>SXGU01093386.1_pt1 | contig 21358 bp, 21 predicted proteins | sample 3174531 | NCBI WGS metagenome assembly SXGU01 (sample SAMN11356863, study PRJNA531348) | freshwater metagenome | isolation source: freshwater sample F1-140 | place: China: Fuxian Lake, Yuxi | collected 2017-12-25 | reverse complement strand
CCGGGCATCCTCGATCTGCTCCGGGCGAGTGTGCCAAACAAGATACCGGAGACCCCTGAACTCACGCACCGCCAAGCACGACATTCCCAAGCAAAATGGTGAGAATGTCTAGAGAGCCATTTTAGAGACAAAGATGAGGGAAGGCCACCGCGTTCTAAAGGCACCACCATTCGAGTCGCACGAGGCGATTGATTTGAAGCGCGGCAACCCTCTGCCGATCCCAGCATCCAATGCGGCGCTGGTAACTCGGAGATGCGCCCTCGAAAATTCCATCGCTGGCAATTTTCCCCCCGTCTTGCTTCACTGCATCCCATTATGTTTTCCCTCGCTTTGCCCGACTGGCATCGCCGGTTTGTTGTCTCCGCAGCCTCGTGGGCTCTTGCCCTGATCTCCTGGAGTAGCGCGATAACCTCCCTCGACGCCGCTTCAACCGTCTCCGTAGGCCCACCGATGAATCACGGATCTGTCGGCGCGGGTGAAGGACCCTCCTGGAATCCCGAAGGTTATCTCTTGTTTTCCGGTGGCGGTCACATCCATCGACGGACCCAATCCGGCGCCATGGATGTCTTTCGAGAAGAAGCCGCATCGAATGGATTGCTTCTGGATCCCCAACGGCGGTTGGTGGTTTGCGAGAGTGGGCGGCGACGAGTGACCCGTACCGAGACTACCGGAGTGATCACCGTGCTGGCGGATCGGTATGAGGGTACACGATTCAACACCCCCAACGACTTAACCATGGATTCGAAGGGTCGAATCTATTTCAGCGACCCGCGTTATGGTGCGCGAGATGACATGGAGATGCGCGATGGCTCGGGTCGGCTGGTGGAAGGGGTTTATCGAATTGATGGGCCGGGACAGGTGTCACGGGTGCTCACGCATGAAGTGAATCGGCCCAATGGTTTATTGGTTTCGCCGGACGACCGTTATCTTTACGTTGCTGACAACAACAATAACAGCGTGGGTGGCGCCCGAAAATTATGGCGGTTCCGATTGCGAGGCGATGGCAGTGTGGTCGTACGCAGTCGCACGTTGATTTTCGACTGGCGGGACGCGCGAGGTCCAGACGGGCTGAAGATGGATCGCAGAGGAAGGTTGTTTGTAGCGGCCGGATTGAACGTGGCCAACCCACCTTATGAAACCGATAATCCACTGCGCGCTGGAGTGTACATCCTCTCGCCAAGAGGTAAACTCCTTGAATTCATTCCCATTCCGAACGACGAAGTCACCAACTGCGCGTTTGGCGGCCCGGATCTCAAAACCTTGTTCGTCACGGCGGGGGGGCACCTTTGGAGTGTGCCCGTGTCAGTGCCTGGCCTGGTGCCGTACCTATCCAAATGAAGTGACTCATCCCATTGAAATCGTTTACACGACTCCCTATTCAATCTCTGATCCGCCATGAATTCCCCGATACTCACGCTGCCGAGATCATCCAAATTCGTCCCAACAGCGCCCGCTCCAATTCACCGACCAACGGGTTGGTTCGGACTGCCTCAGTCGACGTGGATTGGCTGCGTGACGGCCTTCCTGCTGTCGTTCGCCATAAGCACCGACCTTCGGGCGCAACCCAAGCCAATCCGCGTTCTCGTCTGGGACGAACAACAACCCCAGCAGCGCCTCACCTATTCCAACTTCCTGGGCAATGAAATCGCGGCGTTTCTCCGGACCCGACCGGGGATCGAGGTCACTTCGGTGCGCCTCGCGGATCGAGATCAGGGGTTGCCTAAGTTCATTCTAGACCAAACGGATGTGTTGATTTGGTGGGGGCATGTGCGCCAGAAGGAGATCTCTCCTGAGACCGGCAAAGACATCGTTCAACGGATCAAACGCGGCCAACTCTCGCTGATCGCACTCCATTCAGCGCACTGGTCGACACCGTTCGTCGAAGCCATGAATGAACGGGCGCGGATGGATGCCCTGGCATCGCTGCGGCCGGAGGAACGGGCAACGGCTGTCATCATCGAAACCAATCGGTACGCGAACCTGTATACAGCGCCAAAATACGACGCGGCGCTCACCCCATCTGCACTGCTCCGTAAGCCACCCGCAGGTGCCCTGACCCTAACGCTGACCCTGCCAAATTGCTGCTTTCCAGGGTATCGAGCCGATGCCATGCCGAGTCATGTCCGAATTCTGATGCCGGAGCATCCGATTGCAAAGGGCATCCCGGCAGTCTTCGAGATTCCATCCACCGAGATGTACAACGAACCCTTTCATGTACCGCCGCCGGACGCGGTGATCTTTGAGGAGCGTTGGGCGCCGGGAGAATGGTTTCGGAGCGGCAGCCTATGGAATCTGGGTGCCGGGAAGGTCTTCTATTTCCGGCCCGGACATGAAATCTACCCGGTATTCAAGCAACCGTTGGTTCTCCAATTGCTAGAGAATGCGGTGCGATGGTTGCCAGAAAGTTCCAAGAAGCCCTGATCCATCCCGAGCCTTCAAGGCGAGGCCGAACTGTGCCGCGCCGTTGAAATCAGATGGTGGGCGAGACAGGACTTGAACCTGCACGGCTTGCGCCAAGGGTTCCTAAGACCCTCGTGTCTGCCATTTCACCACTCGCCCACGACGACTGTCGCGCCCAACCCATAGCCGCTCTATTTGCCCGAGGCAACCTTTACGCCACGAAAGGAAGACCTTCTGCAAGACCGCATTATCTCCGTGTGACGGGGAAGAATCTTGTTCAGATTGATGCCATGGCTGGAATCGACCAGGGGGTTCCCTGGATGACGAAGGTGACTATTGCGGCGACGAAGCGGCTTCCTGAGCCAGCGTCTCGAGCATTCGCAGTGCGCTGGTGACTAGCATTTCTCCGGAGCCTTCCGCGACTCGTGCGCTTTCGACTTCATAGGCTCCCTCGGGATAGGCGGGCTTGTTCGGGATGTAGCCGATGGTGCCGTTCGCGAGTTCCAGGTTGTAAGTGTGCGCGAAGGGCGAACCCGCTTTCACGCTCAAGCCCAGCTCGACGAAGATTTCGCCGGGCCATGACACCCAGGCGATGTCTTGACCCAACGTCACAACCTGCACCTCGACCTCCATCGGTTTTCCTTCGCGCGCCGCGATGTCGAGCACGCGATGCGCGCGGACGAGCTTCATAAAACCGCCGGGCTGATTGTCTCGGGCGGTCCGTGCATCGAATCGCGCCGTCTCCAGCTGCTGCGCCGTTACGGCGGGCAGTGGCAGCGCGACGACTTCGTTCCGCACGCGCAGCATGCCGGCGTTGGTCAACCGCTCCAACTTTGGATACGCCTTGAAGACCGCCGCCGCCAGAATGCCGCCGAGCCGCGTGGCTTCCTGTGGACTACTTTGCGGCGCTGCCCAGCGCACGTCGATGTGGTTCAGGTTGCCGCAGGTGCCGTTGGCGAAGAGCGTGAGCATCTCAGGCCCTTTGTGCAGCGCCAGCGCTCGCGCCAGTGCCCCGGGGTAATCCGCGGAAATTCGCGTGCCTCCAGTCGTGTCCGGGTGCATGGCATAGTTCACGAACGTCAGTAGCGGCGCGGGCTTCGCCGCGTTGGACTCCGCGTAAAGCACGCCAACTTCCGGATCGATCGGCCCGGCCTCGCGCACGATCTGCGGGTTCAACTTGCCGGGGTTCCAACCCACCGATCCATCGCGCATCCAGAAGCGGCGATTCTTGGCGAGCTGCGGTTCTTGTTCCTTGGCCACGGCGAGCCGCGCGGACTGACGTCTCTCGTTCGCAGCCGCCACGGACTCGGCAATAAGTCCGGGAAGTTTTTCGCTGTACTCGCGAGCCATCGGCTTGGCGCCACCATCCGAATCATCGCGGCTCCATTCGCGATACAGCACCGGGGCCGTGTGCGTGTGGGTCGCAGCGATCATCACGTTGGTGCCGGGGATGCCGGTGCGAGTCTCGATTTCTTTCCGCGCCTGAGAGACGATCCACTTCGGCATCGAGATGAGGTCGCACACCACGATGGCCACGCGTGTGGAGCCGTCATCGAGCACGATGGCTTTCGCAGCGATGTCATCAACCACGCCGTCGTTCCCTCGCTCGTGGTAATACCCGGCCAGGCCAATGCCAGCCGGGGGATTAATGGTTACGGCGGCAGTGCCAAGTTTGAGTTCTGCGGCATAAGCCGGGGCGAGGAGAAGGAAACCGCCGACGAAAACGGTGAGGAGTTTGGGGTCGGACCTAAGTAACATGTTGTTGTGGATTGAGATAGTGTCAAGGCAAGGGCATAAAGCGAAGCTTAGAACGCTCTTTTTAGTGGGAAAAATCGAGTCTAACGCATCGGTCCCCAACCCGACAACAACACCCCAGCTTGCTGGCTCCCATGCATCCATTGCCCCTGAAGCGCCTCTTTCCCCAAGCATCGATTGTTCCGGGCCACAAAACAGATCCGAGATCGCGGCAAACGCTCAAGATTCGGGAGCCAACGCACTGGCGACGTTGGTTTGGTAAGCCTTGATCGCGGGAACGACCCCCGCCAGCGCACTCAATCCAATCAGCAGGAGCGGCGCCCAAAGAAATACGGGATCGGGTTGAAACGGATTCAGCACCACGCCCGTCCGCGCTCGAATTACAGAGGCTACTCCCGAAAGGATTCCAAAATAGAGAACAAACGCTACCATCATGCCCAGCGCGGCAATGGCCACGGCTTCCAGCACGATCACCGAAAAAACCGTCCTGCGTCTCGCACCCAACGCGCGGAGAATCGCGATATCTCGCCGCCTGGAGTTCATGGAATTGTAGATGCTCGCCAGAATGGAACCCGCAGCCACCAAGGCCACCAAATAGGCCACCAGCGCCAACACTTGGTCAAACCATCCAATCTTGTCGAACAATTGGGCCATCACCTGTCCAATGGGCCACGCCCACGTCAGTCGATTCCCCTGCTTGTTGTAAAGCATGTCCAGTTGTTGCCCGGCAATTGGCGATCGCAGTCGAACCAAAACCGCGCTCACGTCCGTCGCCGCTTCCGCCAAATGGCCACTCATGTTCTGGAGCCCAGCCAAAGGAATCCAGAGGACCCGATCCGCCGGTGTATTGGATGGCTCGAGAATACCTACCACCACATAAGTTTCGTCATGCTGGGCCTTCTCATCGAAGTTCAATCCGTGAAACGGGTGAAACTCGCTCCCAACCTTCAGGCGCAGTTGTTGGGCGACAAAACTGCCCACCACGGCTTCGCGAAATCCGTCATCAAAAATCCGCCCACCCGCTTCGACCCGAAATTTCTTGCCGGGAGCATATTCCGAATCGCTGAACAGATTCGTGGTGACGCCGACGAGTCGGTACCCCAGATAGTTGTCGCCCACGGCGATGGGCACGGCGAGAGCGACGGCGGGATTGCGGGCGATCTCCTGATAATCAGCCCACGGAAGATTGCCTGGAGAGGCTTCCAAGTGGAAGATGGCGTTCAAGACCAGTTGCAGCTTCGCACCTCGCGCACCGAGGACCGCGTCCCAACCACCGGTCATGCCCGTAAACGTGCCATGGGTCTGATGCTTCACGACCCAGACGGACATCAACAGGCCGCCAGCGAGCGCGGTAGAGAGCGCGGTGACCATGGTGGACAGTGCGTGTTGGCGAAGGCTTCGAAGGATGATCAGCCAGAGCGTCATCGGAGGGGGCGGTTGATGGCAGCGAGATCCTGAACTCGATCGAAGCCGCCCAGCACTACGGGGTCATGGCTGACCAACAAGAGGGCGGCCTTATTTTCAGCGCAACCGTCGCGGATGAGTTTCAAGGCAGAAGCACCACTGGCGGCATCCAGATTACCAGTGGGTTCGTCAGCGAGAACCAGTTTAGGTCGGTTCGCCAGTGCGCGCGCCACGGCGACACGCTGTTGCTGACCTGTGCTTAACTGGCGGGGATAATGATGCAGCCGCTCCCCCAGGCCGACATGCCGGAGTAATTCCTCTGCCCGGTGGCGGTCGGCCCCAGGACCGAAACTCATGCCGAGAAGCACATTCTCCAGGCAGGTAAAGCCTTGGAGCAGATTAAAGGTCTGAAAGATGTAGCCAATGGATTCGGCGCGGAGGCGGTCGCGTCCCGCTTCACTTAACATCGTCAGATCCGTTCCATCGAGCACGATACGCCCACTGTCCGGCGCGAGAATCCCTGCGATCAAGTGGAGAAACGTGGTTTTGCCAGTCCCGCTTGGGCCCCTCAAAGCAACCTGTGTGGTGGGCTCGAGAGAAAATGACTCGACCCGCACAACTTCGTGATTGGAGCCGTCCGGCGCACGGAACTGTTTCGTCAAGTTGGCAATCTCTAACAACGGCATAATCTGCAATAGAGCCACAGCCTGTCGCTGCGGGGTTGCCCGAGTCAAACGAGGACTACGCGGCCGCAGACATATTCGAAAGCGTCCTCAAGAAGTGCATTCGACGAAATTTCAAGTTCATTCCCCGGTAAAATCCTTGTGAATACCCCGCGTTTCGGCGTCACTGGAAACGTCGACATGGCCGAATTGGAAGCTGCCCATCCGTTTTCGAACACCCACTGGAGTGTGGTGTTAGATGCTGCACGAAGTGATTCGCCTGGTGCCAACGAAGCGTTGCGCCAGCTGTGCGAGGCCTATTGGTATCCCCTGTACGCATGGTCCCGCCGCCAGGGTTATTCCCCTCACGACGCGGAAGATCTGGTTCAGGATTTCTTTGCCGAAAAAGTCCTCACGCGCACCGCTCTCCGCAACATCGGCCCAGAAAAAGGCCGGTTTCGCACCTGGCTGCTCACCTGCCTGAGGAATTTGTCCCATACACGTCGCGAAGAGGCCATGGCATTGAAGCGCGGCGGCGGGTGCGAACACGTCTCCCTGGAATTGAGGGATGCCGAAGGACGCTATCTGGCTGAGCCCGCTCACAACCTCACGCCGGATCGACTGTTTGAAAGGACCTGGGCACTCACGCTCTTGGGGCGTGCCGTGAACACACTCCGTAAGCGCTATGAGCGCAAGGGACGTGCTGAATTGTTTGAACTCATTCGGCAGGCGCTTCCCGGTGCCGGGGTTCTCCTACCGTATGCGGAGATCGCCTCGCGGACCGCCATGACAGAGGACGCGGTGAAAATGGAAGTCAGCCGGTTGCGCAAGGAGATTGGGCCCGCTCTGATCGAAGAACTGCGCCCGACGGTTGCCGGGGAGTCGGACGCACGCGAGGAACTTCGTTACCTCCTCGAAGCGCTCCTGCCCTAAGAAACTTCTGGCCCAACCCACTCACCACAAGTCTCTCCCGGCGACTTGACGATCCAGTGTATGGGTGTTATCAAACACCCAATTGACAATGAATGTCCCTCTCCCAACTCATCGCACCGATTGGTCGGGATTGCCCACGTGGCGTGGCATTTCGGGGGGATGGAACCACTTTTTGACCCCGTCGTGCCCCAGTTCGATTGGTGAACTGTCCTGCACTTCGGTGGCTGCCATTTCAGGCCAGTTCGGAGACCGAGTCGTTTTGGGACTACGCGATCGTGTGGGCAGTTGTCCTAGGATGACCGTCGCACCCGCTAGGCGGGAACGCGATGGATTAGGGACCCGGGCTGGCCTGCAAATTTCGTCGGAGACGAGACTCATTTGGACGGCCATGAACCCGTCCAGGTCTGAGAAAGGGGTTAGCTCATATCATGACGCTTAAACGTTCGACGAGAGGACGTGAGATCGTTATGCCGTGTGTGGCGGCGGCGGTCGGCGCCGCCGCCCTAACTCGGGACTTTATCCACCCCGCGTCCCGAGGAAAGAAGTGCATTTTCCAGCGGGGATTCACGCTAGTAGAGCTCATGACGGTGGCGGCCGTGATTGGAATCCTGGCGAGCTTGATTCTGAGCGCCGTGGCTGGGACGAAAAAGCGAAGTCGTCAGACTACCTGCAGTGGAAATCTGCGTCAGATCGCTCTGGCGGTGGCTATCTATGAGGACGAGGCGGGACGGCGTCCTCGATCCTATACCCGCTTGGCGAGCCGCCCGGAAATACTACCCAATCCGCGGTCCCTGTTGTGTACGGAAGACCCGTCTGTCCGGGCTTATCGGAAGGCCCCAGCCCAGGCCAATATGGTGGCATGGGGAAATCTGGCCAACACCAGTCAGGAACCCATGGAGCGAGTCAATTTCAAGGACGATTTGGAGGCGCCGAGCTGGGAGTTGGAGATGCAGGACACCCGTGAGTCCATAGGGTTTTCGTATTTGCACCCGTTGTTTTGGAGGAAGTCGGCTTGGAAGACGCTATTGGGATTGGGCAATCAAGCCGGCGTCAGCGTTTGCCAGACTCATGGAGTTAGCCTTTCGAATTTGGATCGGCGAGTGCCGGCTGCGAAACCTTACCTGGCTTGGGAAGGATTGACCTTGCGAGCTCAGCGGGATGGTGCGGTAGTGGCGCGCAAGATATTCCGGGGCGTTGGTCTCAAGCCGGGTAGTACCGATCCTTCGGGTAGCGTGCTGACTCCTGTCATTCCGGGCGATTATCCGTGGGAATTCTATCTGGACCAATTGCCACTCAGGCCCAAGATCTAATCCTTACCCGGCCGCCGGGACGGTTCCCGTAGTCGGGATTACATGACATGGCCCGCCCGACGACTCGACCAGACCCGCCAAAGTTCTCGACCTCCAAGGGCCCGTTACGCGCCCTGAGTGGAGGCGGCGATTCGCCGCACTCCATGGATCTCCAGACGGCGATCGAATTGCCCGCACCGAAACGATGCACGATGGCCCGTCTGCTCTGGTCGGAGTGGTTTTCGCATAGGAATCTTTTACTGTTCTTCCTGGTGGCCTGGCTGGCCGTCTTTTGGGCGGTTCCCTTGTTGGTTCACCCATTGTGGCTGCTGGCGTTCGCGGTGGTTTACGCGTTAGTAGCGGGACCCACCTTGGGCGGATCCGACATCATCAATGGCTGCGAAGAATTCATTCTGGCGTTTCCCCCAACTCGGCAAGAGCGGTTTCGATCCCGTTTGATGCTGGGACTGCTGGGGTTGGGATTGTTTACAACAATGGATCTGGCCGTGCTGGGGTTAAATCTCTCGGACGTATTGGCCCGCCTGTTTCTCAGCACCGGCCTCATCGAACCTCTTCAGATCAACCAACCCGAGCTGCTTTACATATTGGTAGCCTCATTTCCTGTGGCGGTGTTTGCTTTCAGCTTCTCCATTGCCGCTCTCGCACGCACTCGAACCGTGGCATTTACGTCGTGGCTCTGGGGTAGTCTCTTCGCCCTAGGAGCGCTGCGGTTGGGTTTGGAGCTTGAAGAATGGCGTTGGGAGCACTTTAACGGCCGATTCTCCACACCAATCCTGATCGCCGCCAGCCTCTCGATGCTCATCCTCTCCGACCGGCTTTATGGATTGAAGGAAGCCGGCACAGAAGCCCCACCCTTGCGGATGCCCTTGTCTTGGTGGGGTTGGATGGCAGCGGTACTGCTCGCCGCTTTGGGTGTCGCCGCCCTGCTGATGTGGTTTGCGACCATTTTTGGCCGACTGCTCTAGCTAAGTCTGGAAAGCTAAGCCTGGAGACTCAAGGCAGGCGGGGTATGGAATGGCAGCGGCAAGAAAAAGCCCGGTGGAAGCCAATAACTCACCACCGGGCACAGAAGGAACCGAGGCTAAAACCCCGCAGCACATAACAGCCTACGTGCGAGTCCAATCAAGTCAAACCGATTCTCCCGAATAGAGGGAATCTCAAGATTCGTTAACCTTAACTTTATCGCATTAAAGTCATTGTATAGCGGTTTTTCGCTATTCTTATCGCTTGAGGTACCAATAGGTGAGCCCCCAGAGGACCAACAACAAAAGCGCCAAGAACGCCAGGAATCGATTGCGTGCCACGCGCCGTTCATAGCGCAGTGGTCGCAATCCTTGGATACTCCCGGCGGCTAAATAGTGAACCATCTTTGGATTGTTCGAGGTCGGGCCCGAAAGATGATGTGTCAGTCGCCGCCAAGCCGATAGAAGATCGTATTTTCGAACGCCCAAATCGTTGAAATGAGGATCATTGGGATGGGCAGGTTCGGGAGCCGCAGGTGGCGTCCGGAGACTAATGGAAGCCACCGGTGGCGCGGCGATGCCAACCGGCGTGCGTCGAGGTCTGGGTGTCGGAGCGACCTTGATGGGCCCTTCGGGTCGTGATGACGAGGATCGAGTTGGCGGTCCTTTGGGCAGCGAGACGACCGGTTGGTGAGCCAGTGTGGCGATATGGGCTTCCAAGCGGGCGATCTCCTGACTGAGCGCTTTGGTGCGGGCAGTGAGGGGATCTGGACTCTTGGAGAAGAGTTTCATGCCTACGGTCGATAAGGCACGTTAACGTTTGAGTAGCAATGCCGCCAAAACGATCAAAACGATGGTGGCAATGGCCGCCAGCGGCCAAGTCAAGGCGAAGCCCAGACGACAGAGTTGGCCAAAGTCCGTTTCACGAACGATTGTTTCCAAGGTAGAACGGTCCGTGCCGACACCAGAAGCTCCATGGCCCATCGATGGTTGGCCATCGACGACAGGCCAGCGCAAGCGAGCGGAATTCCATTCCATTCGAGCATTCTCCAGGGTCACGAGAGCTTTGTTTAACTCGGTATCCCATGTCTCCTCAGTCCACATCTGTTCATTGAGACCGTTGACGTTCTGAATGGCGGTGCGCAGTCCCTCGAGGGAACGAGCGGCCTGTTCGGCTTCGCGACGTGCGTCCAGCTCGGTTTTTTCGAGGATTCCGATGGCCCGGGTTAGATGCTGCAGCATTTCGTCCCGCCCGTTCTGGTACTCCGCCCGTTTTCGGCGCAACTCCTCAACCGCGGCCCGAGCACGCTCCAGTTGTTCTTGGGCTTCGCGGAGTTTGGTCAATTGCTGTTGCGTCGCCGTGAGTTGACTATCCAACTCCTCCCGCGTCGGCGCCCGGCGGCCAGAGGCGGCTGGAGACGGTATGACGCTTGGCGTTGTCCCAGCGTTTCCGGATCGCGCGACTTGGTAGTCGCGGTCCACAAAATCGGTTTCGTCGAGTGCCATGCTCACCGCACAGGCTACAAAGCCCAAGCCCCGGTGGCAAGGAAGCGCTGTTCACAGATCCAAAACCACGGTGAACGAATCCAAACCTCTATAGCTCCGTTTGGGCCACCCGACGCAACCCTAGGAACAGCGGCAGCCAACCCGCCGCCATTGAGAACACCCCAACGATGCCGGCGGCAATGCCAGCCCGTGTCCACTCCGGTTCCCCGGTGCGCCACGCCCAGGGGGAACCTAGGCCCAGCAAGACCACGCACCCCAGTATGTAGACAAAACTCAGGACCAGACAAAACGTCCCACCAAATCCGTTAACGATCTTGCTGGGGTTCATTTCACTAAAATTGGGGTACAAGGCGCCCAAGCCGACCGCCAGAGCGTTCAAGGTGATTGTCATGACAATGATGGCCAGGGCAAAAAAGGCGGTTCGGAGGGCGCCGAGTTGCAGTAGAACGCACGAAAGCAGAATGAGCGGGAGGGTGATAAGAAGTGTGGCGATCGTGGCGAGCCAGAACTTGACCCGAACCGCTTGCACCAATCCAAGCGGGGCCAGACCTACCAGCCACACTCGTTTGCCCTCCAGCGAGAACTGGGGGAAGACGAAGCGAGTGGTGAGTGTTGCCAGATTGAGGGAACAAGCGCCCAAGTTCAGGAAACTGACGGCATTCTTCCAGAACGGGCTATCCAGTTGCTGGGAAAAATTCCTGAGATTGATGACATAAACGAGTAATAATCCGAACAAGACCGCGGTCTGCCCCCATTGGGTCGTGTCACGCCAAAATACCCTCAGGTCCTTGATAACGATCGCTCGGACATCCGAGCGGACCCATCCCAGTAATGATTCGAGCCATCCCACCGGCAACGGCTTCCCTTGTCGGGCTCTATCGTACCGTCGAAACCAACCCCAATTCGACAAGACGCCCCCGCGACTTTGAGTCATGGAAACCGCGTCATAGAAACGATCCCCCAGTCGAGTGAAGGCCAGGAAACCGAAGAACAACACGTGGCTGAGCAAGACGAGCACAAAAAATCCGGCAGTGGAAAACGATCCTTCGGACCAGTTTTGAACACTGGCGGACAGCCAATAACTTGGCAGGAACGGCTGCTGGGCGAAGCGGGTTCGTTCCAAGAGGCGATCGATCACCGTCAGGACCCGGTTCTCCAGAAATTCCTCCGTGACCTGAGTGGGTTTGAAGTACAAGGCGAGGCTTCCGATCAGTGCCGCTAGCAGCAGGAATGCCGCAATCTGAAAGAGTTTACGGTCGAGATGTCGCGCCAATTGGAGAGCCACCCAGGCGCCAAAAATTCCCGGCAAGGCGATGAATAAGGCCACGAGCAGTAGAGTGGCCGGATAGAAGTGCCAGGCGACATGACGTGTGATGCCGTAGGCTGCGAGCAGTGGCGCGATGAGAAACAGAAAGGCCCAGGAAGCCAGCAGAACGGATTCCATGAACTTCCACTGAAAGATCGTATTGGCTGGGATGGGCAAGGTCATCAGGAAGGTCGTCTCCCGGTTCCGGAAGAGGTTCGTATAACCAATGACCACGTTGCTCAACACCAGCAGGGCAAAAAGGAAGGCGAACAAAAGAAACAAGAGACGTTCCACCAACAATCCGCCGAGCCCTGGGAACCGCCCGATAAACTCCAAACCGCGATAAAAAAGAGAATAGGCCAAGGCCAGGTAAAATCCGAGAAAGCCGACGACGGACAACACCAAACCCCAGGAACGTTCCCGGACCGACAACAACTTCCGCTGAAGCCCCAGTAGATTGACTCGCAGGAGCAAGCCCAGCAGCGAGGGATGCTGGGCTCGGTCCGTTGGGATGGCGCTGGTGTTCGGTTTCACGAAATCGGCAGCTTGTTACCGGAATTTCCCAACGATGGGTCCGACATTTCCTCCCGACGACACTCTTCGGTCAATGCAAGGAAGGCGCCCTCCAGTGCGCCTTGGGTCCCCGCCAGCGCGCGAAGTTCTCCCGGGGTACCCACGGCAATAAATCGTCCCCGGTGGATGATTCCGATTCGATCGGCCATTTCTTCCGCCACACTGATCTGATGGGTACTTAGGAATACGGTCATGCCGCGCTTCGATCGTTCTTTCAAGGTATCCTTGACGACTCGGGCGTGATGGGGATCGAGCCCAACCATGGGCTCATCAATCACGAACACCTCGGGGTCGTGCATGAGGGCGCTAGCGATGGCGATGCGTTGACGGGTGCCATGGCTGAGACTTTCGATGGGTTTCTGCAACCATTCTTCCAGATGGAATCGCGGGATCAAATCCTCGGTGGACGCGCGGATCTGGCGTTCATCCATCCGGAACAATTGTCCCGTGAATCGCAAGAATTCCCACGGCGTAAGCTTGTCGTATAGAAACGGAAAATCCGGCACATAACTCAGGCGTTTGCGAGCTTCGAGCGAAGACTCCTGCACATCAAATCCCGCGACACGCACGGTGCCACGTGTCGGTTTGATGAGGCCGACAATCATTTTGATGGTAGTGGTCTTTCCAGCCGCATTCGGCCCCAAAACCGCGAAAAACTCGCCGCGCGGTACGGTTAGCGTCACGCCATCCACCGCACAGACGTCGCCGAAATGTTTGTGGAGATCCTGGAGTTCGATCATGCCGAGTCGGGATCAGAGGTTGGGAAAGGCCGAGTTAACCAGCCGAATTTGATCGGGCAGCTCAATCTTGAGAAGTTCGCCGGCGCGGCTGATGAATAAGACGGCGTCGAAGCGTTCTACAAACCGGACTTGAATGCGATACACTCGGAGTCGAGCGTTGCCAATCCGCAAAGTGTCATTGACAGCGGTACTCTTGAGTCGGTCGGACCATCCACGAGTGCCGGGTACTTCCATCAATGCGCGAGGTGCCAAACCCAATGGCGCTAGCACGCCTAGCCCCTCCAATAGCAAGGCCGGATTGGACAGATCGGCGAGGCGGAAAGTCTGTTCTGTCTTGGCCTCTCCATCCTGCCAAGCCAGACGTATCGTTTCGTCGGCCGCGCTCAAGCCGACGTGCCACGACGTACGGCGCTGCTGGACCACGGTATCAAATTCCCGCCAGACCCGGTTCGTGCTGAGTTCGAGGGTACTGTGCACTCGAAATCTTTGACTGGCTTCGCCACTCAACTGCAGAGTGCCATCGAGTTCCATCCGATAGCCCCCAGCCTTTTGTATCATGCCTTCGATGCGGGAGGAGGTATTATCGATTCCGTTGGTGTTGACCTCCGCAGACTCAATCACCGTGGGAGACCACCGCAAAATCCCGAGCAACTGGCCGTGGTGATAAACCTGCATCGCCGAACTGTCGGCCGCGGTGAGTATCCGTTCCCAGACACTTTCGATGGGCACCGACGATGAGGCTTGAGAGCCGTACTCCGACCGCCACAGCAACACGTTCATCACCATCCAGAAAGCCGTCACAGCAACAAGAAATGCGCGTCCTGCCATGAGATGCCGGTGGTGGATGCCGAATGGGGTGGAAGCGGTGATTCGAAGGCTCCATGGGGTTCCATGGAGCGAACGACGAGCGTCAAGTTACCTGTCCGGAAGATTCAAGATCACGCCCGGTTTGATCCGATTGGGGTCGAGACGCGGGTTGGCGGAACGGAGGGCGGCGAGGCTGACGCCGTATCGTTTCCCGATGTAGGAGAGGGTTTCACCGGATTGAACGCGGTGGGTTCGTTTGTAAACGATACCCGTTGCCGGCGTGGCTTTTGCCGATGAGCGCTGGGTGGATCCAGAACGGTTCGGTGTTGACCATTTGGCGCCGGTTTCCGACCCGCTGGGAAGACGGGCGTTGGGTCTCTGAGGATTGCCCGAGTCGAAGGTTGGGCTGCCAGAACCTCGGGGGGTGGAGGGATTTGGTAAGGGGACGGAGGATGGATCGGAAGGGGGATAAGTTGTCTGGGACTTCGAATTGGCGACCGAGAGCGCCTGAGCTTGATTTTCCAACTGGCTCTGGAGTTGGGTTACCAATGCCGTGGATTGACCCAGTTTTTGTTGCAACACTTCGACTTGGTTGCTTAAGGCCCGTGCACTGGCAAGTTCGCGCTGGAACAGCTCCGCCTTCGTCTGGGCATCGAGCAGTTTCTTGCGCAACTCTTCCACTTCGGAACGTACCTGAGTCCGTTCCAGCGTTTCAAAGTTCTCGCGTGCCACCATGACGCGGCAATGAAACATTCGATCGCGGATCAACTGGTTGACCTCGTTGGTGCGCAGCTCGGAAAACCGCTCGTAGTGGTAGAGTGCCCGCAGGTGGCGGTTCTTGGAATGGTCATAGAGCAGCGCCAGTTCGCGATGGGCCGCGCCCGAGTTGGGATTCGCTTTCAGGGCGTTTTCAAAATCCGAAATCGCCCCTTCATAATCTTGGAGCTTCTTGGCGGTGACCCCATCGATGTAATGCGCCTCGGTTTCTTCATTCACCTTGGCGGTACGGTCCCAGTAGTCACAGCCAGCCAAACCCGCGAACAAAGACGCCGCAAGAATGGCTGCGCGCCACACGGATGCAACAGACATGCGGGTGACCCTAATCGACAGTCAAGCCGGGGGCAATCCGTGGTCCACAGTCATTATCCACAAGTCATTGACCATTGATTTGAGGCTTGGCGGATACCCCCGGGCGCGCTACTGGGGCGGAAGGCTATTGCATGGAAAGACTCCCCAATACTCGCAGTTGTTTCTGCTGCGGGCTCGAAAACAGCGCAGGTTTGCAGCTTCGACTGATAACCGACCGTCGCATCGTGGAAACCCGATTCTCGATACGGCCTGAATTCACCGGGTTCAAAAATACCGTCCACGGCGGCATTACCGCCACCGTATTGGACGAGATGATGGCCTGGGCCTGCGGCGTTGGTGCCAAATCCTTCGCTTATTGCGCTGAGTTGACGGTGCGCTTTCTGAAGCCGGCCCATCCCGGCGAAGAACTGGTAGCTCGGGGTGAACTCACGGAAGACCGGCGCCAGCTACTTTTCTGTAAGGCCGAGTTGCGCAATGCCCAAGGTGACTTGCTGGCGGAAGCCAATGGCAAATACATCCCGCTCCGTGGCCCTTTGCACGACTTGATGCTCTCCGATTTCCTCGAAGATCCCAGCAATCAACTCGGACCTTGGCGCACCTGAGGCCATCCATCGGCACTCACGACCCACTTCCCAAGTTGTCTCATGAAAAAAACCACTCGCCACGCTGCGGTGCTGGTGACGGTTCCGAACCGGAAACTCGGACGGAAACTCGCCCAAGCCGCACTAAACGCCCGCCTTTGCGCCTGCGCCAACCTGATCCCTGGACTCGAATCACACTATTGGTGGCAAGGCAAACTTGAGCGCAGTCGAGAATTGCTCATTCTCTTCAAGACAACCCGCGCGCGTCTGCCAAAGCTGGAGCAATTGGTTCTGGAATTGCACCCTTATGACACTGCCGCCTTCGTCGTTCTATCCATCACGGAGGGTTCCGAACGGTATTTAACCTGGCTTGATGCCAGTGTCGCGCACATCTCCTGACAGCTCCAAGTCGGGCAGAGATTGGTCGGTTTATACAAGTCTCCGGTTCGCGTGCCACGTTGATTCATTCCTGCAACAGGTTTGCCCTTGATAAACGGAAAACTCAGGCGAAATTGAACCCCGTGCCTGATGTACAGCTGGTAGCCAATGGATCGCCCGAGTCCACCGGGATTAAGTCCAACCGCAAATCCACACGGGGCCGTGTCAAAAACTATGTCATCGACACGAACGTCCTTCTTCATGACCCCCAAGCCTTTCTCAATTTCCAGGATAATCATGTCATCATTCCCATCGAGGTCATTGAGGAGATCGATCGCTTCAAGCGCGATACGAGCGAGCGCGGTCAGAATGCGCGGACGGTTTCGCGCATGCTCGATGAGTGGCGCAAGCACGGTCGATTGAGCGAGGGGGTCCATCTGGCCAATGGTGGGCTGCTGCGGATCGTGTTCGCGGACAAAATTCAACGCGAATCGAACGGAATCATCCATGGCAGCACCGACAACCGTATTCTGGCACTGGCTCTCTCCATCCAAAATAGCGACACCAAGACACCGACGATTCTCGTCACCAAAGACATCAATTTGCGTTTGAAGGCCGATGTATTTGGTCTACAGGCCGAGGATTACGAGACCGACCGGGTCAACCTGCAGGATCTTTACACCGGCTCATTTGAAATGAGCGTGACATCCGAAGCGCTCTCAAAATTTCGCCTGGATGGCTTTCTGGCGCTCGAAGAAGGAAAGCGACACTCCCCCAATGAATTTTGCACGCTCAGTGAGCCCGCCAATCCCAAGCGGACCGTCCTCACCAAGGTCGATCCCACGGGCACCAAATTGATTCCTATTGCAGATGTGCGCGAGGGGGTCTGGGGGATTCGTCCCCGCAATCGGGAACAGCATTTTGCGTTGGATGCACTTCTGGATGAGCGCGTGCGTTTGGTCACACTCATGGGCAAAGCCGGGACCGGAAAGACCCTGGTTGCGCTCGCGGCTGGGCTTAAGCGGACGGTCATGGATCGCGAGTTCCGCCGCCTGGTCGTGGCACGCCCTACGATCTCCATGGGCAAAGAACTTGGGTTCCTTCCCGGCTCACTGGAGGAGAAGCTGGCTCCTTGGATGCAACCGATCCACGACGCCCTGGAAATGCTTGGTGACTTGAACATGGGTCAGGAAGCTCGACGCTCCGCCGACCTCATGCGCAGCGGCACCATCATCGTGGAAGCACTCAGTTATATCCGCGGACGTAGCATCGCCAACCAGTTCATGATTATCGACGAGGCCCAAAACCTCACCCCTCTCGAGGTCAAGACCATCATCACACGCGTCGGCCACGGCACCAAGATCGTGCTCACTGGAGATCCTTATCAGATCGACAATCCGTACGTGGATTCATCGTCCAACGGGTTCATTTACGTGGTGAATCGCTTTCGAGATCACGCCATTGCGGCCCATGTGGAAATGCATAAGGGCGAACGCAGCGAACTCGCCGAATTGGCCGCAAATATCTTGTAGTAAAAGACCTCCCTACCGGCGGAGTCACTCTCCGGTAACGACGCCAAACTCAGTTCGCGGCGGATTGGACTGGCACAATGGCCTTGGGTGGATAAATTGACCACTGATCCACCTTATGAACACGAACGCCCGTTCTCTTTAACAGCCTTCGGATCCATACAGGGCTCACGCTTCATCGCCATGAACATCCGACCCATTTCCCTCCGTTCCGCTCCAAACCGCGCCGCGTTTACCTTGATTGAGCTTCTCGTGGTCATCGCCATCATTGCGATTCTGGCCGGCATGCTTTTGCCAGCTTTGGGTCGCGCCAAGGCCAAAGCCACCCAAACCAAGTGTTTCAATAACGAGCACCAGATCGGCCTCGCGTATGCCATGTACACCGATGATTACCAGGATTTTTATCCGCTCCAACGGGACTGGCATGCCGGGGGCGGCAGCAACGGGACCTATAGCGTTAACGTGCCCGCCACCAATCGACCACTCAACCAATATACCCTGGCCATCGCTGTTTGGCGCTGCCCAAACGATCGGGGAGACAAGTTAAACAGCCTGCCTATCAAGAGCTGTTACGGGAGTTATGGGAACAGCTACCTCGTGCAGTTCCAGCACGATTCCTTCCGGGTTCGCCATGTGGCCGGTGATGCCAATGCACCGCGCAATAGCTACGAGGGCACCCCCATCAAATCCTCCGAAGTCGCTCTCGGTCCCAGTCACAAGATCATCCAAGGCGACTGGCCCTGGCACGCTAACCGGGGAACTGTTGACACCAAGAGCATTTGGCACAATTACAAGGGCAGCGGCCGCTTCAACATGCTCTTCGGCGACGGTCATGTGGAGTTCTTCTCCTTCCCGAAAGAGACGGAGAATTGGACCTTCGATCCGAAACCCAATCGCAGCTGGAAATGGTGGTGAGTCACGTGTTGATGGATTGCTCCATCAACAGGCGCACCACTGCGGGGCGCGGCGGGTGGCGCACCTAGTCGACGATGAGGGGAGGAAGATTCCCCTCGTTATCAAACGCGACGTCACACGCATCACTTAAGATCACCATTCCGGGCCGGCCGGATATCGCTGGCAACAACGACTCGGAAACTTCCATATCGGCGGTCGAAAGCGTATCTCGGATCCGCACGATTCGAGCTTGCGCGGTGTTATCGATGGCCAGGGTATTGAGAATCCGTTCGATCGCCTCGCGATCCGTGTCGAAATGGATCGGCACTTTTGCGCACTGGTGGGTCAACGCCGTGAGCGCGTTGATATTGGTCACCGACGCGTCCATCGACCGAACCAGACGTGTGGTAGTGACATCGGCAAGACCAATCCCGATGGCGTTGCCATGGCTCTCGGGGGTGATTTCCCGAACGAAAATGCGACGGATGAATGGCGACGGACGTCCCTCACGCATCAAGGCGCTGGAATAACCCTGTACTCCTCTGCCGACGACATTGGGGTCCATCCCGGCGCCGCTGATATTCTTGCCGATCGTATCCAGGATCAGGAGATCGATCTCGTCGAATGGCAGCAGAGGCATCATGGCCCTCGCCTCCTGAAGCAATTGGTCTTCCGCGGATTCCAGTGCCTCTCGCGGTACGGCAACCAACCGAGCCGTTTCATGATGCTGATTCTCCAAGATGGCGATGCCTCCCAATACGGGTGCCTTCTCGAGAACCACCGAAGCCATTTCCCTAATTACCGGTTCATGACCCCATCGACTAGCTGCCCGATGCATCGCCAAAGCACCGGCATGTTTGCCCAGACCAATCACGCACATCTTGATCAACCCACTCCCCAATGCCCCGAAAAAATCGGTGTGCGGCTTGATGCGATTCACCACCAGGATGCCATCTGCTCCCAAGGCCTCCACACTACACCAGACCGGTGCCCCGTGTGCCGTGGCGCCCACTTGCCGCACGTCGAGTGAGCCCAGTACCGGAACACCCATGGATTGTTCGGTGATGCCATAACCAGCCAGCAGTCCGATCTGGCCCTCAGGTGTGGCGCCGCCATGACTGCCCATCGCCGGTAGAATGAAGGGACGGGCTCCAGCATCCCGTAAGAGTCCGAGAAGGGCAGACACAATGGCGGCAAGGTTGGCAATGCCTCGACTGCCCACGCCAACCGCGATACGCGCGCCGGGTTGGATCCGCGGCCGCAGCTTCTGAAACTCCTTAGACAATGTCCCAAGGAGGTCGAGGGGCGGCGGGTGCGGAAACTCTTGTCGCACACGAAGCAGGCGTGGGATGGGTGTCATGTGAGACCCGAGTTCAACAAATCCGACGACGCTTGTCATCCTTTTGGAGAGCGACCCTTTGGAGTACGGTGGTCCTCCTCTGTTTTCGGTGTGCCCCAAAGTAAGTTTTCACACCCTTCCAGGGGGGTTACTCCTAAAACCCCCTCCCCATTCCCGGCATTGCGCTTTGGCTCACTGAGCTCATGGTTGCCGGACAACTTATGGATCTAGGTATTTCCGGACGCTGGGCGCTGGTCAGCGCATCCAGTCGCGGTTTAGGGCGCGCCTGTGCCGAGGCCCTGGTGCGCGAAGGCGTGAACGTCGTCATCACCGGTCGGAGATCGGACGTGTTGGAGACCGCCTCCATTGAGTTGAAGGCGATTCGCGGTGGGGAGGTTCGTGCGGTGGCCTGCGACATGACCACTGCCGGAGGCCGCGCTGCCGCTCTAGAAGCCTGTCCAGAGGTGGATATCCTCATCACCAACGCGGCTGGACCCGCTCCTGGCAACTTTCGCGAATGGGATCGGGGGACCTGGATCGCGGCATTGGAAGCCAACATGCTCACGCCCATCGAACTGATTCGATCGGTGATCGACCCCATGATGGCCCGCGGTTTCGGGCGGATCGTCAATATCACTTCTGGCGCGGTCAAAGCACCGATTGAAACGCTGGGATTGTCGAATGGGGCACGGAGCGGATTGACTGGCTTTGTCGCGGGCTTGTCGCGAGAGAGCATCCGACGAGGTGTGACGATCAACAATCTATTGCCGGGCGCCTTCGACACGGATCGGCTGAGGGCGTTGACGCGGTCGGCAGCTGGGACGAGTGGAGATTCCGAAGACTTGGTCCGTGAAAAGCGCGCCCTGCAAATCCCAGCGCGGCGCGTGGGGAATCCGGTTGAATTCGGCGCAACCTGTGCGTTTCTTTGCAGTGTCCACGCCGGTTACATCACCGGCCAAAACTGGCTGCTTGACGGTGGAGCCTACCCCGGGACTTTCTAAAACCCTCGTTACACCCCCCGTTCTCCGATCGCTGGTTCAAAGAAAAAAGGGCTCTTCAGCAGAATCTGTGGGTGATTTGGAGTGGAATAGGGTGTAAGTCGATGACTTTTTGGATTGGATTCAGGTTGGTGGGGTAAGCGGCGAACTGGAGGTGCTGGGTGTCCAAGCGCCCGACGGCGCGAGCTTTGG
>SXGU01191260.1_pt1 | contig 21380 bp, 21 predicted proteins | sample 3174531 | NCBI WGS metagenome assembly SXGU01 (sample SAMN11356863, study PRJNA531348) | freshwater metagenome | isolation source: freshwater sample F1-140 | place: China: Fuxian Lake, Yuxi | collected 2017-12-25 | reverse complement strand
GAGGTCAGCTGCGCCATCACCGCCTGCTCGGCGGGAAAGGACATCACGAAATCAGTCTTGAAGCTCTCGGTCGGGAAGGCCGGGATCTGTGCCCAGGAAGCCACGCTTGCCGGCGTCGCCCCCTTGGCATCGCAGAACTGCCGGTAGGGCGCGTTGTTTTCGTACTGCCACGCGAAGAGGTCGAGTGCGAGTTGATCGAATGGCGCCGGATTGCCATCGACCCCGGCCTCGATCATCGCCATCACGCGCGCCGCCAGCGCGCGCTGAACGTCGCTCATGCCCAGACGAAAACCATCACGGTACCGGCGAGGAAGGAGGTCCCCAGCACGGCATGCTTGATGATCAGCAGCTTCTTCTTGACGTTCTTCATGGGGATGCCGTCCCAGTTGCGGTAGTAGAAGAAGCGAAAGATCCCGGTGGCGATGATCAGCCCCAGCGAGGCCAGGCAGAACCACTTGAAGAAGCCGACCAGTTCGGTCATCAGCGCCAGCTGGTCCGGGGTCAGGCCGCCGCCGGTGGCGCGCGCATGAAGCATTGCCAGGGTGACGAAGCTGCCGAACCACAGGCCGGTGAACAAGTCGTGGAAGAAATCGTTGAGGATCACCAGCCAGGGATTCGGGGTCTTCATCGGCTTGAACTTGTCGCGCGCAGGCTTGTCATTGAAGGGGCGAGCATCTTATCATCCAACGCCGCGCCCCCCGTCCCGGCGCGGGCTGCGGCGCATTGCCCCCTGCTAGACTTTGCTCGCTCGTCTGCCGCGAACGCGAACCGCCTGCCCATGACCACCCGCACCCGCACTTGCCGCCCCCTCGACCTGCCGCCACTGATCATCGCCGGCGTCCTTCTCGCCGAGGTGATCGCCGTCCATTCCATCGACCGCTGGGTGTTGCGCAAGGGCTTGTCGCCCGCCCACGCTCATGCTGTGCAGAAGATCAGAAGCGAGATCGACGCGCGCTTCCAGCAGGGTGTACTGATGCTGCACGCCAAGCAGTACGACCACGCCCTGACAGCCTTCCACCGTCTGCTGCAGCTCGAACCGAAAATGCCCGAAGCCCACGTCAACATGGGTTTCGCCCTGCTCGGCCTGGAACGCCACAAGGAAGCCGCCGATTTCTTCACTGGCGCCCTGGCGTTGCGTCCGGAGCAGACCAATGCCTACTCCGGCCTGGCGCTGGCGGCCTGGGGTCAGGGCGACCGGCAGGAGGCGATGCACGCGATGTACCACTATGTCAGCTACGCCGACCCGGCCGACCCCTACCGCACCAAGGCCGAGGAAATGCTCCTGGCCTGGAAGGACGCGCCGCCAACCAAAAACGCCGGATCAGGTGCGAAGGCGGCGCCGGGAGGCGAAAAGTCGGCGCCGGCACCACGGCGCCCGGCAGCATCGCCGTGATGGTCGGTGCCGCAGAGGCGCCCGACGCGGCACGGCGCGGCTTCGTCGCCGGTGCCTCGGCTCTTGGCCTGGCATGGCTGGCGGGCTGCGCCGAACGCAAACCCTACTCGGCCGTCGGCGGCCCCTTGCCATCCTTTCGCCTCACCGACATCGACGGCCGCGAGCACGCCAGCGCCGACTACTCGGGCGTCGCGCTGGTCGTCAACTTCTGGGCTACCTGGTGCCCGCCCTGCCGGGCCGAGATGCCGGATCTGGATCAGGTCCATCGTCGCGGCGAGGGGCGAGGCTTGCGGGTACTTGGCTTCTGCTTCGACCAGGATGCGAACCCGGTCAAGGAGTTCCGCCTGCGCACTGCGGTGAGTTTCCCCCTGATCATCGATCGCGATCACGCCCTGGCAAACGCTATCGGCATCGCGAGCTATCCGACCACCCTGCTGGTGGCTCGCGACGGCCGCGTCACCGAGGTGCTGGTCGGGCCGCGCCCCTGGCCCGACTACGCCGGCATCGCCGCACTGTAGAAGTCGGCCCTTGCATTACGGCGATGCATGCCGTCGGATGCGGAAAACCGCCACCTTGTGGTTGCCGGCGTCGGCGACGTAGAGCATCCCGCCCGCCACCGTGATCTGTTCGGGCGCGACAAGGCTGATTTCCCGCGCCTGGATGGTTTCCAGTCCCGCGGCGGAGACGCGCGAGATGCTGCGATCGAAGCCGTCGAGCACGTAGATCTCGCCGCGCTCGGCCGCCAGGGCCTTGGGCAGCCGGATCTGCCCGGCTGCCAGTCGTCGAACCAGCTGGCCGTAGCGCCATTCGTTGATGCAACGGCAATGGGCGTCGGCTGTCAGCACACTGTCCCCGTCAACGGCCATCGGGCCGCCCAGTTCGATGTTCAAGACCGGCGCGGCGATCCATCCTGAGGGGTCGATCTGGTCCACCACCCGACGCATGGGGTCGATGGCCAGCAGGTGGCCGGCGAACGAACCGACGGCAAAATCGATGTAGCGGCGCCCGGTGCCCGCCGTCTGCATCGGCGGCAAAACATGCCCGCCGACGACAAGGCGCGCGATTTCGCCGCTGGCCGGCTCGAGCGCATACAGGCTGCCGTCAGGCGCGACGCGCAGGATCGTCCCCATCGCGACGCCGACGCCGGGAACAGCATGCATCAGGCCACTGCTGCGCTCGTAGCGGAACAGGCGGCGATGTCCGGCGTCGGCAATGAACAGCGCACCGAAACGTGATGCCACCGCGACCGGATAAAGAAAGTTGAGGAAGGTTTCCCGGCCGCCGGGCAGGGGCAACCCGGTTGCATCCGCGCGGTCGGTCAGTGGGGCACCGGTCAGGGAAAAAGCGGGGCTCAGCCAACGCTCCTGGTCCGCCCGCACTGCCTCGCCCCCACCGCAGCCCGCCAGGGCGAGCGCCGCGGCGAGAATCGCCGCAGCGGCGAGGAGGCGGCTACCAGCGACCCGGTCCGCCAGTTTCATGGCCGCCTACGATCCCGGTCGGCAGACCGCGTTTTCCGGAATGACACATGTCGCACTTGTCTGGCGCCCAGGCGATGTCTCCGTTGTGGCAAGCGCCGCAAAAACGACCGTCGATGATGTCGGCCATGGTGATGTCGTTGGCGCCGACGCGCATCTTGAAGCCCAGTTCGGCGTGGCAGACCTTGCAGCGGAAGCGGATGCGATGAAACCAGTGCTGGAACACCACCGGTCGCACGCCCTGAGCTTCGGCCCGGCGGTTGAGCACCACGTCGGCATACTCGGCGGCAGCCGGCGCCGGCAGAACGGCCAGCCAGGTCAGCAGCAACAGGATTCTGGCGCGCCACGGCATCATCGGGGCTGCGCCCTGGCGCCGCCGGGAATCGAAATCAGCGGCGTGGTCTGCTGGCTCTGCCCGGGACGTGCAACACTGTGGCAGCGGAAGCACTCGGTGAGGGGAAAGGACACCGCGCCATGACATACACCGCACTGTTCGCCTTTGAGGATTTCGAGCATCGACAACTTGTTCGCTCCGGCCTGAGCCTTGAACAGATGGTCATGGCAGTTGGTGCAGTCCAGCCACTCGGTGTGCTGCCGGTGCGGGAAGCGGACGATGGGCATGCCACCCTGCACATTGAGCAGCACATCGGAGTCATAAATCTGGATTTTTGTCCCCGGTCGTATCGAGGCGCGGGGATTGATTTCGCCTTTTTCCAGGGCCTGGACCCAGCGCACCATATTCCCCGTGGTATCCGGGGTCAGCTTGGAAAGCGCTTCAGATGGCTCCTGCTTGTCTTTGACCGCCGGCCCGCGCGGGTCGTGGATGCCGTCCTTGCGCAAGCTTTCCCAGCTCTGGGTCATTACGCCGGTGCCCGGCGGCTGAACCCGGGGGGGCTGCTGGGCCGGCGCCGGAAGGCTCAGCGCGACCAGCAGGACCGCGACAAGCGGCCAGACCCGACTGCTAGCCCGGGATATAGATGCCCGCATTGCGGATCGCGCGCATCAACTCCGTCGTTGCCTCCTCGAGCAGCTTGACGGCCTCGCCCCAGGACTTGCTCGCGGCTGCCTGATCCGCCTGGACCCGGAGTGCCTGCCCCTTGTTGAGGAAGGACTTGATCATTTCGTCTCCCGCCTTTTTCTCATCGACGAGGACTTTGATCAGCATCTGGTGCGTATTGTTCCGGTCAAGTTCGTAATGATATTCCTCTTCCTTGTTGGCGAAGTTCAGCGAACGCACCAGGGTGTCACCGCTGCGCAGGTTGGTCAGGCCGGCTTTCGCCACCAGGTAACCGCGGTCGACCTCGGTGCGCGCCTCCTTGAACTTGCGATCCTTCGCCAACGCGGCACCGGCGGCCAGCGCCTTGTCGATCTGCGCCACGGTCTCGGCCACGCCCTTGGCCGCCTTCTCGTCCGAAATGCGCTTGTAGGCGCCGAGCAAGGCCTGCACGCTCTCCACCCGCAGCAGATAGTCGTTCTCGTTTTTCTTCGCCGACACTTCTTCGGGCGCCGCCAGTCGTACCGCATCGAAGAAAGTCGAGCGCGCCTCGCCGAGAAGAGCCGCAGCCTTTTCAGGGATGTCCTGGTCCAGAGCCGCCTTCGCCTCGCGATGCAGATCGCGCGCGCGCGCGTGCCGCTGCATGGCCTCGGGGACCTTGCTCGACTCGATCTGACGGGCCGCAGAAGAACTTGTCAGCAACTTGCCGACGGATTCCATGTTTGCCGCCGCCTGGGCCGGATCGGCCTTCTGCGCCGCAAGGCGCGAGGCAGCGCTTTCGGTGGCTGCTGGCGGTGTCTGCGCCATGGCGCCCCCCACGGCCAACAGGGAAACAGCCAACCCAATCGCGATTTTTTTGCTCATGTCAACCTCACTTGGCCGTCGCAGCGGCCTGCGCCGGACGGAAATCCTTCTTCTTGGAATGGCAAAGACGACACTCCGACACCGGGAAAGCAACCTTGCCGTGGCAGACGCCGCACTTCTCGCCGAGCAGGATCGCCGCCATGCTGATGACGTTGGAGCCCTTCTGCGGATTGAAGATCGCCGGATGGCAGTTAGAGCAGTCGAGCCATTCGGTGTGTTGCTTGTGCGGATAGACGACGTCCGGCATCGAACCTTTGACCTCGCGCACGATGTTGAGGTCGATCACTACCGGGACGTCGTTCGGGTTCGTCCGATCCCAGCGCGGGTTGATCTTCCCCTCGTTCATGGCCTTGACCCAATCGACGCGATTGCCGGCATTGCTCTTCGGCAGCATGGCATAGGCCGCCAGCGGCGCCATCAGGGCATGCGTACCGTCGTTGGCGGGATCGTGGATGCCGTCCTCAACAGGCGGCGGGTTACGCTTGCCGGCAGGCTTCAGCAGCCGGTTGAAGGAATTGATGTCCGCTGCCGAACCGCCCGTAGTGTTGGCGGAGGTATCCACCGCGACTAGCTGGGGCGCCATCGCCGGCGCAGCAACTGTCGCGGGGACAGGTACCGCCGGCGCTGCCGCGGCTGGGGCAGGCTTGGCGGCAGAGGGTGCAGCCGCTGCAGGCGCCGCCGCAGCGGGCTTGGCTGCCGCCGGTGCCGCGCCCTTGACCGCCGCCAGCATGTAGTCGACCGCAGCCCTGACCTCGGCGTCCGAAGCCGCCGTGTTGCCGCCCTTGGCCGGCATGCCCTTGGGCGTGCCCTGCAGGGCCGAGGCGTACAGGCGCGCCGTGCCTCCGGCGATCCGTTGCTGCCAGTCGGCGGCATTGCCCAAGCGCGGCGCGCCGGCGACGCCGGCGGCATGGCAGACCGCGCAGGTCTTGGCATAGAGATCCTTGCCGGCCTGCGCCGCCGCCGTGGCGGAAGCCAGCAGCAGCGCCGATGCCGCAACAGCCGCGACGATTCCCCGTGACGTGAAAGCAGTTTCGAATGTCATGATCGCGTCCCCTATTTCTTCTGCTGGGCGACCGGAGCCAGCTTCTGCACCGTACTCTCGTGCACCTGGGTCGGCGTGCCGGGCTTGCCGGTGTGGCAAAGATTGCAGTTCTCGACCGACCAGGCAATGTCGCCGTTGTGGCAGGCGCCGCAGAACTGGCCGTCGATGATCTTCACCATGTTGATCTCGTTGCCGCCGGCCTTGAATTTGAAGCCGAGGTCGGAATGGCAGACCTTGCAACGGAAGCGCACGCGATGGAACCAGTGCGGAAAAATCGCCGGGCGCATCCCAGCAGCATCTGAGTAGTTATTGATGACGACGTCACCATATTCGGCGCGCGCCTCGTCGATATCGACGACCAGCACGGCGGACAGCGCCAACAAGGCCAGCAGCAGCGGCCGCCAAAAGGATTTTCCGGACATGATTTCCCTCTTCTAGGAACCTGCGGCATTTTAACCACGCCGCCGCGGGCTTACCAGCGCCCGTCGAAAAATCCGTCGAACTCCCGGTTCACCGAACCGAAAATCGAATAGCTGGTACGGGCGCCAACATTGATCACCGCCGCATTGGCATTGAAGCTAAGGCGCCCTATGCGGTAAGTCAGGTTCTGCTGCAGCGAAGTGCTTGTATTCAGCGCGGTCGCACCGGAGCCGCCGATCCCGGCAGCGGACTGTGCGAAGGTCCAGATAAGATTAGCGTTGTAATGCAGGTTCGGCACCGAGAACGGGGCGATATGCTTGTAGCTGGCGAGCACATTGCCGGCTAAGCTACCCTGCCAGCCACCGACCGTGACCTGATTCAGGGTCTGGCTCTGGACATTGCCAACCATGCTCCCGCTCCAGCTGATGCTCCCGCTAACGGCACCGCTGGCGCGGGCGCTGAACTGATGGACATAACCGGAACTCCCGGAGAGGGTGGTCGACAGGGACTGGCCGGTGCTAGTCCCGAAGTTGACTGAATGATTGACGTTGGCGGAGACCGCACCCGACAAGGCCTCGCCGTACCTCGCGTTCCAGTTCGCGCCCGCCGAGTTGGAAAGCGAAGTTGTGGTGCTGGTGGCGCCCGCGCCTTGCGACAGATTGACCACCAAGCCCTGCGAGGCATTGAGCCCGACCGACTGGCTCGGGTCGATCACGATTGTCCGGTTCAGCGAGTGGCTACCGGAGGCGCTGGCACCGAAGGAAGTCGTACCGGGATTTGCCAGCCCGGCGCTGAGGCCGCCGCCCAAACCCCAGTTGTAATCAAAGCTGCCGAATTTAAGGGTGTCCCCCGCATAGGCGGCGTTGGCATTGGAATTCAGGGCGCTGAAGCGCCGCCCATCTGAGGAAGACATCGATCCGGACACGCCGGCTCCCGCTGTCAGGTTCTTATTGAAGACGTACCCACCGCCGAGATTGGCCGTGAAGACCTGTTGGCTGATGCGCGGGGTGCCGGTGCCGGTGTCAGTCTGTGTACTTGATGCACTGGCGCCACCGGAAAGGGACAGGGGCTCTTCTTCAAACGGGCGCCAGGAGAAGTTCGACGAACCGATCAGGATGGTCGAGTTGTTGCGCTGCAGGGCATTGCCCTGCAGCATTTCCAGTCGGCTGTTGCGCATCTGCAAGCGCGTGTTGATGCTGAGATCCTCGTGCACCTTCCAGTCATGGTTAATGTTGCCGCCGAGTTGGCGTTGCCCGGCGCCGGCGCTGGTAGCGGTCTGCGGCACGAAGTCGACATTGGCAGTCAGCGAATGCGTCCCTTCGAGGATGTGTTCGTAGGGGAAATCGAGCCGCGTCGAGTAGTCGGCGCCCATCGACGAGGACACGCTTCGTTCCTGACCGCTGCGAAGAATGCTGCGGTTGTAACGCGCAGAATAGTTGTCCCGGCCACCATTGGTCCGGTATTTCTGGGTCAGGCCAATCGTAGTGACCCCCCCCGTGCTCGAGCTGCCTCCGCCGCGTCCCTCCGACATACCATGGCTGAAGTTTGCGGAAAACGGAAACTCGCTGGTCGGCAACAGGTTAACGAGCCCACTGAAGTTGTTCGAAGTGCTCTGGCTCTTGTTCTTGGTTCCCACCCCCGTGCTCAGGCCAGTCGCCGAGGCGCGTCCGAAACTACCGGACCATGTACCTAGCCAGGGCGCGACGATAAAGCTGTTGGCCGTGACGTTCAGCGTGTTGGTCAGGCTCGAGGAGTTGGAATCGCCACCGGAAAAAGTGCTGCCGAGTGTTCCCGTATTCCCCGTCCAGCGGATCGGCGCCATTTGCCAGACCTCGCCCTCCAGGCTAGGGAGCCCGGATTCCGCGCTGCCGCGGGCGCCGGCGGCACTGCGATCGACTGGCGACGGCGCGCGGCGCAGCGCGGCGCCCGGTCCTGCCACCTCGACGCCTGCGCGAGACGCCGGCAGTTCGGCATTGTCGTCGCCGTCCGCGAGGCTGGCGGAGGCAGTGGCAGCGCTCGTCCGAATGCCGCCGCGCGCAGCGCCGGATATCTGAGCGGCGCTACCGGACACAGCGGCGGCGCTTGGGCTGCGGCCCCGCGTGTCGATGGATGACTGTGCGGCCCGCCGCGGTTCCTCGATGCTCAAGCCGGACTGTGCGCCACCTGGCCGCACCCCCAGAGATAGAACCAGGCGCAAGGGCGGCGCAATATCGATGGCATCCGGGCTCGCCGCACGAACCGGAGGAGTGCGTCCCACCGGCTTCCGTCGACTGCTCATTCCCAGAGCCAGCCGTAATGCCGGTGGCTCTATGATCGCGTCGGCAATCTCGCGAACACGTGGAATTGGCGCGCGTGACGGCGCCGCGCCGACTCTTGTGGCGTCCGTCCTTGCTTGCCCAGAATGAGCAACCTTGTCTCCCGGTGGCTTCGGTTCTCCGTCTCTTTGTCGGGCGCCAGCGCCGGAGGCAACCCCCGCCCTGCTGACGCTTCCCCCGGCAGAATCGCCACCACCCAGCCAGACTTCGCCGTTCCGCGATTCAAGGCTCTGGGCGCGAATAATTCCGTCCTTATTCAGCACCGGGGCCTGGATGGCCTCCCCGCCCTGTGAACCAATCAGCACCCGGCCGCCATCGGCGACAATCAAACCGCTGTTTCCGGCGAGAAAGCCCGCGGTCGCGCCGTTGCTGCCGACCCGCCGCGCAGGAGTCTCGGGGCTATCGCCAACCTCGTCTGCGCGACCGGAGGCAGTGGTGGCGCGCGGACTGCCAGAGGACGCTGGGGCAAGCGCTGACCGCTGCGGCAGCGGAACGCCGGGCCCGGAAGGCACCCCGCCAGGGCGTACCGACAGGGATAGCGTCTGGCGCAACTGCGGTGCAAGGTCGACGACGGACCGCGCCACGGGCGGCGAGATCCGACGCCGCGCCGGCTTGCGCGTGTTGCCGAGGGCCAGGGTCAGGCTCAAGGCTGGCGGTTCCAGGGAAGCCACGCTTGCAACAGCTGAACTAGCGGAACCTGCCGCCATGCCATCACCCACGCCGGCCACCCCACCCAATACCCCGCATAGCAGGCGCCACAGCGGCCGCTGCCTGAATACCCGGAAGCGCCGCCTCACGTGACTCTCGGGATTGGGACGGAAACGTCTTTCATGTAGCCGATGTGATCGGGGATAACTTACGGAATGCTTGTACGCTGCCCAGCCAGGAAAACCTGCACGGTGGCAAACGCCTGGGCGCCGCGGCCGCGGGCTACTTGGCGGCGCTCACCGCTGCAGCTACCTCCGGGTCATGGATGACGATGGCCGATCCCTTCTTCAGTCCGGCAAGAAATTTCTGCCAGGCCTCGTCCTTGCGCTCGCGCAGCAGCAGGCCCGCAGCTCTGTCTGCGACTCGCTCGAAGGGCTGTAGGACAGCCGGTATCCGGTCCGCGATGCGGAATATGGCGATCCCCTGCAGGGTTTCCAGCGGATCGCTGACTTCGCCGGTCTTGAGTTTGGCTACTCGGTCTTCCAGACCGTCTGGCAGCATGCCGGCGTGCAGGTAACCGAGGTCACCACCCTTGGCGGCATTCTCGTCGTTTGAGACCAATCGCGCCTGTTCGCCAAAATCAGCGCCGCCGCGGATGCGGCGGGCCACCCTTTCGGCCTCGGCAATCGCCGCATCCCAAGCCGCGCGTGGTGCGCCAGGATCGACCTGGAGCACAATGGCGCTCACGCGCAACTTTTCCGGCTCGGTAAAAAGCTCCGGCTTGAGTCCATAGTAGGCCTTGACCTCTTCGGAGGTGGGTGTGGGAACATTCCGCACCTCGCTCTCCAGACGCTTGAGCATATCCTGCTGACCTAGCAGGTCCCTCAGCCCCGGCAGCATGAGATCGCGATTGCGCTGCCAGTTCGGGTTTGCAGCGTAGTTCCTTTCATATTCCGCGACCTGGCGCTCGACGCTGCCACTGTCCGGCTTCAGGCCCCGACGTGCAATTTCCTGAAGTTGCAGCGTCCTGCTGACAAGCTGCTCGGTGACCTCGCGGCGCGCTTTGTCCATACCGCCCTCCGGCACCGCGCCATGGTAATAGGTCTGCCGCATGTGCGTGGCAAAGGCGGAGTTGAACTCCACAACGGAAATCGGGTAGCCATTGACCGTGGCAAACAGGGGGATCGGCCCATGCGCCGCCAGGGCAGTGGCGGCAGGAATCGTGGTAGACGCAGCCGGCACAACAAGCGCGGAACCTGCGGCAGACGCTGCCGGCGCGGCGGCCGGCATCTGGGCGAACACGGTGAAGGAAAGCGCCGACATCATTGCGGCCACCCATGGAAAGAATCTGTTTTCAGGATTCATGTTCAGCCTTTATGGTCTTGACGGAGCGGCAGACAAATAGCCTACCGCAGGTGAGCGGGGCATCATACCGCGAGCCACGCCATCGATGCCAGCAGGGGCAAGCCCACTGCACTGGTGAGACAAGAAAAAAGCCCCAAGGTTTCCCTTGGGGCTTTTCTCAATCGTGAGAGTTGTCAGGCTCTGGGCAACCGATTCAACCAGCGCCCTGCCATCACCAAAAGACGCTTACTTGACGTGGCACGCAAGGCAAACCGCACTGTTGGTGTTGGCAACCCGCAGGAACAGAGCCGCCGAGGAATGCACGTCGTGACAGGAGGCGCATTCCACCGTGGGACCAGCATTACCGCTTGCAAAGTTACGGACGTAGAGCAGCATATCGGTCTTGGTTCGAGTGGCGGAACCGTCGCCGCCTACGGCGGAGCTGGTATCAACCCAGAACTGGGTCGAAGATCCGACAAGCCCCGACGTGGGAGAAACAAAGTCACTATCGGCGCAGGCCGCGCCGGTCGCTCCAATAGATGGACCACCGCCGCAATAACGAATACCAATCGGGTGGTCGTTGCTGAGATCTCTGCTGAGATTCGCGTTGCTTACCAGGTAACCGTTCGGGTTGAGGTTGCTATTATTACCGTAGGTCCATGTAAAGCCCCGACCGTCACTGCCGCCGCCGGTGGAGTCCATGCCGCCGCTGCCGGGAGCGTTCAGCAGGTTGTCGATGGCCTGGGTACCGTCATGACAGGAGAGGCAGGCAAGCGACGCGCCGGAAAGAAAGGTGGAACCCGCTAAGCCGTCGGTCGCGAATGCGCCGTCCAGAGTCGTGGTGGTGGCATAGGGCGTAAAGGAACCACCAAAGTTCGAGGTAAAGCGCTTATTCCATAGCGGAGCGCCGGCCACGCTGACATCAGCGCCGTGCGGCGTATGACAGAAGACGCAGATTTCGCCGCCGGCACCCGTAGTGCGGTTGCCATCACCAGCGGTTGCGGAGAGGTTGTGGCGACCCGCGGAAATTGCGGCGACGGCATCATCGTGATAGATGGCAAGGCCACTGCCGACTATAGCGACAGCCAACAGGCCACGGGTCAATTGGCTCATCCTGACGTTGGGTTTCATGATTCGATCCTCTCCATATTAAATTCGGGGTTCCAGATACCGGCTCTCACGCCTCAAACCAAGCACGTATCGTGCCAAGGCATATCGGTAATTTTCCCGGCCGATTCGACCTGATATTGCGCATTCACGTCCAAAAACATGCCAACTTTGTCACACGCCAGCCCTTGGCTTGTCCAAGAACCGGGAATCCGGATTCCCGGAATTGAGAATTCACTTTGTGACGCCCCCGATGGGACTGCGCCGCCCCAACTGCCCCTCAGTTTCCTTCAGGGAATAGGGGCGAAATACATCGACACGCGCAAACCATTGATCAACAAAGTAAATCCTATCATCCTCGTCCACCGCAATACCGGAAGGCAGCATGTAGCCGGCAGGAATATCGCGCTCGGAGCGATCACCGACGAACATCAGCAGTTCACCTTCGGGCGAGAATATCTGAAAATTTCCGAAGGCCGCGTCGACGACGTAGACATTACCCTGAGAGTCAGTCGAAATTTCCTTGGGCCTAGCAAACTGCCCGAGATTCTTGCCGACGCTGCCAAAGCTCTTGAGGTACTTGCCGTCCTTGTCGAAGACCTGAATCCGGAAATTCCCGCCATCGACAACATAAATCCGGCCGTCCTTGCCCAGCGCCACATCGCGTGGCAGATTGAACTGGCCGGGTTCGGTACCGCGTTTGCCAATGTCGAACAGGTGCTCGCCGCTGTGGGCATTGAAGACGCCGACACGATGACGCTCGGAATCGATGCCGCCGATATCGGTGACGTAGATGCGCTCCCCGCTGCGATCCACCGACACGCTTGACAGGCGGTCGAAGGCCCCTTGTTTGCCAATGGAGCGAAGGTGCTTGCCCTGGCTGTCGAATACCAGGACCTTTTTATGTGTCGCGTCGGCCACGTAAACATTGCCAGCGCCATCGACATCAATGCCCAGCGGCTTGGCGATGCGGCCCGGGCCGGGATCTTCACCTATGGTATAGAAGCGGCGACCGGGAACGTCGAACACCTTGATGTTCCGCGTCGCCGAGTCGGAAACATAAATCCTGCCCTGCGCGACGGCGACCGCATAGGGTTTGGACAGGCGCTCGACCGTCTCGTCCGAGGTCCCCGTGATTGCACGCTTGAGCGCACTGGTTTCCTTTTCAGGAACCACATCGAGGTTGCCGCGAAATGTACGCTCGAAGACAAAACGCGGATCGTCCGGGGGTGCCGGATAGACCAAGGTCCTCGCGGCCCGACCAGCATCTTCTATGTTCCGTGTCTGCACCGTGACGCAGGCACCCAGCCCGAAGAGGCAGGCCAGCAGCAATGGAGGCCGCAAAAAATCAAGTCCCACAGCTTTCATCCCTCGGCTCCCTTATGCAGTCTGGTTCGAATGGGGTGGCAGGATACTACTACTTGTCGTGGCATGTCAGGCAAAGCTTGCTTTCTTCGGGCGGCACGCGCAGGAAAGTTACGGTTTTTGTGTGCGGATCGTGGCAGCTGCTGCACTCGATATGCGGTACCGAAACCCCTTCCAGAGCCGCCAGTTCGGCGCCCTCGGCAAGACCGCCCACCACGCGCCCATAGAGCGGCAAGTCGCCCCGCGTCCGGCGTGAGGTCGTGCCCTGGCGAGAGACCCAGTATACCGGCCGGTTTTCGACTATGCCCTGGCTGACGGCGCGAAAATCGTCGAGGTGAAGTAAATGCCTAGCCTCGCGAAACGGCAACGAATTGTCGCGAGACCTCCCCGCAGCCGCCAACGGGTTGTCCTTGGTTGCGCCGCGATAGGGGACACCGAAAGGATGATCCAGTGAAATCCTGGCGGCGCTGCTGTCGGCCTGGTTCGCGTCGTGACACGACAGGCAGGCGATGGACTGCGAGCCGATGGATGCCTTGCCCAGGCCGAGTCGGCCGATGTCATCGTAGATCGTGAACGAATAGGTGCTGGAAATCCCCTTCTGCCAGACTGGCGGCATCGAAGGGACCGCCCCGCTGCCCTCGGGAAGACTCACGACCAGATCGAGGGCGGGGGTGTGACAGAACACGCATACCTGCTTTTCGTCGACGCTTTTGTCGCGCGACTTGATCAGGTTATGCGGTGTCTCGCGCACGTCGGCAAAGGCCACGGCCGTCAGCAGCAGGAGAGGCCAGGCAAGCAGCGCCCGGACCCGGCCATTCCAATGCAGGAGCGCCTCCCGCGTCATGCCGCGGCTACCGCTGCCTGCTGCAGTGACGGCACTATCGCGCCGAATGCGAGAAAAAAGTGAACTCACCCGAAATCCTCAAGACCCGGCGATCGACGCCGATCGCCGGAGCACCATTATCGACCGGTTTCCCGACCGACTCCCTATCGCCGTCAGCATCGTGAACTCATTGCCGCCGCTCCGCAGCGTGCACCTCGTGCTCCACCTCGAGAAGGCGCGACACGATGTAGTCCAGTGCCGCAATCGCCTGTGCATCCGAGATCGACGCGTTGCCACCCTTGGGCGGCATGCCGCCCTTGCCCCGCAGTACCGAATTCACCAGACTTTGACGCCCGGCCGCCAGCCGCGGTTCCCATTCTGCAGGACTGCTCACACGCGGCGCCTGGGCGACCCCGTGTACATGACAGGCGGCGCAGTTCTGCAGGAACACATTGCGCCCGACGGACTTGTCCCCGGCCACCGCAACGCCATCTGCGGGAATGACCGAAAACAGCCACAATACCAGCGGCACCAAGACGACAAGGATGCGAAGCGCGACTGCTCCCATATCGGATTCGAAAGACCCCATGGCGATTAACGGAACTATTTCTGCAAACTTGAGCACTTATTTTAAACCTCACGTACCGATGCAAGAATCGCTCCACGACTCGCTCCCGGCCCGATACGTGCTTTGCTTGTTGCCGTACCGAGTGCTTCGCTTTACCATGTGTGCCCTCGACCGATCAGATACGGAATCCAATCAAGCTCATGACTGCAAGCTTCTCGCTTTCCATCAAATCGAGCGCTCTGACCATTCTGGCCGGCGTTCTGCTCGGGATCCTCGCCCCGACATTCAGCGAAGCCGGCCAGCGTGGCGCGAAGGGCACAGGCGAATCCCGGCCCGACGCTCTTTACCATAATTACTGTTCGGTCTGTCACGGCGATCGGGGCGACGGCCGCAGCCGCGCGCAGAACAGCTTGAAACCTCCGCCGCGCGACTTCACCAATGCCGGTGAACTCACCCGTGAAGCAATGATCACCATCACCACCCATGGCAAGCCGGGCACGGCCATGGTGGGATGGAAAACCCAGCTCAACGAAGCCGAAATCGCCGGCGTCGTCGATTACATCCGCAAGACCTTCATGATCGTGGCCCTCGATCCCAAACTGCAACGCGGCAAAACGATCTATGCCCAGAACTGCATCGCCTGCCATGGCGCCCGTGGTCAGGGCAGCCCGATGCCGATCGGCGGCTCGGTGCCGGCGCGCGACCTTGCCTCGCCGCAGGCCCGGGCGGAACTGACCCGCGAACGCATGATCACCGCCGTCACCACGGGCCGCCCGGGAACTGCGATGGCCGGTTTCGGCGGTCGCCTGCCAGCAGGGGACATTGATGCCGTGGTTGACTACGTGCGCGCCGCGCTGATGGTGCCGCAGACCGAGATTTCTGGAACCGATGCCCACGCCGGCCGCGCTGCGGCCCAAAGACCGGGCAGTTCCAAGTCCGCGGCCGCCACCGGTGCTGACATGATGCAGCCGATGCCCAATGGACTCAAGGGCGACGCTGCCGCAGGCGGACGCTTCTACATGGCCAACTGCGCGACCTGCCACGGTGCAAAGGGCGACGGCAAGGGACCGCGTGCCTATTTCATCAATCCGAAACCGCGCAATTTCATCGACCCGACATTCACCAGTTCATTCAATCGCCCGGCAATCTACGCCGCAACCTCAGTGGGACGTCTCGGTACGGAAATGCCGGCATGGAACAAGGTGCTCAACGACCGCGAGATCGCCAATGTCTCGGAGTTCGTTTTCCAGCGATTCGTGTTGCCGGCACAGAAGACGGCCAAGAAATAGTAGCGTCCGACGGTGATGCTCTTCCTGTCCGCCGTATTCCTGGCGGCGCTTCCTTTGGCTGCCGGCGCCGCGGCTGACCCAGGCGTGGAAGCAGGGCGCGCGGTCTACAACTTCCGCTGCTACTACTGCCACGGCTATTCGGGCGACGCCAAGACCGTGGCCGCCAGTTTCCTCTCACCGCCCCCCGCCGATTTCAGCCGCGCCACAGCGGAGACCCTTCCGGTGGAGAGGATTGTCGCGACCCTGCGCGACGGCCGGCCCGGGACGGCGATGAAATCCTTCGCCTCTGTGCTCGGCGAAGGGGAAATCCGCGCGGTAGCCAGGTTCGTGTTCGACGAGTTCGTGGTCAGGAAGGCAGTCAATACCCGCTACCACACGGAAGCCAACGGCTGGCCGAATCATGAGCGCTACCGTATCGCCTTCCCTTTCGCCACCGGCGAAATTCCGGCGTCCGGGCCGTGGGAGAACCTCAGCCCTGAACAGGTCCGCGGCAAGCGCCTGTTTCTTTCATCCTGTGTAACCTGCCACGACCGCGGCACCGCAAGGCCCGATGACCCCATATGGGATTCCCGTCCGCTATCCTACCCGCGCAACAATTTCTCTTTCACCGTGCCGCCTAAGGTCGATGCCACGACCAGCGCCAGCCCCTATGCCCTGCACGACCGGCCTCCTCGCCTGCGTGGGCTGAGCAAATCGGAGCGCCGCGGCGAGCGCCTGTACCAGGCCAACTGTGCCTTCTGCCACGCCGCGGATGGCACCGGAAAGAACTGGATCGGCGCCTTTCTCGAACCGCATCCGCGCAACCTTCGCGACGCGGAATTCATGACCAGGATCACGCGCCAGCATTTCGTGGACGTGGTTCGCGAGGGACTGCCCAACACCTCGATGCCAGCCTGGAAAAGCGTGCTAGACCGTGGCCAGATCGAAGCCATCGCCGATTATGTCAGCCGTGCCTTCCACCCGCTTCAGCCAGCACCGTCCACACCCCGATAAGGCGGACGGCCATGACAGCGCGTTCAGCATTGCGGCAGGTGGCGGGCTTCACAGCTCTGGTCGCACTGGCGCTTCTGGTCGGTGGCTGCGCGGCGCCGGGCGCGATTCACGATCCGACAGCGACACGCCCACGTCCGGAGGACATCGCACCGCCGCATGGGGAGATCGTCTCCTGGCGACTTGCCGACCTTGCGCAGGCCGAGCAGGCCATAGTGGCTCTGAACGGCCCGCGCGGCCTTCATGGCGCCATCGAAGCGCGCCTGCTGCGGGAAATACTTGGCAGCGGCGAACGCATCATCGCTGCCGCAGGGCCGGGACCCAGGCCGGAACTGCTGCTGACAGGTACGCACGGCATCACTGCGTTCGCGTTTTACCAGGATGGGCAGCCGACGATCGCCTTCAGCTTGGGCATGGTCGGACTGCTCGGTGCAGACATGGATGCATGGGGCGCCCTGTTGGGGCACGAACTGGCCCACCTACGACTCGGCCATCACGCTGCCATGAAGGAGCGCCGGGCGCAGACGCAGGCGGCGGGTTCGATTGCCGGCTTGGTCCTGTCGGCTATCGGCGTACCCTTCGCCAGTGTGGCCAGCGATGCCACGGCAGCACTGGCGGAACGCGCCTACAGCCGCGACGATGAGCGCGATGCCGATCGGATCGGCTTCGATTACCTGCGTCGGGCCGGTTTCGCAAAACGGGGGGCGCTTGCGCTGCACGAGCGTCTGCTCGCGGCGAACAGAAACGCCCCTCTGCCCTTCCTGAGCACCCATCCGAGCGGGGAGGAGCGGATAGGCAATCTCCGGCGACTGATTGAGGACGGCAATTGAAGGACTGGAATCCGGGTTGCTTCTGTTCCAGAATGGCGACTGCCCACCGAGCGAGGACAATGCAATGAAACTGGCGTCGAGATGCATCATCGCGCTGTGTACGCTTGTCGCCGCATATGTCGCTGGCGCCGCCCCCACCGCTCCGGAGCGCATCGGCGAACTTGTCAGGACACGTTGTAGCATTTGCCACGGCCCGACCGGGCAGAGTTCCAACGCCGACTTCCCGAAGCTTGCCGGCCAGAATGCCGACTACCTTGTGCGGCAAATGTTCAATTTCCAGACCCGTATGCGCAAAAGCAAGGAGATGGAAAAGGAGATGGCCGGACTGACCGGTAACGACATCGAGGAATTGGCAAACTACTTCAGCGGTCAGCAACTGGTTCCCGGCAAACCGTCTGATGCGGCATTGATCGAAGCCGGCCGGAAGTTCTATATGGCGGGCAGCCCGGAGCGGGGAATATCGGCCTGCGCTGTCTGTCATGGCGACATGGCCCGCGGAGCCAGGATGTTGCCGAGGGTGGCCGGGCAGCATGCACGCTATCTGGCCATCCAGTTGCGTCGCTTTGCCGAGCAGTCGCGCACCACGGACCAGATGCTGATGCATTCGGTGGCCTCGAAGATGACTGAGGACGAGATCTGGGCGGTCAGCTATTTCCTGTCCGGACTGGACTGAGTGGGCACGGTACGGCACAGGAAACCTAAACCGTGAGCGGCAAGTTGCCGGAACAGTCTGCGCCTGACCTCCGTCTGGAACAGGCCAGGACGCTAAACGTCCGCGGCGGCGCGCTCCTGGCGGCCGGCGATATTGGAGGCGCCGCGGACTGCTACCGACGCGCCGCCGAGACCGCGCCAGACTGGGCCGAGCCGCGCAAGAACCTTGGCAACTGCTACCTGCGCGTGCAGGATCCAGAGCAGGCGGCACGTTGCTACGAACAGGCGCTGGCAGTGGATGGCACTCACCTGGCTTCGTGGAACAATCTCGGCAGTGCGTGCCGCCTCCTCGGGCGACTGCAGCAGGCGGAACACTGCCTGCGTCGCGCGGCAGAGCTGGCACCGGACGATGCCGATGTGATATGCAACCTCGGTGTCATTCTGCTCCAGACCGGCCGTCCCGAGGAGGCGCGGGAAACATTTCAGAAGGCCCTGACCATCAACCCGCAGGACCTGATCGCGCTCAACGGCCTGGGCAATCTTGCTGCCGCCGGGGGAATGATCGAATCCGCCGCGGAATACTATCGGCGGGCGCTCGCCATCGATTCCGGCCAGGTCGAGACGCGCCTGGCCCTGGCGCGGCAGTACCGGGCATTGCTTCGTGGTCGTGAAGCGATCGCCCTGCTCGAGGGCATGGTCCCGTCCAACGCCGATGCCTGCGCGCTTTCCGTCAATGCGGCACTTGACGAGGGTGATCCGGGTGCCGCTGCAGCGATAGCGCGCTGCGCCTTGGAAGTGCATGCGAAGCACCGGGAGTGCATGTACCTGCTCGGCGCAGCGCTCTACAGCCTGGGTGACGTATGGGCCGCCACGGTACAGTGGGAAGCGACCCTGGCAACCCATCCCGATTGTGCCGAGGCACTCAGCGCGCTGCTGCATCACAAGCTCGAAGCCTGCGCATGGGACGGCCTGACAGAGCTGAAGCAGCGCGTTCTGGCATTGTCGGGCAGAAAGGGTGCAAGCTTCATCAACCCCTACGACGCACTGCTGGCCGACCTACCCGGCCGGCGCCGCCTGGAAGCCGTGGAAGCGCTGGTCGCCAATCACTATCCGACGCGCCCCGCGCCTCCACCTCGCCGCCGCAACGCCGACGGCCGCATCCGGCTCGGCTACCTGTCGGGCGACTATTGCCGGCATCCTCTGCCGCGACTGGTGCGCGGACTGTTTGCCAGCCACGACCGGCGCCGCTTTACGGTGTCCGCCTACTCGCTGGGCGCCGACGACGGTAGCGAGGAACGCGCGGCGGTCCGGGCGGCCGTCGACCACTTCCGCGACCTCGAAGATGCGCCGGACCATGTTGTCGCGCATACGATCCGGGACGACGGCATCGACATCCTGATCGACCTTTCGGGCTTTTCCGAGCGCGGGCGCCCCGGCGTGCTGGCGCTGCGACCGGCGCCGACGACGGTCAATTGGCTGGGGTTCATCGGCACGATGGGCAGTCTATGCGACGTGATACTCGCCGATGGCATCACGATTCCGCCCGACGACGAGGCGGACTACGGGGAGCGCGTCGTGCGTCTGTCTTTCTTCCAGCCCAACGACAGCGAACGCTTCGCCGCGCTGCCGGCGCCGCCGTCGCGCGCCGACTGCGGCCTGCCGGCAAAAGGCACGGTGTTCTGCTGTTTCTCTCCAGCCACCAAACACAACCCAGAAATGTTTGACGCCTGGGCGCAGATCCTGCGCAGCGTGCCGGGCGGCGTGCTTTGGCTGCTGGCCTTCGTGCCGACGGTGGAAGAGAACCTGCTCGCCGAGTGGATGCGCCGCGGCATGCCCACCGAACGCTTGGTGTTCGCGCGGCGCGTACCGCTCAAGGACTATCTGGCACGGCTTGCTCTCGCCGATATCTTTCTCGACACCTTGCCGATGAGCAACGGCACGACAGCAGCGGACGCGCTGTACATGGGCGTGCCACTGCTGACCTGCACCGGCACGGGCTACGGCGGCAGGATGGGCAGTAGCATCGCAACCGCCGCAGGGCTATCGGACATGGTGACGACGAACATGGCGGACTACGTGCGCCGTGCCATCGAACTCGGAAATTCAGCACCGCAATTGGCAGCCTTGAAGGAACGGCTGCGCCGTGCGCGCGAACAGCGTTCGACCCCGCTTTTCCGCCCCGAGACGCTGGTCGCCGAAGTGGAAGCCGCCTTCGAGTCTCTCGCGCATACGCCCGACCCTTGAAAAGTCTGCTCGTCGTCTACCACTCCCTGACCGGCGGTACGCGGCAGATGGTCGATGCGCTGGCCACTGGCGCTGCCGATTCCGGGGAAGCCGCTGTGCGGGTCCTGCATGCGTCGGACGCTGGCCCCGACGATTTGCTCGCCGGCGATGCCTACGTTTTCGCCACACCGGAAAACCTGGCCGCGATTTCCGGCTTGATGAAGGATTTCTTCGACCGCTGCTACTATCCGGCGCTGGGGCGCATCGAGGGCAGGCCCTATGCGGCGATGATCTGTGCCGGCAGCGACGGCAGCAATGCGCTGCGCCAGATAGAACGCATTGCCACCGGATGGCGCCTGCGCGTTGTGGCCAACCCCATCATCGTGTGTACCCAGGCGCAAACGCCGGAGGAGATCCTCGCCGCCAAGTCCATTGAGTCCGCCGACATCGAGCGCTGTCGGCAGCTCGGGGCCAGCCTGGCGGCCGGCCTCGCGCTCGGCATCTTCTGAGACTTCAGGACGCCTGGTCTAGCCCGAATGCACGGTGCAGGACGCGCACCGCGAGTTCCAGGTACTTCTCGTCGACCACCACCGAAATCTTGATTTCGGAAGTCGAGATCATCTGGATGTTGATGCCCTCCTCGGCCAGGGTGCGGAACATCTTGCTGGCGACACCGGGGTGGGAGCGCATGCCGACCCCTACCGCCGAGACCTTGCAGATCTTGTTGTCGCCCTCGATGGCGCGGGCGCCGACGTGCGGCTTGATCTGGTCTTCCAGCATCTTCTTGGCGCGGGCGAAGTCGCCGCGATTGACGGTGAAGGAAAAGTCGGTGGTGCCGTCATGGCCGACGTTTTGAACAATCATGTCGACGTCGATGTTGGCATCGGCGATGGGGCCGAGGATATGGCCGGCCACGCCGGGTTTGTCAGGTACGCCGAGAATGGTGAGCTTGGCTTCGTCGCGATTGAAGGCGATGCCGGAAATTACGGGTTGTTCCATGGAATCTTCCTCGAAAGTGATGAGGGTGCCTTCGCCTTCT
>SXGU01160100.1_pt1 | contig 21396 bp, 21 predicted proteins | sample 3174531 | NCBI WGS metagenome assembly SXGU01 (sample SAMN11356863, study PRJNA531348) | freshwater metagenome | isolation source: freshwater sample F1-140 | place: China: Fuxian Lake, Yuxi | collected 2017-12-25 | reverse complement strand
GACTTGCGAGTCAACACAGTGGAGACCACGCCCGAGCAGGCAGCGGACCAAGTGATCGAACGGCTCCGGGCCTTGGGGTTGATCGGGTGATGACGATCGAACAGGGGGCCGTGGTGCTGGGCCTGGTGGTGCTCGTGGTCGAGTTGATTCGCGACAAGCGGGCTCCGGGTACCGTGTTCGGGGGGGTGGCGTTTGCCTTCTTGCTGCTCAACTACATCACGATCGAAACCAGCCTTCAGCAATTGACGAACACCGGTCTGGTCACGGTGGTCGTGTTGTTGCTGCTGTCGGTGGTGCTCGACAAGGCCCAGTTGCTCGAGGTGGTGGCCGACCGTTTGGTTCGCGGCCCCTATCGGCTGGCTTTGGCCAAGTTGTACCTGGCGACGGCCGCCTATTCGGCGTTTCTCAACAACACGGCCGTGGTGGCCTCCCTCCTGGGCCCACTGCGCCAGTCGCGCCGGCACTCGCCGTCACGGCTCCTGCTCCCGATGTGCTACGCCGCCTCCCTCGGCGGTATCCTGACCCTGGTGGGCACCTCGACGAACCTGTTGGTGAGCAGTCTCCTGGTCGGCCGGAACATGCCGGGGTTGCAGATGTTCGATCTGCTGCCGGTCGGGATTCTCATCGTGGTGGCCTGCGGCATCACGATGATCGTACTCTATCCCTCGATTCTCAAAGAGCAACCGGCGGCCGAGGACGCCGCGTCCGACTACTTCCTCGAGGCCGCGGTCAGTCCGGCCTCGCGGTTGGTCGGCCGGACGGTCCAAGCCAATGGGCTGCGGAACCTGGCCCATCTGTTCCTGACGGAGATTGTCCGCGATGGGCGGGTGATCGCGCCGGTTGAACCGGATGAAACCGTCCGGGCCGGCGACCTCCTGGTGTTCACCGGCGACGTGACGCGCCTCGATCTGCTGGCCCAGTTCGACGGCCTGAAGACCCATGGCGACCATTACCGCTTGCCGACCGACAACCTGGTCGAGGTCGTCATTGCGGCCCACTCCACCCTGGCCCGGCGGACCATCAAGGAAGCGGACTTCCGGTCGCAGTTCGACGCCGCGGTCATCGCGGTCCGGCGCGGCAGCGAACGGCTGGCCGGGGCCATCGCCAACGTGCCGCTCGAGGTGGGCGATACGCTGGTGCTGGTGGTCGGACAAGACTTCGAAAAACGGAACAACCTGACCCGGAACTTCGTCGTCGTATCGCGGCGGGAAGTCCAGAAGTTCGTCGACCAACGGAAGGGCCTCCTCGCGCTGGCGGGGTTCCTGGTGGTCATCGGCCTGTCGGTGTTCGGCATCTTCGAGTTCTTGAAGGGGCTGCTCGTCCTGTTGGCGGTGTTTCTGGCCACCGGCCTGGCCAAACCGAGCGACCTGCGGCGCAACATGCCCTACGGCCTGATTGTCGTGCTCGCCTCCGCGCTGGTGATTTCGCAAGTGATGATCAACACCGGCACCGCCGGCCTGCTGGCGGGCGGCCTGCTCACCGGGGCCGAGAGTTTCGGGCCCTATTGGGCCCTGGGCGTCGTACTGGTCGTCACCTGGATTCTGACCGAGCTGATGAGCAACAACGCCGCGGCCGCCTTGGCGTTTCCGGTGGCGGTCGGCGTGGCCCAGAAACTCGGGCTCGATCCGATGCCGTTCGTGATGGCCGTCCTGTACGGGGCGAGCTGCAGTTTCGTTACCCCGTACGGGTACCAAACCAATCTCATGGTGATGTCACCGGGCCGCTACACGCTCGGCGACTATGTCCGTAGCGGCGGTCCCATCGCCATCGTATTCCTGATCGTGGCGCTGCTTGCCATTCCGGTGTTCTTCCCGTTTCATTGACCACCCGTCACCTGTTGGAGTGGTCATGCACCTCCCGTCGCCCCTGGCGTGCGGATTCCTCACGGCTGCCTTGCTCGCTGCGGTTCCAGCGAGGGCGGCCGCCCAAACCCGCTCCGTCACCTTCACGACCACTGAGGCGACCTGGATATCCCTCGACGTCTCGCCCGACGGGGAGACCATTGTCTTCGAATTGTTGGGCGACCTCTATCGGATCCCGCGGAAGGGCGGCACGGCGGCGCCGGTCCTGACCGGGACCGCCTTCCAATCGCAACCGCGGTTCTCGCCGGACGGCGCGTCGCTGGTGTACGTGAGCGACGAGAGTGGCTCCGACAACGTCTGGATCTCGGCGGCCGACGGCGGCAGCCCGCGGCAGCTGACCAAGCTGCCGAGATCGTTGGTCCTGTCGCCGGCCTGGTCGCCGGACGGGCGAGCGGTGTACGCCACGGTGGTCGAGGGCCGCCAGGCCGCGGAGATCTGGCGATTCAACCCGCTGACCGGGGCCGGCGAAAAGCTCGTCGCGAACCGAAACGGGCCGCCGTCGCTCCTGGTGTCCACTCCGGTGCCCGGCGGCTACGGACCGCACCCGAGCGCCGACGGCCGGTCGTTTTACTACGCGAGCGTGACGCCGAGCGCCGCGCGGAGCTATGTCCGGGCCCAGAGCGTGGTGGTGCAGCACGACCTGGCCACGGGTACCGACCGGCCCCTGGTCCTCGGGACGAGCGTCGCGATGAAGCCGGTCACCTCCCCGGACGGACGGTGGCTGGTATACGGGGCTCAAAGCCGCGGGCAGACCGGCCTTCGGACCCGCGACCTCGCAACGGGCGGGGAACGGTGGCTCACGTTCCCCTTCCAACGGAACGAACTCGAAGCCCGAGCCTCCCGGGATGTGCTCCCCACCTATGCCGTTACGCCCGACTCGCGAGCGGTGATCGCCGGGTACGGCGGGCAGATCCATCAACTCCCGCTCGAGGGCGGGCCTGCCGTGGTGATTCCGTTCCGGGCCACGGTCTCCGCCACGCTCACGGAACCGGTTCGGGTCTCCATGCCGTTGACGGATGCCCCCGTCCGGGGCCGGATCGTCCAACAGCCCGCGCTTTTCTCTGATGGGCGGGTCGCGTTCTCGCTCCTGGCCCGGATCTACCTGGCCGGTCGCGACGGGAATGTCACGGGGCGCCTCACGATGACCGAGCATCCGCGGGAGTTCATGCCGGCGTGGTCGCCGGATGGCCGGTGGCTCGCCTTCGTCACTTGGGGTGGCGACGGGGGGCACTTGTGGAAGGCCCGGAGTGATGGAACGATGCCGCCGGTGCGGCTTTCTGACGCGCCCGCCCTGTGGGTCGACCCGGTCTGGACGCCGGCGGGCGACAGCATCGTGGTGGTCCGGGGCGCCACGAGTTCGAGCCACGCCGTCACCGGCGTGCCGGCCGATGCGGAGCTGATGATTCTCTCGGCCGAGGGAGGGAAGGGGCGCCGGGTCGCGCCCGCGGAAGGTGCGAGGCGTCCCCATTTCGCGGGTGACCGCCGCCGGGTCTTTGCCGCCGTCGGTCCCGCGCTCGTGGCGATCGACCTTGACGGCGGGGGCCGGAGGACGGTCGCTACGCTGCCCCCGCCGCAGAGCTTCTTTGCCGGCCCGGGCGAACTCAGGCTCAACCCGGATGGGACCCGGCTCGCCGCGTTGGTCGACGAACGGTTGTACCTGCTGCCGCGGCCTTCCGCGGCCCCCGGCGGGCCGCCGGTGCTCGACGTGACGTCCTCCGGCGCGATGATGGTCGGCGAGGGGGCCCCGGCCGGCTTCAGTTGGTCGCCGGATGGCGCCGCGCTCGCCTGGGTCAACGGGGCTCGGCTCACCCGGACCACGGTGGCCGCCCCGGCGGCCATCGAGGAGCAGCGCCTCGTCGTCGAGGTGCCGCGGGCCCGGCCGTCCGGGAGCGTCGTGCTCCGCGGTGCCAAGGTTATTACGATGCGCTCGCGCCAGATCGTCTCGAACGCCGACCTCGTGATTACGAACCACCGGATCGCGGCGCTCGGTGCCCGGGGCTCGGTCCCGCTTCCGGTGGGGGCTCCGATCATCGACGTGACGGGCAAAGTGATCGTGCCGGGGTTCGTCGATGTCCATGCCCACCTGGGCCAGCGTCACGAGGTGCTGGAGCCCGAGGGGGCCCAGTCGTACGCGAACCTGGCGTTCGGCATGACGACACTTCGGGATCCCCAGACCGGACCCGACATCTTCGCCTACGCTGATTTGGCCGAGATCGGCGAGGTGGTTGGCCCCCGGATATTCTCGACCGGACCGGGCGTCTTCACGGACCGGAACTTCGCGTCGCTCGAGGACACTCGCCGCCTGCTCCGGCGGTATCGGGATGACTACGGGACCCACCTGATCAAGGCCTATCTCGTGGGCAACCGCCAGCAACGCCAGTGGGTAGTTCAGGCCTGTCGCGAACTCGGGCTGATGCCGACGACCGAGGGCGGTGCCGACACGAAGATGGACCTGACCCACGCGATCGACGGCTTCAGCGGCAACGAACATTCGGTCCCGACGACGCCGATCTTCCGGGATCTAGTCGAATTCTTCGGCAGGAGCGGCATCACCTACACGCCCACGCTGCTCGTCGCCTTCGGTGGGGCCCTCCCGATCTACCGGGTTCAGCCCCGAGAAAAGGCCTACCGCAACCCGAAACTCCAGCGGTTCGTGCCCGAGGAGGAGCTTTACCGCCGGTCGGCCGGCACCATACTCGGCCATGCCGACGAAGACTACAACTATCGGGAGGCCTCGGCCGGCGCCCACGCGATCCAGAAGGCCGGGGGCCGGATCGCCGTCGGCGGGCACGGGGAAATGCCGGGGCTCCAAATCCACTGGGAGATGGGCCTGCTCGCGGAGGGCGGAATGGCGCCCCACGACATCCTTCGAGCCGCGACGATCGCCGGCGCGGAAGCGTTAGGTCTCGGTCGGGATCTCGGCAGTCTGGAGGTCGGTAAGTCGGCGGATCTGGTGGTGCTCGATCGTGATCCGCTGGTCAACATCCGCCACACGACCTCGATCCGTTTCGTCATGAAGAACGGGTTCCTCTATCAAGGCGAGACCCTCGACCAAATCTGGCCGGCCCGGGTTCGGCTGCCCCGGCCGTGGTGGCAGCGAGATCCGGGCGCCCCGTAACCGGCTACAGCCCCGGTCGCCCCGGCCGATACTGTCAGTGGCGAGGAGGCTGGTGATGCGAGTATCCGAAATCATGACGAAAGACGTATTCACGCTGAAGGCCGGCCAGCGGGTCGTGGCAGCCGAGGAAATCATGCGGTGGGCGCACGTCCGCCATGTGCCGGTGCTCGATGACCACCACCAACTCGTGGGCATCGTGAGCCAACGGGACGTGCTGCGCGCCGCGATCTCGTCGTTGTCGACTGGACTCGCCGCCGTCGAAAAACGCCAACACCTCGCCTCGGCCACCATCGGCCAGATCATGGTCCAACCGGTGCACACGATCGGGCCGGACGAGCTGGTTCAAGAAGCGGCCGGAACGATGCGCAGGCTGAAGATCGGGTGTCTGCCGGTCGTCGATGCGGACCGCATGGTGGGTTTGGTATCCGAACACGATCTCTTGGCCATTCTCGAACACGTTCCCACCCCAAACCTGGGCGAGCGCGTCGCCCGCTAGCCGGCCGGCCGGCCCTGGGTCCGGATCATCGTCAGATACATCGTTTCGACTTTGGCGCGGGCCCAGGGGGTCCGCCGAAGGAATGCCAGGCTCGACGACACGCTGGGGTTCTTGGTAAAACATGCGACCTTCAGGTCGCGCCCCATCCGTTCCCAGCCGAGGTGCTCGACCAGTTCGTCGAGCATTCGGCGGAGGGTGACCCCGTGCAACAGGTTGTTGGGGTGATTGCTTGGGGCGGGCATTCGGGGCGCGATGGCCCTAACGCCCGCCCGCCACCAGGCCGAGCGCCGCGATGATCATCTCGTTGGTGGGCCGGATCTTGTAATTGACCTCCGTGAACTTCCACCGGACGATGCCCTGCTTGTCGATGACGTAGGTGGTCGGATGGGGAAGTCCCTTGCTGGCCGAATTGAGGAGTCCGTACCTGTCAATGACCCGGTGGCCAGGGTCCGACAACATGGTGTAATTCGGGGCTCGGCCATCCGCTTTCGCGATGACGTTCGCCATCATGTCGAGCTGTGCCTTGGTGTCGATCGAGAGGGCGACGATCTCCGTGTCACCGCGCCGATCCGGTCCGAGCAGGTCTCTCAGCTCCCCGAGCTGACGGCCGCAGTAGGGTCACCAATGTCCGCGGTAGAACACCAGGATCACGTTCTTGGTACCCCGATAGCCGGACAGGGTCTTCACCGATCCATCTCGGGCCTCCAAGGTAAAATCCGGAGCTTCGGCCCCAACAGCCACCCTCGTCGTGTCGGTGGGCGGGTAGGCGCCGGTGTCCTTCGGCCCGAGGCGCCGTTCCTGTCCGTCGACGGTGGCGGCCAAGACCGTCATGCTCAAGGCCGCCCAGAGGAAGGCTCGCATCAAAAGAACAGAAAGCTCGGTGGGGCCATGCCGTTCTTCCGGAAGTTCGCCACGACCTGCCCCGCCGTCCACATGGTATGCTGGTTGAGCTCATCCCACACCTGCCAGCGCGGAATCATGGTTCCGAAGAACTTGACTTGAACGTCCCGGTCGGCATCGGCCTGTTCAAGCAGCATCTGTTCCAGGGCGTCGTACCGCTCGGTGATGTACTTCTTGAGCCCCGCCCGGCTGTTGAGCACTTGGGCGGTATCGGCGTCGGTGTACGGCTGGGCTTTGAGGAACATGTTGGCGATGAAAGAGTTGGCCGAGACGATGTGGTGGATCTGTTCGGAGAACGATCGCTGCTCGGGGGTGGCCCGGTCCCGGTAAAGGCGCTCCGGCATCGAATCCGCAAAGCTCACCAGGAGCTTCCGCTGGGCCGCGAGGGCGCTCTTTTGAACCGCCCGGTATTCGTTGGTCATGGCGAATTTGGCCGGCCCGGTTTCCGGGGGTTTGCGCTGGGCCAGAAGGGGCGAGACGCCGGCGACCAGCAAGCCGAGAATTGGAAACGAAACGGAGCGCATTGGGTGGTCCTCGGAAGTGGATGGCGAAGTATAGTGACGGACTGAAGACTATACGACCGAGCCCCGGACCCGGTTCCACCAGGCCCCGGCCGGCACCCGGGCCCCCCGCCCGAACCATGCCTCGGCTTTCCGGAGCAGGTCCCGGAGCGGGGTAGCCGCCAGTCGCAGCCAAAGCCGGTGGTACCATTTCGAGTAGTCCCGGTTGTAGGGGCACACCCGGATGCAAATCGAGCAGTCGGTGTTCTGGTTGACCCAAAAGCCGAAGCACTTGGCGGCGTTGACGGTCCATTTGGTTACCCCGGCCAGGTTGGACCGATCGTAACGGGCCGCCGAGGGCGGGTCGAGGGGAATGGCCTTGACCGGGCACGCGTCGGCGCAACGGCGGCACTGGTCGCAAAACTGCTTGACGCCGAAGGTTCGTGGTCCGTCAGCCACCAGCGGTAAATCGGTGAAGACCTTGCCGAACCGAACCCGGGGGCCGAACTCGGGCGTGATGACCAACCCGTGCCGGCCGTACTCGCCGAGCCCGGCTTGGATCGCCATCGGGATCACCAGTCCGGTGTCGTTCATGCTGGCGTAGGCCCGGTAGCCGAGGTTCCGGATGTACTGGGCCAGGGCAATCACGGTCGTCGCGTCACGCGAATAGGCGAGCCCGGTTGCCGCGCCGGCGAGGGCCGACGGCACCGTCTCGGTGAGAGCGTAATCCATGCTCTTCCCGATCACGATCACGTTCGGGAGGTCCTCAGGCAGTTCGTTCGGGATGGCGTCGTGGATCGCCCGCCGGTAGGTGTGGGTGTAGATCCACCGCTCATCGAACCGGGCCACGCCCGCCAGGTCGGCGCCAAATGACTTGGCGATCCGTTTGATCTCCACCGTCATCGCGGCGGGATCATCGACCGGGAGCGGTTCGCCGCTTCCGGGCCGGTGGGCCGTGAACAGGTCGGTGAAACCTTCGTGGCGGCCGTCGTCTCGTTTCAGGTCGGCAAAGACGTCGGCGATGTGCCAGGAGGCGTTCCGATAGGCATAGTCCCACACCGTGAAGCCCTCGACGGCGCGGGCCTTGGCCCCGGACATGAAATAGCCTTCGTAGAAGCCGCGGGCCTTGGGCCCGGTGACCTCCGGGTCCCAATCGGACCGGTTGAAGATGTCGTCGCGCTGGTTGAAACGAACGAAGTCGGGCCCGATGACGATCCCGTCACCAAGCCCGACTTCGGCCGGCTGAGTGACCCGATCGGTCAGGGTGTCAACGCCTGTTTGGGCGCCAACCGGGCCGCCCAGAGACCGGTGTTGAAGTCGGTGAAGAGGACGTGGCCTTTCCACGGCATCGCGTTCATCACGAACGAGGCGTTCGGGGTGTACCCCTTCGGATCGTAAGGCTTGAAGACCGCGATTTCCCGCCCTTGGTGGGCCAAATTCCCCAGCAACTGACCCGACACGTCGACCAGCCGGACGCCGCCCTCGTAGAAGGCCTGATAGAGGATGTCGTCTTGGACGATGATGTCGTGGGAGCCGAAGTCTTCGATCTCGTAGCGGCCAACAGCTTTCGGATTCATCGGGTCGGTAAAGTCGACGATGTGGACCAATCCAGCCGAGGTCTGGGGGACCCCGCCCGGCGTCGTCATCTCGTTTCGATAGTTGGTGCCGGCCCACACCCGGTTCGAGCGGTTCATTTCCTCATCGCCGATGAACAGGTAGGTCTTGCCGGTCGAGGCCTGGACATACGGGAAGATCTCGTGGCCGCTGTTGACGTCGTAGACCGTAATCAGTTTCGGTTTCTCAATCGTGCCGCCGTACTTCCCGTTGCCGACGTCCACCACCACCGTGCCGGCGCCGCCCTGCGCCGAGTAGGCGATGCCGTCGTGGACCCAAAGGTCGTGGAGCCGGGCATTCGGATGCCGGTACTCGCTGACGTATTTCGGATTGTTGATGTCGCGGACGTCGATGATGACGTATTTGGCCCCGCCCGAGACCGCGAACAGGTAGTCGTTGGTGGCGAACATGTTGTGAACGCCGCCGGTCAGTTCCTGGTTGAACGTCGAGGCGATCTTCGGATGGGCCGGGTTGGCCAAGTCGAGGATGACCACACCGTTGACCCGGTTCGAGGCCCCCTCGCGTGACAGCACGCCATAGCGGCCATCGGGCGACACCGTGACGTCGTTGATCGTCCGGGCGTCGATCTTCACCGAATCGGTCTTGACGATGTTGTTGAGGTCGGTGATGTCATAGATCAGTCCCCAGCCGTCGCCGCCCCAGGTGCCGACGATGGCGTAATCGCGGCCGTCCTTGCCGGTCCAGGGCCAGAGGTCGGAGGTGTGGGTGTTGTTGATGTTGCCCCGGCTGGTGATCAGGATCGGCCGGCGGGCCTCCCGCGCTTTCACTTCGATGGTTCGCTCGGCGAAGTTGCCGCCCGACCGGGCGATCAGGGTATAGCGGCCCGGGTAGTTGCCGGTGAAGAGGCCGAATTGGACGATGCCGGCTCCGCCGGGCATCCCCGAGGGACCGACGGTGTCGGCCGGCACATAGCTGTACGACCAGGTGATCGGGGCTTCCGGTGCCGGTCGTCCGTCGGCCCGGCGGGCGATGGCGGTGAGCTCCAACACGTCACCGGTCCGGATCGTGGTGTCCCGAATCCCGATCGCAATCGAGGTGACCTGATTGGCCGCTACGGTGTGGGTGACGCTCGCCGACTGCCCCTCAGCCTCCGCGGTAATCGTGACCGAGCCGCCGGCAATGGCCCGGACATTCCCGAACCGATCAACCGTCGCCACGCCGGCGTTCGAGGTCCGCCACGTCGGCGTGAGGCCGGGTCGCTCGCTTCCATCCGGATGGGTACCCTTCACCGAGTGGGTCACGGTCGATCCGGTGTAGAGCCGGGTGGCGGCCGTCAGCATTTGGAGCTTGGCGATGGCCGGCCAGCTGACCGTGACGCTGATTTCGAGTTGGAGCGGCGCGCACTCGGCGCCACCACAGGCGCCCGGTCGTTCGGCCACGGCGACCAGCTGGTGTTTCCCGGCCTGGAACGCGCGCACCATGCCGTCGTTGTACGCCACCGCCCGGCGACCCGCAAAGACCCGGATCGTGGCGTCGCGGACTTCGCGGCCTTGGGCGTCGAGTGCTTTGACGACCAAACGGGCCGAGTCGCCGGCCCGGATGCTGACGGCGGTGGGTTCGGCCACCAACTTGGCGACCGGGCCGGTTTGGCCCTCGACCGGCAGGACGACGAGCAGGGTGGCGAGAATGGCGCGGCTGAAGGAACGGATTAGCTTCATTGGAGCAGGTCCCCGGGCGAGAATATCGATGTTCAGGTTGTCACAGAATCCATGGAACGATGCCGATGAATAGCTTCATGCGCAAGGCGACCCTGGTAGCGGCAATGGCCGGCTCGGGTTCTTTGGTGGCCCAGCCTCCGGTGCCGGCCGCACCGAAGGCCGACTATTGGGTTTATGTGGGCGCCGAATCGGCCGATGCGATCTACCGGCTTCGGTTCGGGCCCGGAGGCACGGTCGTCGAAAAGACCATCGCCGTCGGCGAGCTGGCCGCCGAGATGGAAGGCCCCCACGGGCTGGTGATCTCCCGCGACGGCAAATACCTCCATATGACGACCGGGCACGGGTTTCCGGACGGCAAATACTGGCGGTACGTCCTCGGTCCCGACACGCTGATGGGGCCGGGCACCTTGCTTGGGAATTTCCCGGCGTCGATCGACATCTCGCCCGACGGCCTGTACGCCATCTCCGCCAATTTCAACCTCCATGGCGACATGGTCCCGTCGTCGCAGTCAGTGATTTACACGCCGACTCGAACCGAGGTGGCGCGGGTCGTGACCTGCACCATGCCGCACGGGAGCCGGATCGATCCGACCGGACGGTTCCACTACTCCGGCTGCATGATGGACGACCAGTTGGTCGAAATCGATACCCGGAACTTCACCGTGTCACGCCGGTTCTCCCTGGCCAAGGGCGCCGAGCGGCCGCTCGACAAGGCGGACCTTGGCGAAATGGGCGCCCATCTTCAAACGGCCGCCGTGCCCGGCAAACCCGCCGTGGACCCCGCCGATGTCGGGTATCAGGGCATGCGCCACCAGATGAAGCCGAATTCCTGTTCGCCGACCTGGGCTCAGCCGGCCGCGGACGGCACGAAGATCTACGTTGCGTGCAACAAGAGTGACGAGATTCTCGAGATCGATCGCGACGGGTGGGCCGTGTCTCGCCGGTTCCCGACCGGCCGGGGGGTGTACAACATCGCGGCGACCCCGAACGGGAAGCTCTTGGTGGCGACGCTCAAGCAGGGCGGCGGGGTCCAAGTGTTCGACCTTGGGACCGGGGCCAGTGTCGCCCAATTCAAGAGTTCGACCACCGTGACCCATGGCGTCGCGCTCAGTCCGGACTCGCGGTACGCCTTCGTGAGCAGCGAAGGGGTGGGGGCGGCTCCCGGGAAGGTCGACGTCTATGACCTCACCGCCCTCGCGAAGGTCGGGACGGTGGATGTTGGGCAACAAGCGGGCGGGATCGCGTTCTGGAAGATGGAACCGGTTCCGTAGACGGGTGGGCCAATGCCCGATACCGCCCCAACAGCCGGGATTCGAGTCCCCCCGCCGATCGTCTACGCGGTACCGCTCGTGGTTGGTCTGCTGATTCACCGCTGGCGCCCGATCCCGATCCTCCCCGGTGACCTGGCCGCGCCGGTCGGTATCGGGGCCGTGCTGCTCGGCATCGTTGTGCTCCCCGCGGCCCGGAGCTTTTGGCGGGCGAAAACCAGCCCCAAGCCATGGAAGCCGACCACCGCTCTCGTTACCGACGGCCCGTATCGTTTCACCCGGAACCCGATGTACCTCGGGTTCACCTTGCTGTATCTTGCCGTCTCCGGCTGGATCAACTCGGCCTGGCCGGTTTTCTTCCTGCCTCTGGTCCTCGTGGTGATGCAACGGGCGGTCATTGCCCGGGAAGAGGTCTACCTCGAGTCGCTCTTCGGCGACGACTACCGCGCCTATCGCCGCCGGGTCCGGCGGTGGCTCTGACTTCCGAACCACTGTAGCTTGGTCTTACTCCAGATCAGATGAGGTCGTGATGTCCCTCCGCACCGCGATGTTTCGCGCCGCGACGCTCGCCGTCGTCGGCGTCTTCCAAGTCTCCGCTCAGAACCGGCCCGGTCCGGGCACCGATCCCGATGTCCTCGGCGCCCAACGGCTCTTCTCGGCCTGGATGGAGGGGCAGATCGCGTACCGCGGACTGCCTGGTGTCGTGGTCGGCGTGGTGGCCGACCAGGCGTTGGTTTGGAGCGCCGGGTTCGGCTACGCCGATACCCAGGCCAAGATCCCAATGACGGCCGCCACCAAGTTCCGGATGGCGTCCCACAGCAAGCTCTTCACCGCCACCGCGATCATGCAGCTCCGCGAGCAGGGCAAGCTCAGTCTCGACGAACCGGTCTCGAAGTACTTGCCATGGTTCAAGGTCAAGCCGGCCGAGCCGGGCGATCCGCCGATCACGATCGAGGAACTGCTGACCCACAGCTCCGGGCTCCCGCGCGAGGCCGGCCCGCATTGGACCACCTACGAGTTCCCGACCCAGGATGAACTCCGGCGGTTGATCACCGAGCGGCAGGCCGCTTTCTCGCCCGAGGTCCGGTGGAAGTATTCCAACCTGGCCTACTCGCTGGCGGGAATGATCATCGAAACCGTGAGCGGCGAGAAATGGGCCGATTACGTCCAGAAACACATCTACGAGCCGTTAGGCATGACCGCGTCGAGCGTCGACCGAAATGTCCCCGGGCTCGCGGTGGGGTATGGCCGGCGGATGCCGGATGGATCCCGGGTGGTGATGCCGTTCGTCGATGCCCGGGGGATGGGCTCGGCCACCGGCATCACCTCGACGGTCGAAGACATGGCCAAGTTCGTCTCGGCCCAGTTCCGTCGGGGACCCATGGGTGGCCGCCAGATCCTCGGCACCGGATCGCTCCGGGAGATGCACCGGGTCCGGATGCTCGAGAACAACTGGACCCAGGGAAACGGCATTGGCTTCGCGGTGAACCGGATCCGGGACAAGGTCTACGTCGGTCATGGAGGCGGGTACCCCGGCAATACCACCCAGACCCTGATACAACTCGACAGCCGGGTCGGGGTCGTGGTGCTGACCAATACCAATGACTCGAATCCGTTCGACATCGCCACGCAGTTGATGAACACGGTGGGTGAGGCGGTGGCCAAGGCCACGGCGACCGAGCCCAAAGTGGTGGCCTGGGATCCGTCGTGGGCCCGGTTCGCGGGATTCTACAGCGGGCGCGGAGGCGATTCCCAGGTGGTGCTCTTGAACGAGCGGCTGGTGATCATCACGCCGAATGGCCCCAACCTCGACAACCCGATTCGGCTCGAGCCGCTCGGGAACGGGCTGTTCCGGTACGTTGCCCCAGTAGGTGGCGGGCCGGTTGGCGAGGTGGTGCGGTTCGTCGAGGAGGGCGGCCCGGTGATTAGGATGATCACCGGCGATTCGTACGTGGATCGGGTCCGATGAGAAGGGCCGATTGGATCGAGGTTCCGCACTAGTCTGTAAGGTGTTGCGGTGCGCTGGGACAGCCTCATCATCACCTCCCTTGGAGCACGGATGATTCGACGGCTGCTTCCCCTGGTCGTCCCGGCGGTCGTGGCGACGTCGGCCGCGGCCCAGCCGGCTCCGGTCGCATTGGTTGGCGCTACCCTCATCGACGGCACCGACCGGCCCCCGCGGCCCGACGCCGTCATCGTGATCCGGAACGGATGGATCGACGCGGTCGGCGACCGGGCCACGACCCCGATTCCCAGGGGCTCCCGGGTCGTCGATCTCCGGGGCCGGTTCGTCACGCCCGGCTTCGTCGACATGCATTCGCACATCGCGATCGGGGCCTGGATCTTCGACACGGTCCAGGGTCGCCCGACGCTTCGATACGACTACGACGAGTCGGCGACCAGGGAACTGGCCTGAAGCCAACTGGCGTTCGGCGTCACCACGCTACGGAACCCGGCGGGCCCGACGGCTGCCTCGGTGCGAATCAGGAATCGGATTCGACTCGGCGAACAGGAGGGTCCGAGGATCTTCACCGCGGGCGCACCACTCGATGCATCCGGACAGGAGAATGCCCAGGTCAAGGTGTCCACCGAGGCGGAGGTCGCGGCCGAAGTGGACCGCCAGGCGGCGTCGGGCGTCGATTTCATCAAGCTATACGCCGGCCTGACCGCACCGTTGGTCAAAGCCGGGGTGGATGCCGCGCATCGCCGGGGACTTCAAGCGGTGATCCACGGTTGGATGACGACCTGGACCGACGCGGCCCTCGCCGGGGTCGACGGGATCACCCACATCGCGCCCGGCAATCCGATGCTGTTGCCCGAGGCCCGCCGGGCGGAGTTCCGGAAGTCGCTTCGGGGCACTCAGTTCATGTTCGACTGGTTCCGGTTCGCCGACCTCGACGGACCCGAGATCAAGGCGATGCTCGACGCGATGGTGCGCCATCGGGTGGACCTAGATCCGACGTTGGTGGCGTTCGAACTGATGGCTTGGGCGGACGACTCGACCAAGTATGACCCAGACTGGCGTCGTTACGAGCCGCCTGGTCTCGCCCCGAAACCGAGTCCCGTGAAGGTCATGACGGCGGGATGGACCGCGGCTGATTTCGCGGCCGCCAAGGCCGTCTGGCCGACCATCCTCGCGTTCACCAAACGGCTCTTCGACGCGGGAGTCACCCTCACGGTCGGAACGGACGGTGCCTACCCCTGGTTCTTCCAGCGCGAACTCGAGTTGCTGGTGTCGGCCGGCATTCCGGCGGCGGAGGTCATCAAGATGGCCACCCGGAACGCCGCCGTCTCGTTAGGCCGGCCGTCAGAGTTTGGTACGGTCGAGGCGGGGAAGCGCGCCGACCTGGTGGTGCTTGGGGCCGATCCGCTTTCGGACATCGGCAATGCCCGGCGGATCGAGTGGGTGGTGCAGGGCGGCCGGATGAGCCGGCCGGCAGCGTTCCTCCCAGCCCGGCTCCGGCGTTAGGAGCGACGGCGCCCGATCGGAATCGCGACCCGGCGCTCAGCCTCGCCTTGCGCGCCGTTACCCATGCCGCTATACTGAACCACATGGTTCAGTATAGCCACGCCCACTTCGATGCCTCGTTCGCCGCGCTCTCGGACGCCACCCGACGGGGCGTTCTGGAGCAACTCGGCCGTGCGGACGCGTCGATCACGGTCCTTGCCAAGAGGTTCCACATGACCCTCACGGGCATGAGGAAACACGTGGGCGTCTTAGAGCAAGCGGGGCTCGTTAGCACTGAGAAAGTTGGGCGCGTGCGGACCTGCAAGCTCGGGCGTGGCGGACTGGAACAAGAGGCGGTGTGGATCGAGAGGTATCGCGAGCTCTGGGCCGCGCGTTTCGAAGAGTTGGACGGTGTTGTCGAGGAACTGAAACTGAAGGAGAAAGCCCATGGACGCTAAAAAAGAAGGTGAAGCCACCCCCGCGAAGAACCCCACCACGGTGGAACGGACGTCCGAGCGCGACCTCGTCGTCACCCGAACCGTCAACGGTCCGCCGCGCCTCGTGTTCGAGGCGTGGACCAAGGCAGAACTATTCAGGAGGTGGTGGGTACCACAGTCGTATGGGCTGACCCTGCTGGCCTGCGAAATGGATGTTCGCGTTGGGGGGCAGCACCGGCTGGTGTTTCGCCACGAAGACTCGACGATGGAGTTCTTCGGCACCTACCTCGAAGTGACACCGCACTCGCGCCTTGTGTGGACCAACGAGGAAGGTGACAACGGCGAGACCGTTACCACGGTGACCTTCACCGAAAACGCCGGCAAGACGTTGCTGGTCGTGCACGATCGCTACCCTTCGAAGGAAGCGGTCGACACCGGATCGACGGGTGCGATGCCCGAAGCGCTCGACCAACTCGACGAGTTACTCGCCAGCCTCGGATCAGGCACGGAGACCCAATGAGGCAGCCGATCCATCAAGCCAACGCTTTCGGGCGGCGTTCGGTACTGCGAAAGGCAGCTTTCCTTCTGATGATGCTCGTCACGACTGGCGTGTCGGCCCAGCAGAAACCAACGACGGGCTACGCGCCCGTCAATGGGCTCAACATGTACTACGAAGTCCACGGCCGCGGCGAACCGGTGGTGTTGCTTCACGGCGCCTTCATGACCATCACCATCAACTGGGATGGGTGGATCAGCGAGCTATCCAAGACTCGGCAAGTCATCGCCGTCGAAATGCAAGGCCACGGTCGTACCGCTGACGTCCCCCGCGATATCACCAACGAAAACCTCGCCGACGACGTGGCCGCGCTGCTCACGCATCTCAAGATCGCGCGAGCGGACCTCCTCGGCTACAGCATGGGCGGAGCCGTGGCGATGCAGATGGCGATGCGCCATCCGGACAAAGTGCGAAAGGCGGTCATCATTTCGTCATGGTTTCGCCGTGACGGGGTAGTCCCGGAGGGGCTCGAGGGTCTCTCGACACTCACGGCGGACGTCTTCAAGGACTCGCCCATCGAAGCCGCATACCAGGAGCTGAGCCCGACGCCCGATGCCTTTCCGCGCTTCGTCCAGCGCCTCGTCGCCTCGGCCGCGAAGGGGAACGACGTCGGAGCCGACCGGCTTGGAGCCACCACGATGCCCATGTTCTTCATTCACGGCGACGCCGACGGCGTGCGGCTCGCGCACATCGGGGAAATGTTTCGCCTCAAGGGTGGCGAGGTCCACGGCGACATCAAGCCGCCCTCCCGATCGCGATTGGCCATCTTGCCCAACACCACTCACGTGACATTGATGCAGCGCGTGTCCCTCATCGTCCCAATGGTGAACGACTTTCTCGACGCGACGCCGTAGCTAAGCGACGGGAGCTACCGCGAGGCCAGGGGCGCGGGTGGTTAGGCCCCGCCCGAGGCCTAGTGATCGTCTTCGTCGCTTTCTTGTTTGCCAAATGGACGCTTGGCCGGGGTGTCGCCGGTGCCGGGGAGGCCGACGTACGCCGAAGCCGCGCCATGGCGGTACACCAACTCGCCGCCGCTGTGGCCGACCTGATACCCTGCCACCATGAGTCCCGCCGCCGCGACCACCGTAACGACGCGGGCTGCCGACCCAGCCTGATTCCGAAGGAGCCCGATTGCCACCAGCCCGGCCATCGCAGCCGACAGCAGCAAGAACCGCTCGGCGGCCTCGGCATGGGCGTCGATGGCCTGCTCCGACACCACCTTCTCGACCAATTCCTCCTGGCCTTCGCCGGTTTCGACCGCGACCCAGGCCGAGGCCGTCAATGCCACTGCCAACGCCGTTGGTACCAGCCAGGCCTTCGTGGGTTGGGCGCCCCGGCGGATGGCCCAGAGCGCCACCATCGCCGCTATCGGCAACAGCACCATCAAGACAATCGGAAAATGGACCAACGCGGGATGGAGCGGATTCGGCAGCATTTGGAGCCTCCTCGAAGTGTCGGTGTCGGCTGACCTCGCTGCCACGTTAGGGGGCGGCGCTCGGGCCCACAATCCGACATCTGCCATGATTCGGCCGATCAGGGCAGATTCCCGGAGGTATCCGACGCTTGCCGGAGGCAGGAATGGCCGAAATCGACACTTCGAACCCGCTTGACCGCCCGCTGGTGGTGTTGTTGGTCGCCATTGCCGTCGGCGGGGCCGTCGACTTGATCCTGGACGGGCCGGCCAATTGGCGTTCGGCGCACGTTGCTTATGAACTGTTCCTTATTGTGGCTACCCTCGCGACCGCCGCAGGGCTTTGGCGCCGCTGGCGGCGTGCCGAACGGAACTCCCTCCGGCTCGAGGGCTTGGTTGCCGAGCGTCAAGCTGAGCGGGATGGATGGCGCCGGAACGCCGAGGAGGCGCTTGCCGGGCTAGCGGTCGCGATCGACCGACAACTCGATGCCTGGCGGTTGACCCCGGCGGAACGTGAAGTCGTCGTCGCCCTCCTCAAAGGGAGGAGTCACAAGGAGATCGCGGCGGGGAGCGGACGGAGCGAGCGAACCGTGCGGCAGCATGCCGCAGCGGCCTATGAGAAGGCGGGTCTTGGCGGACGGGCCGAACTGGCCGCGTTCTTCCTGAGGGACCTCCCCTTGGCTTCGGTCCCGCCGCCTCCCGCCGTCAGCTCTCGGTAGCCCGGCGGCGCCGACTCCGGCACGGTCGACGTTAGGCGGGCGCGGCGGCTATGGGCCGCGCTCAGCGGGCGGCCGTGGTCACCGGGGGTTGAGCCGGTTGTACCGGCCCAGGATCGACCGGACCTGATCGTGCGGGATGGCCCACGACCGGCGGTAGTCGGCCCCGTCCATCGTCTCGGCGGCGATCATGGCGTTCAAGATCGCCTCTTCGGTCGCCTCGACGGTCGCGGTGAAGACGGGGTCCATCAACCCAGATCCGATCCGTTGCATCGTCGGTGCGGGCAAGACCGAGCGGGCGCTGTTGCCCCAGTCGATGCCCCGGTTGGCGGTCGAGAACGCAATGAAGATGTCGCCCGAGCCGTTCCCGTTGTTGGATCCCATCCGTCCCATGCCTAACGCTACCCGCCGGACCACCCGTTTCAGTTGATCGGGCGAGAGCGGCGCATCGGTCGCGACCGCGATGATGATCGACCCCTGCTCAGGCTCCTCCGCCGGCTGATCCGAGCGGGCCGGGTTCGAGGCGCAGACCGGAATCGGCTTGCCGTCGAAGGCCACCACCGGGGGGTTGATCCGCTCCGCCACGCACGGGTCGACGCCGGTCACTTCCCGGCCCACCGGTATCCCGGCAATCCGGAGTTGGGTCCGGGTGCCGTAGTTGCACTGGGCCAGGACCCCGACCATGAATCCGCCGTCGGGAGCCGCCAGCCGTCGTGAGGCCGTGCCCGTGCCGCCCTTGAAACCGTGGCAGTTCATTCCGGTGCCGCCGCCGACGTTTCCCTCGGTGACCGCCCCCGACTTCGCGTTCTCGAGCGCCTGAAAGGCGTGCTCGGCCTTCACGTGCAGGCCCTTCATGTCGTTCAATCCGCCGTCCGACGTTTCCGCCACGACCGGATACCAGAACGGGCCCGGAGCGTTCCGCTTGACCATCCAGTCGACCACGGCGTCGCGGACGGTGCCGACACTCAAGGTGTTGGTGATCATGATTGGGGTCTCGAGCACTCCAACCTCTTCGATCCAATGAGTCCCGGTCATGTCGCCGTTGCCGTTGCCGGCGTAGAACGCGGCGAACACCGGCTCGAGGGTGGCTTTGCCCCGGGGGAGGATCGCCGTGACACCGGTCCGAACCGGTCCCTGCCCGATGACCCGTTTCCCGCTGCCCTTGATCAGGGTCACGTAGCCGACTTCGACCCCGGCGACGTCGGTGATGGCGTTGAGCGGCCCGGGTGTTCCGTCGAGCGGGATCCCGAGGTCGCGGGCGCGCGGTTTCGGCTGGGCGTGGCTGGCGACCGGTGCGGCAAACACCGCGAGGACGGAGAGGGCGGCAACGAGCCGGAGTGTGGGCCGATTCATGTCGAGGCTCCTTGGGTCAGGGGGTCCGACCGACGGTTTTGTGAAGACTACTGCGCGCCATCAGGGCGCCGACCAAGGTCAGGATCCCGCCCAGCGCGAGCGCCGCGCCGGGAAAATAGACCGGGGCTTGGGGTCCGGTAAACCATGAAAAGGTGTTGGCCATGAGCGGTGGCCCGACGATCGACGTCAGACTCATCAGGCTGGCGAGCGCGCCCTGGAGCTCGCCCTGCTCGTTAGGCGGAACCTGGCCTGAGATGAGTCCCTGAATGGCCGGCCCGGCAATCCCGCCCAGGCAATACACCGCCGTGAACGCGAACATCATCCAGGTGGCCGTGGCCGCGGCGTACAGAAAAAAGCCGAGACTGTACACGCCGAGGCCCAAGTAGACGCTCCGAACCTGGCCCAGTTTCGGAATGATGACCCGGATCAGTCCCCCTTGGACGATCCCGACCGCCAGTCCCACCATCGCGATCGAAAGCCCGACCATCCGCTCGTTCCACTGGAATTTCTCGATCGTATAGAACGACCAGTTGCTTTGGACCGCGTGGGCGGCAATCTGGAGCAGGACCAGGGAGCCGACCAGGCCCAAGATGACCGGGTACCGGCGGAGGTTCTTCAACGACACGAGCGAGTTGGCCCGCCGCCAGTCGAACGGGCGCCGGTGCTGCTGGCCAAGCGACTCCGGAAGGATGAAGTAGCCGTAGAGCCAATTCACCAGCGTCAGGACGGCCGAAGCGATGAAGGGGACCCGGGCGCCGTAGGGCCCGAGGAGCCCGCCGATCAGGGGGCCCAGGATGAACCCCATGCCGAACACGGCGCCGATCATCCCGAAGTTCTGGGCCCGCTTTTCCGGCGGGGATACATCGGCGATGTAGGCGGACGCGGTGGTGAAGGAGGCGCCCATGATGCCGGCAATGATCCGGCTCAGGAAGAGCCACCAGATGGTCGGCGCGACGGCCATGAAGATGTAGTCGATCCCGAATCCGAACAGCGAGGCAAGGAGGACCGGCCGCCGGCCGAACCGGTCGCTCAAGCCGCCCAGGATCGGGGCGAACAGGAACTGCATCGCCGCGTATGAGAACGTCATCCACCCGCCCCACCGGGCCGCATCGCTCATCGTGCCATCGGTCAGGTGGGTAATCAGCTTCGGCATCACCGGGATGATGATCCCGAGGCCGGTCACGTCGATCAACAGGGTGACCAAAATGAAGCCAAGGGCTGGCGTCCGGTTGGACGACATGGCGGAATCTCTCGGATGGGGGGCGACGGCGAAACGCCGCGGGGCGGCCGGCGCGAATAATAGACGGATTCGGCCGGGGCGCCACGCCGTCGCACGGAAACGGCGATAGATTAGACGGCCATGAACCCCAACCGTTGGCTTCCTGCCGCCCTCCTGATCCTGGTGGTGGCGGCCGCCCCAACCCCCGGCCTCGCCCAGGCGGCCGCCGGCCCCGATACCAGCTATATCCGGACTCACTATCAGAAGCGCGAAGTGATGATTCCGATGCGGGACGGCGTCAAATTATTTACGGCGATCTATAGCCCTCGGGCCCCAGGCCGGCGAGCGCCGATCCTGTTGACCCGGACGCCATACAGCGCCGCCCCGTATGGACCGGCGGCCTATCCCCGGTTCATCGGCCCCGGCCCCGGCTTTGCCGCGGCGCAATGGGTCTTCGTGACCCAGGACGTCAGGGGCCGGTATCGTTCCGAGGGCAGCTTCGTCCATATGACGCCCCACCGGGCCGACAAACGGGGCCCCGCGGACGTCGACGAGAGCACCGATACCTACGACACTATCGATTGGTTGGTGAAGCAGGTGCCGGGCAACAACGGCCGAGTCGGCCTTTGGGGGATTTCGTACAGCGGGTTCTTCGCCGCGGCCGGCTCGATCGCGGCCCACCCGGCGCTCAAGGCTGTTTCGCCGCAGGCCCCTCAAGCCGATTGGTTCATGGGCGACGATACCCACCACAACGGCGCCTTCTTCCTGACCTCGACCTTCAACTTCATGGCGGCGTGTGGCCGGAGGGGCAGCGGCACT
>SXGU01287142.1_pt1 | contig 21417 bp, 14 predicted proteins | sample 3174531 | NCBI WGS metagenome assembly SXGU01 (sample SAMN11356863, study PRJNA531348) | freshwater metagenome | isolation source: freshwater sample F1-140 | place: China: Fuxian Lake, Yuxi | collected 2017-12-25 | reverse complement strand
CAATCGTTCCAAGAGAGATTTTCTGACCCAACGACCGGCAACACGGATGGCGTCTAACATTCATCCAGCATGCGTAACACTTGGACAAATGTCTAGAGGGGATCTTTAGAGACAAAGATGAGGGAGGGCCACCGCAGTCCAGAACGCGTGTGGTATTTTGGGCGCGCAGTCCCCTGACGCTTTCTGCCTCGCGGCCAGATTCATAACTCCCTGAGTCAGATCATGACTAGAATCCAGAGTCTGAAGATGGCTGTGGTGTCTCAGAAGCGAGAGCAAGGATTCGCGGAACCTAGCCGAGCCAACTCCAATCAAGTCGTTTTCCTCTCCGCGTCTCCGCGCCTCCGCGAGACTCAACATTCTCACGATGATAAGCTTCATGTTTTGAAGGACTGAGGATCCGGAAGCCTCACGAGGAGACGCGGAGACGCGGAGGAAGAGCGAAACCTTCCCGCCTCTGCGGTGTGTGGTTGCAGTGAGCATTGGCGACGAGAACCTGCTATCACTCCTCACTGAAGAGGTAGTCGAGATCGTCCTTGGACAGGCTGCGGGCGAAACCTTCCTCACCCAGAACGTCCTGGATGGTCTGGGATTTCCGCTGCTGCAGATCCCAAATCTTTTCCTCGACGGTTCCCGGGGCGATGAGTCGATAGGCATTCACCGTGCGGGTCTGTCCAATACGGTGAGAGCGGTCGATGGCCTGCGCTTCGACGGCGGGATTCCACCAAGGATCGTAGAGGATCACGTAACTGGCGTTTGTCAGGTTCAGCCCCGTGCCAGCGGCGCGCAGCGACAGCAAGAACACACACGGCTCCGGATCAGCTTGGAATGAATTGACCACATCCATACGCCCCTTGGTTTCACCGGTGAGAATGTGCGTCTTGATTTCCCGTTCACGACAGGCGTTCTCGAGAAGCTTCAACATTTCCACAAACTGTGAAAACAGGAGAATTTTGTGCCCCGCCTCCAAAATGGGCTCGAGTAACTCGAACAGCGTATCCGTTTTTCCAGACGCAGCGTCGTTGCCAACGAGTCTTGGATGACAGCATATCTGCCGGAGACGGGTGAGAGCGGCGAGCACATGCATCTTGGATTTCGCCAAGCCCTTTTCTTGCATGGTCTTCATGACTTGATCGCGCGAGCGGCGCAGTTCTGCGAGATACAACTTGCGTTGATCCTCGTCGAGTTCGCAATCGCGTCGTTCTTCAATACGGTCCGGCAGGTCTTGAGCGACCTGCTTCTTCAGACGGCGCAGCATCAGAGGTCGCAACTTCGCCGACAACCGCTTGCGCAATGTGCCACCCTCCCAATCAGGACCGTCACCCTTGGGTTCGTACGTCTCATTGAACTTCACTTGATTGCCGAGGTAACCCGGTTGAACGAAGTCCACGATCGACCAGAGATCCAACAATCGATTCTCGAGTGGCGTTCCTGTCAGCGCCAACTTGTAGTCGGCATCCATCTCCTTAACCGCCACAGTGACCTGGGCTTGCGGGTTCTTGATAAATTGAGCTTCGTCAAGGATGAGCGAACGGAATCGGAATTTGCCCAACTCGTCCAGATCACGCCGCAAAATCGCGTAGTTCGTCACCACGATGTCGTAGTCCGGAATCTGCTTCCTGAGGTTGTGGCGTTGTTGTCCGCTCTGAAGGACGAGCACCTTGAGGTGTGGTGTGAACTTCTCTGCTTCGCGACGCCAATTGTGAAGCACGGATGCCGGGCAAATGACGAGTGACGGCTTCGGATCCTTTTTGTGCTGTTCGTGGAGCCAAGTGAGCCAGGTGAGCGTCTGCAGCGTTTTACCGAGACCCATGTCGTCCGCAAGAATACCGCCCAACTTGAGACGGCAAAGATTCGCCAGAAAGTTGAAACCATCTTTCTGATACGGCCGCAAATCGGCATGGACCGTCGACGGCACTTTCGTATCGGGCACGCCTTTGAAATTCCCCAGGCGTTCCCGCAGTAGGGCGATGGATTTTTCCGAACCCAAACCAGCCAATGTGGTTTCGTCCAGTTGCGTCGCGTGAAGCATGGAGGCTTTTTGAGCATCGGGGCTGAGTGACTCCAGGCCGAGAGTTGCCGCCGTCTCATGAACCTTGCGGTTGGCGTCAATGTCGATTTCGACCCATCCGCCGTCGGGCAATTTGACGAACCGTGTTGTGGCTGCGGCCAGCCGATGCAAGTCGGCCGTCGACAATTTCAACCCTTCCGCCTCCCACTCTGCGCTGACGGACAACCAATCGATGCCACTCCCCTTGAGCACCAACTTGGGTTTCACCAGTTTGCGATTCAGGAATAATCGTTGGAAGCTGGGGTTGCCGAGGAAATCGGCATCGGCAGGGCGGTCCTGCCATGCCGCGGCCAACTGGGAAAGGAAGTGCTCATTGGCATCACCTACCCAAAGTCCTGGCTCTGGCGTGAACCAATCCAGCTGCTGCAACCAAAGAATCGACGGTTGAAGTCGGGGATCATCCAACAGCTCCGGACGATTCTCCCCGTTCTTTTTCGCCACGGTGCGCTGCCATTCATGACCGTTCCATTGCCACTCCGACCCATCCATTTCGCTGTTGGCCAGCAGGCGCAATCGAACCACTTCATCAGCGAGTTCAAAGATGAGCTGAGGTTTGGCCGCATGCGTGACGCACAATTGACTCCAGTCTGAGCCATCCTTGCCCTTGCCGTCCTTTGTCGCGTGGGCGCGGCGCAACTCGCCCAAGAGGCGTTGACTCAGTCGTTTCACTGGCACGATCGGCCGGTTGGCCCACGGTCCCAGCAGGCTCGCAGGCGGCGAATTGCGAAGAATCAGAAACTCGTTGTCGACAAACGCCAGCGGTGGCTCACCCGCCATCAGCTTGATATCGGGCAGTGCCCGCTCCTGGCCATCGGGCAACATCAGGACATGCGTGAAACTTAGCTCCTCATCGACCGTTTCGAGACGCGGCTTGAGTTCGCACAATCGGCCATGAAATTGCAGGTTCACAGCCTGACCAGCCAACTCTAGTCGAGAGCCATGAGCCCACTTCGCCAGCCAGATAAGAAGGTCGGGACCCTCAAGGATCAATGGTTCCTCACCTTTGACCTTCTCCGACCAGTTGCCGTGGAGCCAATCGATGACCTGCCAGTCCTCCGCCGGGAACAATTCCGCTTCATGAGCGGCCCGCGTCCTGAGATCGCACAGCTCAGAAACCGATCGTTCCTTTTCCCCCGACCGCGATCGAAACAGAAAGAACTTCACGCACAGGCGCCATTGGTTGGACTGAACGTTGGTACGCTGAGGTTCGCAAACCACGCGCAATGCCGCGCGCGGTGAGTCTAAATGGGCATGCGTGGCCGGCAGCAACCAGTTCTCCAATTCTTGGACGAACTGGCCTTCCTTTTCGATCTGCTCGACTTCTTGAAATTTATCGAAGTTGGCGAATGGCAACAATTCGGTTGGCAACGAACGATTGGATCGCAAGAACAGCATCGCCACTTCCTCAAGGCGAGGTTTGCCTGCTGCAGTCTGTATGCGCAGCCACCAATCGTGCTGACCGAAGTCCGTGCGCCGCAGGTTTAGTTTTTCCAGATAGTCATCAAAAAGGAGATACGCCCGTTGCGGATCGGCGCAGGCAGAAAGCAGCCGGAGAACAGCCTCTCGTTCGGCGACCTTCTCCTTCGAATCCGCCAGCTCCCGCCGAAGATCGGCAAAGGATCCGTAGGTTGTATTGAGCACCTTGTGGTGCGCGTCATATTTTGTTGTGTTTACCGGCCGCGGTGCGGCCAGTGTTTTCCGTGCAGGTCTAGGCATGTACGCTAAAGAGTTCGCAATTATGTCTCTAATCAGGGCACTCCGGGTCAATAGGAATCGTACGACAGCGCGATCCGAGTCTTTCAGTAATTGCAAGCTTTATATGCAATATGCCCTCCCCCACATCTCCGAGTTGTCGGCCATTTGGAGATCGGTCGTCTCTGTAATTCCCTGAAAGCGGTGGAGGGCTATCGCGCCACGATCGTGACACAAAGTTCTGTTCCGCCTTCGATGCGATCCTCGAAGCCGTCGGCATCCAAGCAATCAAATTGCCGCCCCGCAGTCCCAACTTGAACGCTTATTGCGAACGTTGGATCCGGTCCGTAAAGACCGAGCTCCTGTCGAGGATGGTCCTTCTCGGAGAACGTTCCCTCCGCCACTGCCTAGAAAACGACGTGGCTCACTTTCATGCAGAGCGCAACCACCAAGGTAAGGACAACATGATCCTGTTTCCAGAGCCTGAAGACCACCTCGGCGAATCCACCGGCCCAATACAAACTCGCGAACGCCTCGGTGGCCTCCTAAAGTTCTATTTTCGAGAGGCCGCATGAGTTTTTTGACCATATGAGGGTGTTGTCATCATACCCTGACAATCGACACCACCACCGACTTTGTGCTGCTCTCGCGCGGCAGGGCCGTGGAGCACTGAGGCGTGAATTATCGTCAGGTCCGCACCGACGGATTCAAGGGGTGTCTCGGGGGAGGCGGACCGTCCGCGAGTTCCAACCGGTCAATCACGTTGCCATCCAATCTCCCGGCAACGTCGACTTGGAGTGGCTCCGTTGACCCGCGTTGAATCGGATCGACTCGTGGACGTTCTCAGCCGATTTACCAACGGATCTTCGCGGGGAAATACTCCGCAATCAGCTCCTCGTAAAACGGGCGGAGTGCTTTCGCATCCGGCTTAGTGTGGCTCTTCGTGTAGAGATCGTAGGGATTGAACGCGTTCACCCATTGCAGATTCTTGCGATCTTTCTCATCGAGCAAGTGACTGTACTGCTGTTCGCGATGCCACGGATAGAAACTGTGGTACCTCAGCATGTAGAGTCCTTCGATCGGAAGGTAATCCTTGCAGACGTTGTAAATGTACTCGTCGTGGCCCCAAGACATCAAAACGTTGTCGAGCCCACAGCCTTCCTGGTACACGCCAGTGCGCGTTTGGTAAACTGGGTTTTGGCTGTCTGGATTGGCTTCGAAAAACTTCGGGAAGACGATCTTGTCGGAATAGGCGCAACCCGTTGGGAACGTGTCGCCGACAACGGCCCACTGGGGTTCACCCCAAAGACAAAGGATCTTGCCGAGATCATGCACGAACCCGGTCAAAATCATCCACCGCGGCTGGCCGTCTCGCCGTAGTTGCTCAGCGGTCTGGAGCAAATGCTCCAACTGGGACATGTCTGTGTCTGGATCCGAATCGTCCACCAACTGATTCAGATACTCCGCCGCCTCCCAAACCCCCATTTGCATGCGCTTGAGCCCAAGGTATTCCTGGTGCTTGGCTTTAACAAAATCGTGAGTTTGATGCAGGTGATTGAGCCGATAGAATTCTCGAACCGTCGGTCGCGCGTCGGCTTCGTAGTTTCGAAACTCCTCTTTCTTCTTCTCGGCGTCTGTGCCGACAGACGGCTTCTTGACAACCGCCGCCGTCGATTCCGGGTACCGCTCCTTCATAAAGTCTTCCCACTCATCAAGACTTTGGAGGGGTTTTGGATTGGCGTCGGTGATACTCATAAATGCAAGATTCCAGTTAGAACGCGTGGAAAATAGCTGCGTGAGGGGGTGACGACAAGTGGACAATTCACTCAATATCTGACGCAATTAAGCACAATATCCGGCTCAAAACACACGCCTCGGTCGTTCCAATGAGACCCAATTTTGGCTCGAATGAACCTTCTCCGACATGCGTCTGTATCGTTGACAGCCGTTCCCGAACTCCCTGAAGCTCACTTCTATGAATGACACCCCTCCAGCTCGCACTACGCGACGCGATTTCCTGAAAGGCACTACCGGTGCCGTTGCCGCTACCTCCGCCCTGGCGGGGGTGGCCATCCCCTACGTCCACGCCGACGATCTCGACACGACAGTCCAGATTGCCCTGGTGGGATGTGGTGGGCGTGGCACAGGTGCCGCCGCCAATGCATTATCCATCGCCAATGGTCCCACCAAACTGGTCGCTATGGCCGACGCGTTTGAGGATCGCCTGAACGGCAGCTTCAAAGGACTCAAGGGACAATATGGCGAAAAAGTCGACGTTCCCGAGGACCGCAAATACATCGGGTATGATGGCTACAAAGCTGCCATTGATTCACTGAAGCCCGGCGGTGTGGCCATATTCGCCACCCCGCCCGCGTTCCGTTGGGTTCACTTCAAGTACGCCATTGAAAAAGGAGTCAATGTATTCATGGAGAAACCTGTCTCTGTGGATGGCCCCAGTTCCAAGCGAATGTTCGAATTGGCAAAAGAAGCTTCCGCCAAGAACCTTAAGGTGGGCGTCGGCCTGATGTGCCGGCACTGCCGCATCCGACAAGAGCTTCACAAGCGCGTTGAAGAAGGTGAAATTGGCGACATTATCGCCCTTCGCACCTATCGCATGCACGGCCCGGTCGCCTCTGGTTTCTCCACCCCGCGTCCACCCGAGATGAACGAGTTGGAATGGCAGATCCGCCGTTTCCACAGCTTCATCTGGGCGAGCGGTGGCGCCTTCAATGACTATTACATCCACAATATCGACGAAGCCTGCTGGATGAAAAATGAGTGGCCGGTCGAAGCCCAAGCTTCGGGTGGTCGCCATTTCCGAGGCAACAATGTCGACCAAAACTTCGACAACTATTCGGTCGAGTACACCTTCGGCGATGGGGTCAAGCTCTTCCATTACGGCCGTATTGTGCCGGGTGTCCACGATCAGTTCGCCAGCTATGCGCACGGCACCAAAGGCATCGCCGTCATTTCGTCCGCGGGTCACTACCCGTCCAACGCGCGCATCTATAACGGACAAAAGATGACCAACTCCAAGCTGTACTGGAAGGCCCCAAAAGAGGGTCCCGATCTGGATCCGTATCGCCTGGAATGGGAAGATCTCGTCGACGCAATCCGCAAGAACAAGCCCTACAACGAAGTCGAACGTGGCACCAAATCGAGCTTGGTCTCCGCCATGGGGCGTCGAGCGGCACACACCGGTCAAATCGTCACGTATGACGACATGCTGAACAATACCCAGGAATTGGCGCCCGACGTCGATAAACTGACTCGCAACTCCCCGGCGCCGGTCTTGGCGAAAGCCGACGGCACCTACCCCGTCCCAATGCCCGGCATCACCAAAGACAGGGAGTACTGAGTGCGGCTCCGGCGCAAGCCGCCGGGTTCATCACAAACGTTGCCTTTTGAAGGGCTGGCAGAATGCCAGCCCTTTTTGCTTCAGCCGATCTGAATCAACCGATTGGTGCGGCACCAACCGAATCAGACGGCACAAGCCATCCATTGGATCGCGCATCGAATGTTGGCGGGAATATTCCGCGGAAGGAATCCGACCATTGCTGTCCACCGGTTGCTGGGGCATCCTGGAAAAAATGTTACCGCTTCCACCCATCCGACGGCGACGCTTTGGCCGCACCAATCTCCAGGTCCCCGTGTTTTCTTGCGGCGGAATGCGCTACCAGCACAAATGGTCGGACGTCCCCTGGAGCGATGTCCCTGCGGAAGGTCAGGCGAATCTCGCCGCAACGATTCATCGCGCGGTGGAACTGGGCATCAATCACATCGAAACCGCGCGCGGTTATGGTTCGTCCGAAATGCAGTTAGGCCCCGTGCTTGCCCAGATCCCGCGAGATCGATTGATCGTCCAGACCAAGGTCGCACCATTTGCCACACCGCGCGAGTTCCTGGACACCTTTGAGACGTCGATGCGCTATCTGAAATTGGACCATGTAGATTTCCTTTCGCTCCACGGCATCAACAATCGCCAGTTTCTCGATTGGTCACTTCGCCGCGGCGGCTGTGTGGATGCGATGCGCCAGCTTCAACGAGATGGCCGGGTTCGATTTATCGGCTTCAGCACGCATGCCACTCCAGACATCATTTCCGAGGCGATCCGCAGCGACGAATTCGATTACGTCAACTTGCATTGGTACTTTGTCAATGACCTCAATCGGACCTGTATTGCGGAGGCCGCCCAGCGCGATATGGGCGTGTTCATCATCAGCCCCAATGACAAGGGCGGACAGCTTTACCGTCCGCTGCCCAAATTGCGGCGGCTCTGCGCTCCGCTCACACCCATGCAGTTCAACGATCTCTACTGCCTCGCCCGCCCCGAGATCCACACGTTGTCGCTAGGCGCCGCGCGACCGTCCGACTTCGACGAACACCTCACCGGCTTGGTCCACTACGAGCGTGCGGCCAAAGTGGTGGCTCCCATCGAGCGCCGATTGCGCGAGGAAATGGACCAAGTCCTTGGAAGCGACTGGTGTCAACGATGGTTCGCCCGTTTACCCGATTTCTTCGATGTGCCTGGCGATGTCAATATTGCCGAGATCCTCCGCATCTGGACTTACGCGAAGCCCTTCGAACTGACCGACTGGGCACGTTTTCGCTACAATATGCTCGGCCAGGCTGACCATTGGTTTCCGGGCGAAAACGCATCCAAGTTCGATCCTGTCGCGTCGAAGGCCCGGATTGCAGACAGTCCTTTTGCGGAACGTATCCCCGCCATTCTTCGCGAGGCCCACGAGTTATTCTTCGATGCTCCCATAAAACGCCTCAGCCAAAGTTGAGGCAGTCTCTCGAGGACATTGCCGTATCCAGCACGAAACGAACTTTGAACACGGTGTTCTAAGGATGAGTGGACACGTCATTGCCATTGCCCAGTCTCCCGAGGATGCAACACGCGACGGGTTCGCGCGAGTCACACCCACTTGAAGAGTCGCGGTTTCGAGTTCTCCCAAAGCCCGAATTCATGAACGACTCCAACCCCCACGTAGCGCGGGAGATTTATCGCCGGTTGCACCACGCCATTTGCGGGGTCGTGCGAGGTCAGGAAATCAACGTCCGCAGAATACTTGCCGCGTTCGCGGCCGGCGGGCACGTCTTGCTGGACGACTATCCCGGCACCGGCAAGACAACCCTCGCCAAGGCCTTGGCGCGCGCAGTGACCGCTCGGTTCACACGCGTTCAATTCACTCCAGACCTCCTGCCATCCGACATCCTTGGCGTTGCCATTTACAATCAAAAGACGACCGAGTTCGAGTTTCACGAAGGCCCTGTGTTTACCGAGATTCTCCTGGCGGACGAAATCAACCGGGCTTCCCCTCGGACTCAATCCGCATTGCTGGAGGCCATGGCCGAGGGTCAAGTCAGCGTCGAAGGCAACCGCCGCACATTGCCGCATTTGTTCTTTGTAATAGCCACCCAGAACCCAGTCGAGTTCCGCGGCACGTATCCCCTTCCCGAAGCACAGATGGACCGTTTTGCCATCCAATTGGAGCTCGGTTATGTCTCGCCAGAGCACGAGGCATCACTGCTCGCCACTCAGGTCCACGATCATCCCCTCGAACATCTCAAACCCTGCGCCGTCGTTGAGGATGTCCTCCGCCTTCGCCGAGCCGTGCAGGAGGTGCGCGTCAGTGAAGAGATGCGCCGATACATCGTCGACCTCGTGGGAGCCACTCGCAAGACCCAGGGCGTGCGGCTGGGCGCCAGCCCCCGGGCGTCTATCGCGCTGATGAAGACCAGCCAGGCACTCGCCTTCTTCGACGAATCAAACTGCGTGACGCCGGATCATGTTAAGGAAATCGCCGTCGCTGTGCTCGCCCATCGATTGATTCTCGATCCGCAGGCTGAGTTCGGCGGCCAAAACCGGCGCGTGCTGGTTGAGGGGATTCTTCGTCAGATCCCCAGTCCCGTGTAAACTGCCCGTCATCCTCGCACGCCATGTTCCTCCGTTGGATTCATCGAATCTATCGGCTCAGTCGTTGGGTCTCGCTCTGGGTGCGACGGCGCCTGACAACTCCTGGCATATTGGTGGCGGCGGGCGCTCTGTTGGCCGCCGGGGCCTCCAACACGGAACAAACCGTCGCCTTGCAGGCTTTCCTGTTCCTGGCTGGGATGCTCGGCACCGCGATGGTTTGGGCTCCTTTTTTCCACGCGCGCCTGGGGATCCTTCGCCAGCCTCCACGGTTCGTCACGGTGGGCGTGCCATTCAACCAACGCGTAGAGGTCCAGAATCTGACTCAGTCACCACAACGCGGACTGGAGTATCTCGAGGATATCCAGGAGCCACCCCTCAGCCTCTCGGAACTCGCTGCCCGAACCCGCCTGGGACGCGGCAATCGCAAAATCCAACCCGGCGCCTCACCCCCACCCATCCGCGGAGCCCAAACTCAGTGCCTCCCCATTCCTACCGTACCAACACGGGGACGCACCGAGATCTCCGTGGAGATTGTTGCGTGGCGCCGTGGCCCTCTGATGCTGGCTGGCGCTTGGATTGGACGCCCGGATCCACTGGGTTTGTTTCGGGGATTCCAACGAGTTCGAGATCCGCACACAGTCTTGGTTCTCCCCAAGCGTTATCCTCTACCTCCCCTTCGCCTGCCCGGTAATAGCCATTATCAACGTGGCGGTGTCGAGTTTGCCTCCGGCATCGGTGAGGCGGAGGAATTCGTGGCCCTCAGGGATTATCGCCGGGGCGACTCGCTTCGGCGTGTCCATTGGCGAAGCGCCGCCCGAATGGGAAAACTCGTGGTCAAGGAGTTTCAGGATGAGCACCTCGTTCGCCATGCCCTTGTGCTGGATACCTACTGCGACGCATCTCGCGACGCCGATTTCGAAGAGGCCGTCGCCGTTGCCGCATCGTTCGCTTGTACCGTCCCCGACCAAGAGTCCGTTCTCGATCTCATGTTCGTCGGCCCCCGTGCCATTCATATCACCACCGGACGCGGAATGGGTCATTCCATACAACTTCTCGAGGTCCTCGCAACAGCGACACCGTGCCGAGAACTGCAGGTCTCCGAACTGGAGGCGTTAATCTTTCGACAACGGGACACTCTGAGTGGGGTCATACTGGTCCTCCTCGACTGGGACGAACCCCGACGCCACTTGGTGAAGCAACTCAAGCTCCACCAGTTACCCGTCTGGGTCTTGCTAATCAGCGAAAATTCCAGTGACGAGACGTTGCGTGCCACCCCTCCTGAGCAGCGTCCTGAACGTTGGATCGTCCTGCAATCGGGACGGGTTGCCGAAGGGCTCCATCAACTCAAGGACCCATGAATCCAATAGCATCTCACTGGACACGATTTGCGGCCCCCTGGGCCTTGCCCGCCCTCGTCCTCTGGGGTTGGCAAGCCGACTTCTGGGGCTGGGGACTTCTCATGGGCTTACTCATTGAGGCGCGCCGCCTGAGCTCCTTCCGACTCGACATCTCGCCGTCCGACTTCAATCGATTCTGGAATTTCAACGCCATCCTTTTCGTCGGCGTCGGGTTGTACCTGTTCATCGCCAGAGAGGGTCCCAGCCACGTCAGCGCCTTGGTTGCGGGTGAAACACCCTCAGGCCGTCTTGCGGGCGTGAAGGAAATTTCCGCAACCGCGCTCTCATTCCTCCGCTGGCTGCCATTCATCTTCTATCCGATGGTCCTAGCCCACGCCTGGAGCCAGACGCCTCGCCTGCCCTGGTCAACCTTTTCGCTCTACCAACAGAATCGTGCCCGCAATCATCCTTTGGCGCCCGTGCCCGATTGGGCCAATCGCCAGGTGCACCCGACCTATCCCTACATCGCTATTGTTCTGCTGGCCTCCACCGCGTCCACCAACCACCCCGGTATCTACCTGTCGCTCCTGTCTGCAGTCGTTGCAGCGTTGCTTTGGCCCACGTCCAACACACGCTTCCAAGTCCTGACCCGACTCGGATGCCTCGGCGGCGTCCTCGCCCTGGTCCTTGCCGCCAACCAAGGCCTTGGTCATGTCCGCGAGCTGATGCAGGAGCTGGAGAATCGGTTGCTGCAGGGTGGCGGCGATCAAGGGTTCGATCAGATTCGCACCTTCACCGCTCTGGGTAACGTCGGCCGCTTGAAGCAATCCGGCAGCATCGTTCTCCGCATCGCGTCTACCAATTCCACCGCACCGGGCCTCCTCCGAGAAGCGACCTTCAATCGGTTTCGCGCACAGGCCTGGAGCACCTCGCATCGAGAATTCTCCCAGATTGAGTCCGCCTCGTTCGGCAGTCGACTTTGGCGACGCGACAGCGAGACCCAACCAACCCAAGCCCTGACCATAAGCCGCCACACCGCCAATGGATCGGCGCCTTTGGCATTGCCAGACAACACCGTCGCAGTCTCTGAGATTGCCACCGTCCAAATCGAGACCAACAGCCTGGGTTCGGCACGCCTCAAGGAAGCGCTGCCAATCGCCATCTACACGGCGGAATTGGGCCCAAACCATCTCAGTACCCCAGCCCAACCCTCGGAAGCGGAGGACCTCCAACTGGACGGTTTGAGTGACGCGGATTCGGAAGCCATTCAGCAGGTGGCACTTCAACTCGGGCTAAATCGTGGCACTCCCCATCGCGAGGCTATCGCCACCGTCGAAAAGCACTTCGCCTCTGGATTCGCGTATTCACTTTGGCAGGAACCCAACCGCAAATCGAAGGCCCCGAGTCCATTGGCGGAGTTCCTGCTCAACACCAGGGCTGGCCATTGCGAATTCTACGCCACAACAACAGTTTTACTGCTACGCACGGCTGGCATCCCCACACGCTACGCCGTCGGATACAGTCCCGGAGATCGCATCAGCGGCGGATGGATCGCGCGCGGGCGCGACGCCCATGCCTGGTGTCGGGCATTGGTCGATGGCCGTTGGATCGATGTCGACACCACACCGGGAATTTGGCGTGAGCAGGAAGCGAGACGACGTAATTTTTTGGAACCGTTGCGCGATGGATTTTCACACGCAAGATACCGATTTGCCACATGGCGCCAGAGCAGCAACCAATGGCGACTTCTGACAATCACGGCCGGCGTCATTGGCCTGGGCTGGCTCGCCTGGCGCCAACTCCGCGGCAGTCAATGGCGGGGCATGCGCGGTACCAACGCCAAACCCGCTCGGTCCTCTTCGATTCCTGGACTCGATTCCGAGTTCTATGCCGTGGTCCTCATGCTGGAGAGGATCCAAGGGAAACGATTGCCCCATGAAACGCTCCTCGAATGGCTGCGACGAGTGGTGCCCCATTCTCACCCCTACCGAACCAACATTTTCGAGGCGCTCCAGTTACACCAGCGTCTGCGATTCGATCCCATGGGCCTCCCAATCCCAGACCGCAGTCGTCTAGCCAAGATCGCCGATACACTTGCATAGGTTTGGGTGCGGTAGCAATTCCACGTCGATCCACAGGTCTTCGTCACGGTCCAGCGCCCGGCGAGGTGTCATTACCAACGCCGCCTGAGTTTCTTGACTCCCGAGCATCATGACGCGCTGCCAAATCGGGCAAATCTCCCTAAGGACAGCGCTCGCCTCTGGTTCCGGGATCCATGAGCCGTCCAAGCGTCGGATCCGGACGTCAAAAGTGGCGAACACCGGCAACTCCTCGCGGCCCTCGCGGTTCATATAAAGCGTTTGGCTGCCTGTATCCGCCGCGCCCGACGAAACGGGCTCCACAATCAACGAACCCGAATAACCCAACTGCAACCTGGGGACGTCTGCTGGTCGACCCAGCAGAAACGGGGCCTCACCGCCAGGAATCACCGGAGGATAGGTGAATAACTCACCTCCCGGAAATCCTCCCAACTGGTAATCCACGCCTCCTACGGATTCTGTCGGGCCCCATCCAAAAAGCCGTCCTTGGTCATCCAGCATCGTGAACGCGGCACCTCCTCGGAATTGGACCCACCGCGAGACACCATGTGGCAGTGCCAGTTTGCGCGCATTTACAGCGGCGTTTTTCGTTCCATCAGCGAGTTGTCCACCGGCATTCGCCCCCCAACTCCAGAGCATTCCACCATCATCCAGGACGTGAGAACTCGACCCAAACCACCCGTCGAAAACTGCGTGAAGTGTCATGGCATGCGATGGCGGCACCGCAGTGAGAATCACCCACACCAGGTTCCAAAGACACAGTCGTCCCATCACTCTGCCGACGCGGATCCGTGGAGTGGTCGCCCCGCTGAAAATCACATCATGCTTCATGCGCCTGGCATCCATTCTACATGGCTCAGCGCACCCTGAAATACGCGGGCAAGCGTACGGAATCTCCTGACGCCAAAACACACCTCCACTCAGGGGGAGGAAGGATCACGCAAAGCGCTCTTGACACCCAAAAAGCCACGGGCGGCTAATCAGCTGAGTAGCTCAACTTCCCTGCCTCGGTTACTGTCAGTCCACGTCGCATTCCGCCAACCGTTGGCGATAGACGCGTCGCGCGTGGTCATATGCCGCCACCGCCTGGGCGTGCTCCTCGCCTTTCATGAAGCGCTCCTTGTTCTGCCAGCACTTTTCAACGGCCTCCAAACACCAATTCAAACTTCGGCGTGACGCTCGAATCGGCTTCCCGTCAACCACCACAAAAATCGGGTTGGTGTGTGAACTCGGCAGAATCCGAATCGCCAACCAACTGCTGCGGGTCACTTCATGATCAAACACAACATCCTGCATGGCGCCATCCGCTCGAATGGTCTTGGAGGCCACCGGAAACCCATTTTCGATAAGTTCGACCTCGACATTGCGAGTCCCATCGATACGCGAACGCTCCAGGTGCCAGTAGGGGTGCGCCGTAAACGGACGCTGCTTGATATTGAACTCTGGAGTTTCATCCAAACGCGCAGCCACTTTCGCACGAGCCTGTACCCGCTTCTTGCCTTTCAATATTAATTCACTGCCGTACTTGCCCATTTCCACGTCCTCAACCCTGAAATCCAACAAGTGACTGTTGCCATCGCTCACATAGTTGCGACCCGCTCGAATTCCTTCACACCAGGCTAAGTAATCAATGGCTCCATCCAACTTGACGTAGCTTCGGCCCAGCCCAACACGCTCCGCGTAAATACAGGGAAAATCGGTTTCACCACTGGCCCGCGTCCGGAATCCAGCATTCAAGGTCTGGTACCAGATATTCAATTCCCAAGGATAAGGCGTGTCGACCGTCGAGATAAAGTCCACAGCTGGAACCAACGTTCCATCGGGCCCCGGAACGTCATGGGTCACATCCACGATATATTCGTTGGCCCCAATTCCGTTAAACTTCGGGAGGTCAAAGTTGGGAAGCTTTGTGGAATCGATCTCGAGCCCCCATCCGCTGTGCGCAGGACCTACTAAGCCACCCTGAGCCTTGGCCCACCGCAATGTATTCAAGCCAAGTTTTGGCCAGTGATGCTTCGAAGTCCCACCTGGATACATCTGCTCGCGCAGCCTCAACAGACACAGGTGACCCGACTCGTGGGATCCAAATCCGCTAACCTCTACGTCATAATGCAATAGGTAGGGCAGGATCGAAACCTTGTCGTCTTTGCCGGTGAAAAACTGCTTCTGATAATCGAAGCACGGGCCCCAGGTCAGGTTGCAGCCAACCTTCAAGTCTTCGCCCAGCACATGGCGCATCATGTCATCGGCGTGCACACCCTCAGTCGGCTTCTCATAATGCGCGCAGCCCGCGGCATGGATATGGTGATCTCCGGACCACCACCCCATTTTCGACGGATCAATCCAACGCTTCACCTGGAATTTCCACTCTGCCCCGCTATTCCCCACTGGCAGTGACCGAATTTCCCGATGCGATTCGGGCCCACGCCGAAATTCCACAGTGTAGGTACCCTCGGGAAGTCGCAATGTCTCGCCGTCCGCCCGGTAAACCTGTGGGTGAAAGAAGAAATCCGGCGCCAATCGTTTCGCGGGGGCTGGAAAAACATGGCCTTGGGAATCCGTCACCTTGAGCGCCGCCATGCAAGGTTTGCCGTCCTCATCCAAAATCTTCAAACGAACAACCCGTGCAGGAGCACTGACGAACAGAACATCCGCCTCGCTCCGAAATCCTAGATCCTGGGTTCCCTGCCCCACATTGAAGGAAATCTTGGCCTCGCGATGCCCGGAATCCCTGGAATAAATCTGGATCAAACGATACTCCAATGGCAACCCACCCAGTTCCTTCTTCAAGGGTTGACCCTGGTACATTTCCAAGCCCAACCACCGATCCAGAACCTTGTCCGCGCGGAGATTGTGCAATCGCTCGGCCTGCGGACTTGTCGCCCGGAGCTCGGCAGTTGTTCCCGACTCATTGTGGACCTTCACGAGAAAAGTCTTCCAACCTCCCTCCGTTATTTCCGGCCGCGCTTCCCCCATGGCCACCTTCACGCGCATCTCTGGATTGATGTTCACACCAAACAGACATCGGGTGTCGAGCACCGCCTGGATCCGCGTCGCGGCCAAACCCGCGTCCTTCTCGCCGATCGCGGCGTCCAACGCCGCGCGTTGTGACGGACTCAGCGTGGAACCCGCCACTTCAAGTGCATCCAGCACACGCCGGACTTGTGCAGCAAAAGGCTGAAATTCGGGGACAGTGACAATAGGAAGGGCTGCCCAACTCCAATAAGAGCCCACCATCGTCGCCAGTAGGATCGAGACAGATCGTTTCATGAGGGGAGAGACTGTGTTAGTCTGCCAATGGTTCCCGGAAATTGCCACGCAAATGTTGGCCGTGCGTTTCTCCGAGTTACCGGCGCCGCATTGGATGCTGGGGAGAAAAGCGGCAGAGGGCTGCCGCGCTCCAAATCAATCGGGTCATGCCACTCGAATAGCAGCGCGGTAGCCCTCCACCGCTTTGGGGGAATTCCGGGGACGACCGATCTCCAAATGTCCGACAATTCGGAGAGGCGCCCATGTTGGCCTAAATCAGCGGATCATCGAGCTTCAGCGTATTCCAAAACGGCGGCGCCGAATGTGAATCCGCCGCCAAACGCACACAACCCCACCTTGCCCCGCGGCGGCCTCGATGCCGCCAAAAAGTCCGCCAGCACCAAAGGTATGGTACTACTACTCGTATTCCCACTGTGACGAACCCGGTTGATCAGTCGACCCGGTTCAATGTTCAGTCGTGCGGCCACCGCTTCCAGAATGCGACCGTTGGCTTGGTGAGGAATGATCTGCGCCAGATCCGCCACCGAAACATGACTTTCCACACAAGCTTTTTCCAGAAGAGACATCATCTGCCGAACGGCCAATGGAAATACCTTCAGCCCATCCATGTTCACATTGGGATCATCCCGACGCCCATGATGCAACACCGTTCCATCTTCGCCTCGAGCCGAAAGCACCGGCCGATGAAGATACGCTTTCGCCGAGGGGGCCCAGGTCGACAGACTCCCGTGCACCAGTGTCGCCGTGGCCGCATCCGCAAAGACAATCGCGGTGTCAAAATCCTCAGGATTCGTAAAGCGCGTCATCGCCTCAGCGGTAACCACCAGGATGTTGGCACTGGGCCGCGACTGACAAAAATCGAAGGCGCTCTGCAACGCATAAAGATAACCCGTACAGGCCGCGAGGATATCCGATGCGGGCAGATCTTTCGCGGGGCCGTGACGCCCCAGCTCATGATGTAGCAAGCAGGCCATGCTGGGACTCAGCGAAATCGGCGAACTGGTGCTAACAATAATCGCATCCAGATCCGATAGATTTAACCCTGCGGCCCGGAGAGCCGCACGCGACGCCTTCGTTGCCAGAGTTAATGCCGTCTCCCCCTCAGCCAGTACCGGTCTCGACTCGATTCCAGTCCGTTGCAAAATGTCCTGGGAAGTCCTCCCTGGGAATCGCTTGACCAGTTCCTCATTGGTCATTATCCGGCCAGCCGGCGCGGCTGCGATCGCAGAGATCGCCAAGACGGAAGATCGCACCGAACTCAGGACAGCTGGGGCCAAGATACCATTGGCAGAGGGGGGCGCGATGCCAGGAGTCACAGGTTTGGAACGTTTGCACAACACAGCGCGGCCTTCCGCCGGAACGCGTCTGGGTGTGGCCGGGACAGCAGAACGTGTCTGAATCCGAGCCAAAGCAGTTCCTACAGCGACGCGCTCACCGACTGGCAGCAGCCCTGAGATGCGGCCATCCACCGGCGAGCGCAATTCGAAGGTCGCTTTGTCCGCTTCACATTCGGCCACCAATTGACCCGAGTGTATCTCAGCACCTTCTGGGCACTTCCATCCAAGGACCGTTACATTTTGGTCGGCAGGACTCGACCCCACGGCTTCTAAAACAAAAATACCATCTGAAGCGCTTTCTGGGTCGATCCATTTGAATTCCAGATCACACAGGACAGAAGCTGCTTCCAAAACTCGCCGGATCGACGGCAACACGTCTAGCTGGTTGACGTAATTACAAGGCACATAAGTGTCGGCTCTGGTAATTCGCCTCGCCTGAATCGGCCGCTCCAAGTGTTCTAGGACGGCAGCGAGCACCTCTGAGGCGAATCCGCATGTCAGGTTATCCTCGTGAACCACTATCAACCGGCCGGTCCGCCGGACACTCTCGCACACTCCTTCAGAATCCCAGGGTGCTAGCGACCGCAAATCGATGAGATCACAATGCACACCTACAGCCTCCAGCTGTTGAACAGCCTTTAGACACAGAGGGACCGTTGCGCCCCAGGAAACCATCGTCAGATCCTCTCCGGAGGTGATAAAACGGGCTACGCCGGGTTGAAGCACCAACTCCAGATCCGACGCCCTCGCCGCCAAAACTGGATCATTCAAGCAGACTTTTGGATAAAGGAATATTGTCGGCCGACCGCTCTCCTGATTTTCGAACGCGGCATTCAGCATGGCCGCCGCATCGGCGGCATTGCTCGGCATCATCACATCCACCCCCGGCACATGAGCCATCAAGCTCTCAAAGGTCTGAGCGTGAAACGGCCCCAGGCCAGGCCGATACCCACCACATGGCGCCATCAGGATCACCGGACAACGCCATCCGCCATCGGTCCTCCAAAACATCGAACCGAGTTCGGTGGCAATCTGATTAAATGCCAGCGGCAGAAAATCGGCAAATTGAATGCAGGCAACCGGGCGCCCACCGGCCAGCGCACGGCCTATACTGACACCCACAATCGTGCTCTCGCTCAACGCCGAATTGCGTACCCGACCTGGATAGTTTCGAGACAATCCACGGGTCAGCCCAAAAACATCCCCCTTTGGATCCTCGATGTCCTGACCATAGAGAGTCACCCGAACATCGTTTTCCAGATGCTGGCGCAGTACCTCCCTGAGAGCCTCCAAGAGTGTCACAGGCTTCCCGTTCTCCAAAGTGGTTTTGCCGTTGCGAGCCCTTGCGCGGTGGTTGCCCAAAGGGATCAATAGAGGAGGCCGGGCATCGAAATTCGCCAAGGGATTCGGGCTGGCCAGCGCCTGGTTTGCGGCGGCCCGAACCTCAGCCTCCACCTCTCGTTCCAGCGTCGCGAGGCGGGATTCGTCGAAGCCCAGCTGACGCAACCTCGCCAACAAATTTTGGATGGGATCGCACGCCAATCGCAATTCAGCGATTTCCCGCTGATTCCGGTAAACTCGCTCGTCATCGGCATTCGTATGGTGAGTCAGACGAGCGACTTGAAAGACCACAATCGCCGGGCCGACCTCGCGGCGCATCTGCCTCACTACATCGCCCACCAACCGATCACACTCGAAGACATCACGGCCATCGAGGCGCTTAATCGGAATCCCGTAAAAGTCGGCTGCAGGTCCCTGGGGATGATCATAGAAGGTATTTCCAGCCGTGCGGGTCGAGATGCCGTAACCATTGTCTTCGATCCAGAATAATACGGGCAGCTTGGAGCGGACCGATTCGGCAATGGCCTCCAGGAATTCGCCTTGTTGACTGGCACTATCTCCAACCGCACAGACCACAATCGGCACGGTCGATGCCGGGGGCAAGGTTCGCATCACCTCCGCGGCGACACCCACTGATTGGAGTCCATTGTTCCCCACCGGCCCCACCAAACTGAGAATCCGCCGGCCAGGATCACTCAAATGGGCACTCATCTGGCGCCCCGCGGAATGTGAGTCCGCAGTACACAGCGAACTCTGGAAGAACTGGATGACGGGCAGCCCCCTGGCCAACATCAGGGCCTTGTCGCGATAGTGCAGATGAAGCCAATCCTGACTGGTCAAGTGGCGATGCAGCACCGCACTGCTTTCATGGCCCGCCGCTCCGACGTGGAAAAACGCCTCCCCTCGGTTCACCAATTCCATCTCCACACGATCCACCCATCGCGATAACCACATCCATCGCAATAGCTCCAAGACTCCAACCGAATCCAACTCCAACGGCTGAGTCACTGACGAGTCGACCGGTTTCCAAGCAGTCACCTGAACCGGTCGCTCAGCACCGGCTTCTACGGCAAAAGTGGCGTCCACAAGGAGAGTATGTCGCGTTTAGCAATCCGTTTCCAGCAATCGTTCATCGATAAAAAACAAATGCGCCCCAGAGGGAAGTTCCCTCCGGGACGCTGAAAGTGACATGGATTTCTTGGAGCCGGACTCTTCGAAATCTGCCTTAGTCAACCACGTCAATGCCCATGCTGCGCGCAGTTCCGCAAACCATGCGGTACGCCGCTTCATCGCTATTGGCATGAATGTCGGAGCCCTTCATCTTGATGATTTCCATGATTTGCTTGCGCGTAACCTTGCCGACTTTGTCTTTGTTCGGGGTTTTGGATCCAGAAGCGACACCGGCGGCTTTCTTTAGCAAGACGGCAGCGGGTGGTGACTTGTATAAGCAGGTGAAGGACTTGTCCTGGTAAACCGTGATAACCACGGGAATAACCAAGCCAGCCTTATCCTTGGTGGCTGCATTGAACTCCTTGCAAAAGGCCATGATATTGATGCCTTGGGAGCCCAGTGCAGGACCGACAGGAGGCGCAGGGTTTGCCTGGCCAGCCGCGATCTGCAATTTGACGATGCCTGTGACTTTCTTAGCCATGAGTACGGATTAATGGTTGTGGGCGGTATGGGAACGTCGCGGAGGCATCACGACTTCTCGACCTGCCAGTATTCGAGTTCAACGGGCGTTTTGCGCCCGAAAATGTCTACAGTGACCTTAAGCTTGCCCTTGTCCGGATCAATCTCCTCGATCACACCGCTGAAGTTGAGGAACGGTCCATCGTTGATCTTCACCGTTTCACCAACATCAAAATTCACCTTGGGTTTCTCAACATCCTCGCTGTCGGTGATTTGTTCCTTGATGGTCGCGATTTCTTCAGCTGTGACCTCCACCGGACGCTCGCCACCAACAAATCCAATCACCCCCTGGATGTCCTTGACGAAATACCACGGGCGCTCCAAGAGGCGCCGATTCTCATCAAATAGCACCATCTCAACATAAACGTAACCGGGGTGCAGTTTCCGGTTAGTGACTGTCTTCTTGCCACCGCGAACCTCCACAACCTTTTCCATCGGGAGCAAGACTTCCTTGATGTAAGGTTCCATCTCGTCGGTCTTGATTCGCTTGAGGATCGAATCCCGAGCTTTTTGTTCTTGGCTCGCGTGACAATGAAGGACAAACCACTGGCTTTTCATGATGTGTGCCTTAGTTAGACGCGCCACCCATCAGAACGCGTACCAGCTTGAGTATAAGAAAGTCGGCACCCACAGTGAAGACACCAAGGGAGGCCATGACGAT
>SXGU01369603.1_pt1 | contig 21427 bp, 17 predicted proteins | sample 3174531 | NCBI WGS metagenome assembly SXGU01 (sample SAMN11356863, study PRJNA531348) | freshwater metagenome | isolation source: freshwater sample F1-140 | place: China: Fuxian Lake, Yuxi | collected 2017-12-25 | reverse complement strand
TGCCGCCGGCGCACGCGAACCGAAATTGCCCCTCCGCTTCACCCGCCGGGTGAAGCTCCACCACCTGCGTTGTCTGGCTTGTCATGACTCGTTCTCAATGAGTTGCGCACCTCCAGCCAAGTCTCAACTGCGGGCGATAGGGTAATAGTAAGGATACCTGCGTTGCAGCGCCCAAACTTGATACTTCGGTGTAAGTGCGATCAGCAGATTCGGACTGAAGACCAGCGCGAACGTGGCGGCCGACGCAAATCGACCCAGTCTGAAAGGCGACAGTTGTTTCAACCGGTGAGCGAGTCCGGCAACCGCGGCCCCAGACAGCAATCCTCCCGTCAAGTCCTGCCAGCGGAGGTTCGTTCGTAGCCACGTTTCGAGGTGCGGCCAGATCGCAAACGGGTCATGACTTGGACTCGAAAGAAGATTGGAGACGCATCCAAAACCGGGGAATGCACTCAGCGTGTATCGCACCAGCGCGTTACAGAATGCGAACAAATCGAACCTGAGTTGAGCTCCTTCGTAGGACATTCCCAGTGCTGCTGCATATGCTCTTAAGAGGCCGTAAATGCTGACGTAAGCAGCTGTGACGAATAGGTAGGGAGCGATGAACCCGATCTGATCTTTCCAGCTGGCAGGATTTTGCCGAAACGCCAGTTTTGCCCAGACGATGACAGCGAGGAACACGACGAAGTTTTCCTGCATAATCAACGCGGTCGCGTAGAGGAAAAGCGCGGCCGAGTTAGCCCAACAGGGCCAGCGTCCCCGTGCGACATTCAAGACGCAAACGCACGCGATGAGAACCAAGGTCAATCCGACTAAGAGCTGCGGATTCGAGAGCAGGGGTTGATAGCCTACCGATACGGGATGCGTCGCCGCCAGCAGCAATCCGACCAGGCATCCCGCGTCGCGGCTTTTCAGCGCGACCGCTGCGAACCACGCGCAAGCGGCCGCCGGCATGAGCACCCAGATTGTGCGCAATCCGATGACCATCCAAGCGGAGTCAAGTGCGAGCACTCGCGAAAGGAATCGGAATTTCCACGGGGCAAAGAACCGGCCGATTGAGAGATCGAGGAGCAGGTTGCTTGAGGACAAGCCCGCGTCGTTCAATTCGCGAAGGATGTCGACATCATCGGAAGTGGCGAGCCGAACGCCCGCGGTTGTCGCGGCAAGGTTGATCGCCGCATAGACCGCGGCCAGCGCGCCCAGCCCAATCCGCGCACCATCCCCCATCGTAGTCAGGCGACTGCCTATGCCCGGAGGACGGCTCAGGCTGGTTACCATTGGACGCAGAACACGGAGGTCAAAGTGCGAGAAGCGATGTGGGCCAATTGAGGCTCTGCCTGCCCTCGGGTGCGAGACGTGGGTACAGGCACAGCGACGCGAGAATAGTCGCCCGCGTGGACAGAGGTCGAATCGTGTCCGACATCAGGGAAACGGCACTCACCGGCCGCGCAGGCTTGGATGGCGGGAGGGCCGTCGCCAACCGCTGGGGCTTTCCGCAGCGAACAGTCGCAGCAGGATGACAACGAGCCTTATGCCGAGTTGGCGAATTGCTTTAACCATGCGAGTTTCTCCTCCCGCGTCTTCTGAAACGGATTGCGGAAGATCTCGTTGTGAAGGACGAGTAGATCAATATCTGTGTTGATGAAACACTCCCAGCCTTCCGCGGCCGTGCGGACGATGGGCTGGCCGGAGACGTTGAAGCTGGTGTTGATGAGGATGGGCACGCCGGTGAGGCGTTTGAAGGCGGTGAGCAACCGGTGCATGTCGGGGTGGTTCTCCGAACGCACAGTTTGCAGGCGGGCGGAATAGTCGACGTGCACCACGCTAGCGATTTCGCTGCGCGGGAAATCCAAACGCTCGCGCAGCGAGGCAAACTGGGCGGGTTGGGGGGCGCGTCGGACCGACACTAGGTCCGCCGTATATTGCATGAAGTCGCTTGGCTCCGTGTTCGTGAACCAGTCCGCACAGTCTTCTGCAAGCACCAGCGGGGCAAAGGGACGGAACGACTCCCGGAATTTTACCGCAAGATTAAGGCGCGACTGCATACCAGGCTGGCGGGCATCTGCCAGGATCGAACGGGCGCCAAGGGCGCGGGCCCCCAGTTCCATGCGTTCTCGTACCCAAGCCACGATCTTTCCTTCGGCGAGGCGGGCGGCAACGTAGTCGAAGAGATCCCCGTCGAGAGGGACTTGCCAGGGCCGAGCCTTCGCCGGGATAGGACCCGGTTCGCTGCCGAGATAGAATCCGCGATGATTGATCGCGAGGGGCGCAGACCTTGCCCGGGTGCGCTCGAGAAGCAACGCCGCTCCAAGTCCTGTACCCATGTCACCCCCGACAGGCGAGTTAAAGACGTGGCGGAAGAGTCCGGAATCCCGGAGCAGGCCCGCAGTGACGCAGTTCTGGGCGCAGCCCCCGCAGAATAGGAGATCTTCCTCGTCGGTTTCCGCGCGCACGTGGCGAGCCATTTTCAGCACCTCGTCCTCAAAGATCTTCTGCAGGGACGCCGCGATGTCGATGTGGCCTTCATCAAGGGGATCCTTCGGACCGCGGACCGGTATGCCGGTGGCCCTCGCGATGTCGGGCCACGCCGCGCTCATCGACTCCCGCGTCATGCGGATCGGTGCCCGCAGGCGAAAGCCGCCGCTATCATCAGTGGAAAAAAGCTCGGCGAGTTGTGAGACGAAGCGTGGCGTGCCGTAGGGGGCGAGGCCCATCACCTTGTACTCCGAGCCGAACGAATGAAATCCAAGGTATTCGGTGACGAGAGTGTAAAACATCCCAAGTCCGTTTTCGTAGGTCTGCTCGCCGAGGAGCTTCAAATCCCCTGCATCGATGATGCCGAAGCTGGCGCAGTAGTCCTCCCCTTTGCCGTCGACACAGAGAAATGCGGCGCGCCGAAAGGAAGAAGTATGGAAAGCCCCAGCGACATGCGTCAGGTGGTGCCAAGCATAATGGAAACCGGCGGCAGGAAAAAGTGCGCGTGCCGGCCGGGTGTAGAGTCCGCCCCACGCCTCCGGAAGCAGGTGCCCGAGCGCGCGCGTCACAGCATCACCCGGACGCCCGGAAAGATCGAACAAGTGTGTCTGCAGGGGTTTTTCGGCAAACACCACGTCCGTCACGGAGTGTGCCGGCAGGCCGGCGAGATCAAGGCAGTCGGCGATGGCGCGGTGAGGAAAAGAACCGTCGTGTTTTCGGCGAGTGAAGCGCTCTTCTTGCGAGGCAGCCACCAGTTCCCCACCAACCATGATGGCGGAGTTGGCATCGTGGCCGAGTAGGCCACCGATGCCGAGGGTCACGGAATGGGATGAGCTCATGTCACTCAAAAACTTCGGGATCGTCAGAACGGTGCAAAGAAATCCCAGCGCGGTTCCCATTCTTCGATCTTTCGGAAGTAACGATCTTCGCGGCGGCGCCAGTAGTCGCCGAGCCGGCGATGCTTAAGCTTGCGCAGGAGTGTCACAAGACTGAGCGAACGATCGTAGGATTGGGGGAGGCCAACATCGAGTTCGCAATATCGGCGGTGCGTTTCCACGAAACGGATGGCCTTGGTCACGGCAGGCCAGCCGCAGTCGTTGAAGGCGATGACCCCGCCCTTCGGGGTCATCTTGTCGAGATACCAGAAATCGACTAAGGCATAATCAAAGGTGTGCCAGCCGTCGATGTAAGCGAAGTCAATGCGAGTGCCGGCGGCGAGCAACTCGGGGAGTGCAAGCGAGTCGGGTTTTTCGATGACGCGGTGGCGTGCGCTTAGGCCGGCGCGCGTGACAGCGGCACGGCCGCAATCGCGCCATTGGGTGCTCTGGTTAGGATCGATCGAGACGAGACGGCCATCGCCCCCGTTTTCCTCCAGAGCAGTGAGGATGGACAGAGTGGAGATCGCGTTGGCCATGCCAACTTCGACGGCAACTTGTGGCCGCTGAGCGCGGATGTGGCGAAAAAGGGCCTCGGCATGCGTGGCATCGAGGAACGAGTCGAGCGGGACGGCTTCGCCGGACGGGGTGCGGGCGATTCTGGTGGTCAGCAGCTCCCGCAGGACGGGATTTTGTTCGAGCAGGCTCATGGGGGTCCGGGGGATTTGGATTCGGCGGCCCGCGGCGCGATCAAGCGCAAAAAATCGTCGGGCCGGTAGCGGGCCCGGGCTGCGGCTGAGGCGGCTTCGCCCATCTCGCGCCATCTCGCCCGATCGGCCCAAACGCGCTGCAAGGCGGCGTTGAGCAGTGGCACGGTGGGCGCCGGACAAAGAAAACCATCGCGGCCGTCGGTGATCCAATCTTCGGCCCCGCCGACGCACGTGGCGAGCACCGGCCGCCCCCGCAGCATCGCCTCGGGAATGGTCATGGGCACGCCGTCTTCGAGCGCGGGCGACACGAGCAAGTGATTTTCCGCCCAGATCGCATCCAGATCATCGACGTAGCCGCGCAGGGCAACCCGGTCCCCGATGCCCAGGGCGGCGGCGGTCGCACGCACGTAGTCGCACTCGTCGCCAATTCCATAGAGGTTGAGATGCCAGTCGGCGGCGGTGCCGATGCCGTCGACCAGCGCGTGCAGCAGGAGGGGAATGCCCTTGACGTGATCGATGCGCCCGACGGTGGCGAGGTGCGCGCGGCCGGTTTGGGGCCACGCGGGCGCCGCAGGTGGGGCGGGGCGCAGCGGGTTTTGAATCAGGCTCGCGCCGGGCAACGGGCTCAGCAGGTGCCGTCGCGTCACAGCGAGATTCCTGTGGGAAACAAAAAAGACCGCGTCGGTGGAGGCGAAGACGCGTCCGATGTAAGCGCGATCGTCGGGCGAGAGATGAGGGTGTTCCCGCTGAAAGTTGGTGACGATGCGAAGCGGAGCGCCGGTATCCGCGATCCAGCCGTGCAGCGGCCGCTCCGCGATGAAATCGTACGCCCCGGCGCAACTGATCACGACGATCTCGGGGCGAAACGAACGCAGCGCCCCAGCGAGCGGCTCGGGCCGCTGCAACGCCCGGGCGAGGCGGCGACGGGCTCGGTCGGCCAGCCCGACCGGCAGATCGGTGCGGGGACGCGACACGGCCTGCGCGCCACGCGATATAAGGCCGGCGACGCGCGGATGACCGGCCACGAGATCGGTGACGGCAATCAGAACGCTGTCGCCCCGGTCAAGCGCCGCTTCCGCGGCCCGGGTCCACAGCGCGTCGGCGCCGCCCCATGGGAAATTCCTGATTGTCGAGATGAAGGCGATTCGCATCAGCCGGGGGTGATCAGGTTCGCGGTCGTATCGCCGCCTTGCGTGGTGATGTCGTAACCGAGGGCAACCAGCTCGCGATAGAACGTGAATCGTTCGTCCGCCGAAACACAGGCGTGCTCAAAGTGGATCAGCCGGGGACGCCGGGCCGCGAGTCCCGCCATCCGGAGCAGCGCGATATCGTAGCCTTCCGTGTCGAGGACCAGCAGATCGCAGCACCGCTCGCCGAAGGTGCGCCAGACTTCGTCCCAGGTGATGGTGTCGACCTCGTACGCGACGACATCCTGGTCGTCGAGGCCGAGTTCGCGCGCGGCGGTAACCACCCGGCTGCGGTCAAAGCTCGCGAGACCGCCGGCCCAGTCGGGCAGGCCGGGCAGACCGGGACGCAGGTCGTAGATGGTGCGTTTTCCGCGGGCGGAATCGACGGCCGCCTGTCGGAGCGTGAGCCGCGGGTTGCCCCCGCGCTGGCGCTCAAGGCCGGTGAAGTTGTGCGGCAGGGGCTCGAGCATGAGCCCGGACCATTTGCACGGGTCGATGAAGCGCGCCAGAGGATCGGCGCGACGCCCGTCGTTGGCCCCCACTTGGACAAAGGCGAGGCCGCACAGGCTCGGGGCCTGGCGCAGGAGCGTGCTCTCGAAGGCGCTCTGAGGCGGAAAATCGAAGTACCGCCACGCGGCGCTGCGCGGGCTGGCCAGGGCGACGCCGCAGGTGCGCAGGGAGCGCTGCAGTTTTCGGCGAAAGGACGGGGTTTCAGGCATGAGTAGCGAGCTGCGTCCAGTTCGCGGGCACGACGTCGGCGGATTCCGGACTGCGGCGGGCAAGCCACGGGTCGGGAGCCACGACGAGCTTGTCAGGCGAGGGATTCAACCAGGCGGCCCACCAGGCGAAGGTGCTGTTGGAGACGATGGCGTGCTGGCACAGGCTCATGAGTCGGATCTTGTCGTAAGCGTGCCACGGTTGCGTCGCGCGCACGAAGACATGCGGCCCGGTCGGCTTGAACTCGCGCTCGATCGCATCGATCTCGTCGGAGAAGATGTAGAGGGTCGTGTCGGGCCGCCGCGCGCGGAGCAGCGCGACCGCGCGATGGTAGTAGTCGATCGGGAGAACGCCGATTTCCTCGCGGAAGGTGGCGTTGCGGACGTAGTCGCCGCGCCGGAAATGAACGGCGGCGGACGGACCGCCGGCGATGCGCCGCGCCAGGTCGGCGACGGCGGGTGGTGGGGGATAGCGGAACGAAAAATGGACGCCCAGCAGATTTGCGACCGGCGCGAAAAACCGCTCCGACTGAAACATGCCCTCGAGGTAGGTTGGATCGGGTTGCTCGAAGAACTCCGGGTGAAAACGAAAGCCCGGCGGACTGTAGCGGTGGCCAGCGCTACCGAGGCGGCGCGCATACTGGCGCAGGCGCAACGCGCCGGCGAGACGGACCGACCAACGCTCGAGGCGGGTGAGCGGCACACCGCGCACGCGGTCGACCTCCTCCTCGGTGGCGAGTTGTTCCGTGATGTTGAAGCAGGAAAGCGCGTAACGATTGTGAGCTTCAAACTCGGCGTATTCCTTGAACCACGAAACGTCGAGCTTCAACACGGTGCGACGCCGCTCCGCCAGCGCGAGGCCCGCCGCGTATTGGAACATCTGGTTGCCGAGCCCGCCGAGCAATCTCGTGATGATCATCGGTGCAAAGCGTGTTTCGCGCGTCCGGCGACAGACCTGGCCCGGCGAAGCATCGCGCGGGCATAACTGCCCGCGAAGTAGCCCCAGGGGCGGAGATGGCGCGTGTTCAGGAACAGTTGATCGCCTTCGATCTCGCGCCGCAACTCGAAGCCGAGCGCGAAGCGGTGCCGGTGCATGAGGTCTTCAATCTCGGGGCGGGTCTTCTGGCATCGGTAAAGCGCGCATTCGGAAACCTCCAGCCAGATTGCCGTGACGCGCGGCAGCATGGTTTGCGCACCGTTCAGCACGAGGTGCTCGGCGCCTTGTACATCCATGTGGATGAAATCGATCCGGGCGATCGCGTGGGTGCGGCAGAATTCATCCAACGTCTCGGTCCGAACCGTGATGGACTCCTTGAATTCAATCCATCCGTGCATGGGTTCGTTCTGCGCCGGTGGGAGCAGTGAGCTGGACTTGTTTCCGTAATTCCAGTTTTCCCCCGCGAAGAGATCCCGGGGCCGGCCGGAGGAAACGTGAAACGTGGCGTCGCCCGCACGATCCGAAAGGGCCACGGGGTAAAGCGTGGCATTGCGCGCCGCATAACGTTCGAGATTCGCCCGCACCAGCGCTTGGTTGGCCGGCAGTGGTTCGAACGCAAAAACGCGCGACCGCGGATAGTGCCGCGCATAGCGGATGGAGTCTTCGCCTTCGCAGGCGCCGATGTCGAAGATGACCAGCTGCTCGTGGGGACGGAAGAGCCGGGCACATTCGATCTCCGCTTCGCTCGGCTGGGAGAGATAGCCGCTGATGTCGACCAGGCGGGGAGAATCTTCCATCGGAATGCCGTGGTCCAGCCGCGCCTCACGGCCGCAGGTACATCCCAGCGCGCGCTGAGGCTTTAGCGTGGCGGTTTTGCCCACAGCCCGGAAAGCAGCGAAGGATCAGCAGACAGAAAGCACTTCCGAACAGAGTGTCGCTTCGCCGTCGACCAAAGTGTGAAATTTCCATGCTAGGGGCAGAATCTCCTGGGAACAAGTGCCCGCACGATCCAGCGTTTGCGATAGCGCAACCCCTTAACATAGGAGCAGAGCGCGGCAGGGTCGAGGAGCAGGCAGATGGCACAAGCCCGCAGCCAGCTTGACATCCGACGACCCTGCAGCCGCGCGTCCAGTGCAGGACGGCCGAAGTCACTCCACATGATTTCCTCGGTGCGTAAACGCGGAGCGGTGCACAGTGGGCAGCGATGAGCACTCGCGTGGCGGCGAAGCACCTGGAGGGCGGTTCGATACATCAGGAGACCGTTCGTCGACATACTCGAACCGTGGGTGCGGTAGCTCGCGCCCACCGAGTGAATGCGGCGAAACGTGCCTCCGCGCAGCGCAATCCGGAGCCACAAGTCCCAGTCTTCGCAGGAGCGCAGACCGGCGTCGAAGATCGGGGGGGGCGGGAGCGCGGAGCGACGAACCACCACGGTGTGGCAGGGCCAGGGGTTGCCTCCGAGGAGACGGTGAAATTCGTCATCCGTCTCAGGCGCCGCGGCGTAATCGCGCAGGTGTTTGCCCGTCCCGTCGATGCGCGCGAAAGAGCAGTAGGTGCCCGCAACGCGCGGCATTCTCTGGTGCGCCGCGATGCTGTTGGCGTGCATGTCCGGTGCGAGAAGATCGTCGGCATCGAGGAACTGCACGAACTCGCCGGTTGCCGCGACCAGCCCGGTGTTGCGCGCGGCGGACAGGCCGCCGTTCGGGCGCTCGAGGTAGGCGATGCGATCGCCGTAACGGCGGGCGACGGACGCTGTGTCGTCGGGGGAGCCATCGTTGACCACGATGATCTCCGCGCCGTCGTAGGTCTGTGACCGGACGCTGTCGATGGCCGTCGCGAGGAAATGAGCCTGCTGGTAGCAGGGGATGATCACACTGATCAATCCAGCTTGGAATCTCAGGTCGGTTGCGGCCGGGGGCATGACAGGAGCCGGGTCGATCCATTCAATGGTGCAAGGCCGAAGCCAGCCTTCTCATCGCGGCGGCGGGATGCGCGCACGTATTGGCAATGCGATAATACCAGCGGAGCGCGAGTCCGCCCAGATGCGCGTGAATGGCGAGGGCATGCAGTTCCCGGCTGCGCGAGGCTGTCCACGTGATGCTGTCCGCCACGGAGGATTCTGCGTTCACAGTCGCGAGCAGTCGTCCGGCGATTGCGCGGCGGTGACGCAGAAACAAAAGGCGTGGCGACCCGAGAATCGCGCGCCTCAGGAATCCCCGCGCGTCGGAACGCCGGTTGCCGGAGGTCGCCAGCCGGGCCAGCTCGAAGCAGACCAGACCACGCTCATCCGGCGTCAACCAGTGCAGGTGCGAAAGATAGCGGACGAGCATCGCCTCCCGCGCCTCGTCAATCGCCTGCTTTCGTTGCGCCGTCAGCGATCCGTCGTGGACGCGGTAGCAATAGAGGTTCGCTTCCATCCGCGCGACTTGGAACTGGCACATGGTGCGAACCCAGTATTCGTAGTCTTCTACGAGGAACAGGCTTTCGTTGTAATTGCCGAGGCGTTCGTAGACGCGACGGCGGTAAAGAAAACACGCGCCGACGGTGTTCCGAAACCCGAGCAGCTTCGGGTGGCAGGACTGGACCTCGCCCCGCGTCCGACCGTTCGCATCGATCAGCGTGTAACTGGCATAGACCAGGTCGACCTCGGGACGCTGTTGCAGAGTCCGGGCCATCTCGGTGAGTGCAGCGAACCGGTAATAGTTGTCGTCCGACGTCCACGTGAGCAGGTCGCCGTGAGCGCGGGCAAAGCCGGCATTGAGCGAGCCAGGCAGTCGGCGATTCTCCGGATTCCTGATGCCCGTTATCCGTGAGTCGCGGGCGACGAAGGATGAGATGATCCCGGGAGTTTCATCCGTCGATGCGTCATCGACGACGATCAACTCCCAAGGCACGTAATCCTGCGCGAGAATGCTCTCGATGGCCTGGCCAAGGTAGCGGGCGCCGTTGTACACGGGCAGGACGATTGAGATCAGCGGGGCAGTCATCGCGCGGCGGTCTCCTTGAGCAACGCGTTCACGATGCGCGGCGCGGCGCGGCCATCGCCGTAGGGATTGCAGGCGAACTGACGGCGGCGGGTGGATGGCAGGCGGAGCGCTCGCGTGGCCGCGGCCACGATGCGGCGCGGTGACGTGCCGACGAGTTTGGCGACACCGGCGTCCACGCCCTCCGGCCGCTCGGTCGTGTTGCGCATCACGAGGACCGGCACGCCGAAGCCGGGCGCCTCCTCCTGGATGCCACCGGAATCGGTGAGGATGAGGCAGGAGTGCTTGATCAACTGGACGAGCGATTGGTAGTCGAGCGGCTCGAGGAGCGTGATGTTTTTGCGGCCACCGAGCAGTCGATGGGCGGGGCCCCGCGTATTGGGGTTCAAATGCACGGGATAGACGAAGTGGACGCCGGCGTCGGCGAAGCGCCGCGCCAGGGTGCCGATCGCCGTGCAAACATCGCGAAAGGGCCGACCGAAATTCTCCCGCCGGTGCGCGGTGATGAGGACGAGCCGGTCGTTGCGCGGAATCGTGCGCAGGGCGCTGCGCGACCAGTCGAAGGGGCGTTGCGCCACATCGAGCACCGCGTCCACCACGGTGTTGCCGGTGACGAGGATATCCTGGCGACGGCAACCTTCGGCCAGCAGGGCGTCACGCGCCCGGGTGGTCGGAGCGAAATACAAATCGGCCACCAGATCGGCGATCCGTCGGTTGATTTCCTCCGGGAATGGCTGCGTGCGATCGCCGGTGCGCAGACCGGCTTCGACGTGGGCGAATCGAATCCGCTGATAGAAGGCGACCATGCCCGCAACGAACACTGTGCTGGTATCGCCTTGGGCCACAATCCAGTCCGGTTTCACCTTCGAGACGAGGGCGGTCATTCGCGCAAACAGCCGCGCGGTCAGCGCGCCGAGCGTCTGGTTGGGTCGCATGAGGTTGAGATCGTAGTCGGGCTTGATCTGAAAGAGCTTGAGCACCTGGGTAAGCATTTGCCGATGCTGCCCGGTCACGCACACGAGGCTGCGACAGCGCTTCGCGTGGCGGCGAAACTCAAGGATGATCGGCGCCATCTTCACCGCTTCCGGGCGCGTGCCAATGACGTGGAGGATGGTCTTCATGTGCGATGGATCCGAGGCCCGGGAGGCTAAGTCGGCATTGCTGGAAGGGTGCGGCCGAGGCAGACCAGCAGGTAACCTTGGTTCCACTCGGCCAGCGTCGCTTCGGTCAGCGGTTCAGAGGCCCTGGCCAGTTCCCGGCGCAGCGGCTCCAGCCCGGGGGACATGAAACCCAGGGCGTGCTTCGCCCCAACCGTGAACTCGCGGAGGAACTGGATGCCGGCCGCCTCGTAGTCGGCGCGCAGCGAGAGCAATGGCATCTCCAGTCCGTAGGGCCAGGTGCCCGCGCCTTCCAGCGTGTGCTTGCCCAACCGGTAGGGCAGGCAGCCGGCGTTCGGCACGAGGTGGATGAAGGTGCCCCGGCAGACGCGCGCCCATTCCCGCAGCATCGCGCGGCGCTCGTCGACGAAGAAGTGCTCCAGCAAGCCCGAACTCCACACGCAGTCGAACTGGCCGTCGGCGAACGGCAGTCGCGCTGTGGCATCGCCTTGGGCCGTGGTGAGGCCAAGCCCGAGGGTGCGGGCGCACTCCCGGGCGAATTCGAGACTCGACTCGTCGATGTCGAAACAGGTGACGTGGCGGCCGCCTTGAGCCAACTGCAGCGAGATCTGCGCGGTGCCGCTGCCGATTTCGAGGATCTGCCCGCCGCGTTGCGTTTCTCGCATCAGGGTGCTGCCCCAGGGTGAGAAACGATTGAAGCGCACCGCATCAATGACCTCCGCCCGCGTTTGGGAGGAGATGATCACCGAGTGCCATTCGCCGCCGGTCAGACGGGAACGCTTGCGGCCGGCCCACGCGAGCATGAGTCCGTCGCTCGCCGGCCGGCCATCGTAGCTGACGGGTTCGGTTGTGACGTGATCGCAGTGCGCGTGGAGCAGGCGCTCTAGGTCGGCCGCCACCGGCCAATGTTCCCACGGCGGGCATTCGAGCCGGCCCCACTCCGCCTGATGCTTGTCAACGATGATGATCCAGCCGCCCGGCTTGCAGACGCGGACCATCTCGGCCACTGCGCGCTCAAAATTGGCGGAATGCTCGATAGCCTCGACAGCAAAGACCACGTCGAAGGTGTCCTCCCCGGCAGGGATGGACTCGAGTCCGCCGACCCGGCCGACGATGCCGGGCGGAAGCGCGGCGAGGAGCGCAGCGGCGGGATCGATGCCGAAGCACTCAAGATCGGGCGTGGCCTGTCGGAGCATCTTCAGGAAGCGCCCTTTGCCACAGCCGATCTCGGCGACTTTGTCGTTTGGCTGGACCCGGCGTTGGATCGCCTGCGCACGTCCATCGTCGGGCGGGACATCAGCCTGGAATTCGGCCACGTGTCGTTCGAAGAATGCGGTAACGCGGTGCAGATTGGCGTCCAGGTAGTATTTCGCGGCCCACGAAATCTCACGGTCAGGAAAATAAGTTGCCGCGCCGCCGTAGCTGCCGCGAATGCCGCCGGTATCCATTTGATGCGCCTCAAGCCAAGCGACCGCCCGATCCGCCTCGGCCCACCGACCGGTCTTATACCAACAGATCGCGATTTGCGCGAGGCCCGGGGCGCATACCCACGCGGCGGAGCCGGTACCGCGAATGGCGCCGTCCTTCGTCTGAAGATCGCGCAGCTTGTCGAGCACGGGCCGGGCGAGTTCCGCGTGGCCGAGATCGATCAGGGCCTCCAATTGGTAGGCGAGAAAATGCGTCAGGTCGCCGAGACACAGGAAATCGCCGGCGGCGCGGTAGTGTGCGAGGCAGCGGCCCACGGCGGCGGCGAGATCCGACCGTTTGAAAACCTTCGCCGCCTCCAGCAGGGGCGGCAGCACGTAGAGCAACACGCTTTCCGGGCAGTCCCCGCCGGCGTAGCTGGAACGAAAGCCCTTGGTGCCGCCCTCGACCATCTGCGACTCGAGGTATCCGGCTGCACGCTGGGCCGCCGGGTCCGCCTCCGCGACTAGGTTGCGCGCCGCCAGTAACCCGCGCAGAACCTGACCGGTGTCGAAAACATAGTCCATTCCGGTATCGGGATCTGTGAATGCGCCATTGTCGCGCTGGGCGCAGAGGAGCCACTCGACTAGGCGGCGGGCGAGGTCGACGTGCCCGTAGGCGAGCAGCGTCGGGACCAGGTAGCCGGTGACTTCTGGGTAGGCGTTCGAGTGCCCGGTCGCCACGCGGATTCCGCCAGTGGACAACTCCTGGGCTGCGACCCAGGCGAGCGCCTGGGCGGGCGGAGCGGGGAAACGGGGCCGGGCGGCCTTCGGTTTGAAGAGGCGGGCGGAAGTCGATCGGCCGGGGATTTTCATTATGCTGCTGCGGGGCGTGCGGCTGGGCATCAACCGCGGGCGCGGGCGCCGAATCTTTCCTCGAGCAGGCCACGAACAAACGTGACCTGGGCCGCCTTCTTTTCGCTCATCGCGGCAGGGTCGAGTTGCACGAGCCGTTGGCGAATTTCGGCGGCACCGACTGCGCTGAACAACGACCCGCGGGGCGTGGGATGATAGAGGCGGGCCTTGCGCCCGAACGCGAGCGCGGCGATGCAGGCGTGCACGCGATCGGAATGCACTTCGTCGGCATTTGCATATAGAGTCAGGTAGTCCTGCGGCAGATCCGACACTAGAGTGTGGGGGTGGCGGACATACGCGGACGGCACAGCTCCCCAACATTCGTGATGCGCGCGTACGAGCGGACGGTCGCGCAGTTCCAGCGCGGGTTCGTCGGACGTGTCGAAAGCTGCGACGACGAACGGCGGGAGGTCGAGCGTCAGTGGCACGAAGGCGTCTGTAAGGAAGAACGCACAGTCGATGCCCCGGGCGGCGCGTTTCACGCGGCTGGCGAAGGTGGTGAACGATTGCTCGTCGCGGGACACGAAGCCGAGGATATCGAGTTGCTGCATCAGTTGGCCGTAGCTCGCCTCCTCCTCCGGGGTGTAATGTTCCGCGCCCGTGCCGAGTAGCAGTACGGGCACTCCCCGGGCGGAGAGTTTGAGGAGGGTCGGACCGTTGACCTGCACAAATTCCCTGCACATCGCCATGCCGGAGACCACGACGAGATCGCACTGTGAAACCGCTGCGACGTCGAAGGCGAAATCCATGTTGCCGGCGACATCCGCGGGCGATTCGCGGCGCGCATGCCGGAAGAACCAGCGCGGCATTTCGCTGGCAAACGCGATTTGCGCGCTCGGCACCGCGAGCCGCAGGATCGCCTGAGCGCCGAAGTCGATGAATGCGTTTCCGATGTTGGTCGGCCAACCGGCGCCGTAATAGAGGATGCGAAGGTATTGTGCGCTCATCATTGTGTAGAAAACTCAGGGGAGGAGGTCACGGACCATGCCTGCGGAAGGAGAACGAGGCCGGACCACTGGTCTTCGGCCAGTCGGCCGTTGCCGTAGAAGTCGCCCGATTCAACCGGAAGCGTGGCGGCGTTGGCGGCGAAGAGCACTGCGTCCCCGCCGGAAAGTAACTTCACGTCGATGGCATAGTTGCCCGGCACAAGCGGCAGCCGCGGTAACTGGCAGGTGATGACGGGCTCGCCGGCGGGGATGGAAAGGGTTGCGCCCGCGATGCGGCTGTGGAGGGTGGCGACGCGCAGTTCGAAGGCGCTATTGAGCCCCAGCGAGACGGCGGCGTCGGGCAGGGAGCGGGTTGTGCGAAGTCGAATGATGAGGTGAACCTCGCCCCCGCACTGCGCCCTGACCAGAGGGCGTCGTTCCTGGTCGGTCATGGTCACCGAGAGCAATTCGGTGGAGCCGTCGGCACTGCGGGTGATCGGCTTCGCGGCGGTCCGGATGGGGTGGTCGTCATGGGCTAGGTAGGAGGCGACAACCGAATCGAGGTGACCGGTGGCCTCCACCGCGCCCCCAGCAAGCAGAATGGCCCGCGAGCAGAGTTGCTGGACGGCAGCCATATTGTGGCTGACGAACAGCACGGTCCGGCCTTCACTGGCCACTAAGTTCATTTTTCCAAGGCACTTTTTCTGGAAAGCTGCGTCACCCACCGCCAGTACCTCATCGATGATCAGAATCTCGGGCTCAAGATGCGCGGCGACGGCGAAGGCGAGGCGGACATACATGCCGCTCGAGTACCGCTTCACAGGCGTGTCAACAAATTTATCGATCTCGGCGAATGCGACAATCTCGTCGAATTTTTTTCGAACTTCGCTGCGGGTCATTCCTAAGATAGCGCCGTTTAAGAAAACGTTGTCGCGGCCAGTAAGTTCAGGATGAAACCCCGTCCCGACCTCAAGTAGCGACGCCACCCGGCCGCGGAGGGTGGCGGTGCCGCTGGTGGGCTCGGTGATACGGGACAGGATCTTCAGGAGGGTCGACTTGCCCGCGCCGTTGCGTCCGATGACCCCGGCGACTTCGCCCGGTTGGATTTCAAAACTGACGTTGCGCAGCGCCCAGAAGTCCTCCTTGTCGGGGTGCGGCACACCACGGAGACGATCCCAGGTGCGCGAAACCTCCTCACGCAGGGAGGTCGCCCCAATCGCGCCGAGGTGGTAGCGCTTAGAGAGATTGCGGACTTCAATAATCGGGCGGCTCATGGCGATGAGGGACTAAAGGACCATGGACCAAAGAACCAAGGGACCACGGAGGACGGACGCCGGATGACGACATTCGAAATAGGGATGGAAACAAGTAGACCAAGTGGCTTCGGACAGGGAGGCTGATTTGCAGGGCACCCATTGACTGATTGTGGGTCTCCTTGGTCCCTTGGTTTTTTGTCGCGTTGTCCGTGATCCCTCAAATCACATCCACGAAGGTTCGCTCCACTTTGCGGAAGATTAAAATCCCAGTGACTAAGGTGAAAATCGTGATTAGGATGGAGATTCCGAGCAGCGAAGGGTTAACCCAGCCTTGCCCGAGCAGAAGGTACCGCATGCATTCAACCGGCATCGTCACGGGGTTGAGGCCGACGATAAGGTGATACTCGGCGGGGACCTTGGCCAGCGGGAGAATTACCGGAGTCACATAGAGCCAAAGTTGCAGCAGAAAACCCGCCAGCACCGTGAAGTCGCGAAACTTGGCCGTGAGCGCGGCGAGCCAGAGTCCGACCCCGAGACTGAGCGCAGCGAGGTGAAGCAGCACCAGGGGCACGAACAGGATCGCTTCCCAGCGCGGGCCGACGATGACTCCGGGGTGCGTCCAGCGGTAGATGACCAAGACGGTGAAAAAGGAAACGAGTTGAATGAGGAACGAGATGAGGTTGGAAGTCAGACCTGCCAACGGGATGATGAGGCGGGGAAAATAGACTTTGCCAAAGAGGCCGGCATTGGCGGTAAGGGTTGATGCCGTCGAGTTGAAGGTTTGGGAGAAATAGCTCCAGGCTAGGAGCCCGCAGAGGTAAAAGAGGGTAGGTGGAAGCCCATCGGTGGGAAGTTGGGCAACAATGCTAAAGACGACGGTGAAGATAACCGTGGTGAAGAGCGGCTGAACGATGTGCCAGAGGGGGCCGAGGAGGGTCTGCTTGTACTTCGTGACAAAATCACGCCAGACGAGCAGGCGGAGAAGATCGCGATAGGCCCAAAGTTCGCGCCAATCGAGGAAGTGAAAGCCGCGGGTCGGTTGGATGATGATTTCCCGGACGGGAAGGCTCATGCTGAGGAAGGGAGTAAGGGAATGAGGGAGTGAGGGACTACGGACCACTGACGACGAGACCACGGACTACTGACTACGGATGACGGAGGGCTGACGACTGACGACGGAGGACGGAGGACAGACGCCGGACGGCCGAGGACAGATGCCAGAGGTCAGAGGTCGGAAGTCGGAGGACTACTGACTACTGACAACAGACTACGGACCACGCAGGACGGATTCCGGTTCTTTGCTCCGTTGTCTTGTGGTCAGTGGTCACGTGGTCGGTTGTCTCGTGGTCTTGTAGCCTGTGGTCGGTAGTCTCGTGGTCAGTGGTCACGTGGTCTGAGCCCATGGCCTCACCGGAATTCGGCGGAGAGTTTCTCACGGAAGGCAATGTAGTCGAAACTTCGGACGTGAGCCAGAATGGTGTTTTCCTCCCAATTACGCTGGAGAGCGGTGATGGCGGCTTGGGCGATGCTGCTCACGTCGCCATACTCGACCAGGACTCCGGTGTCGGCGGAGATGACTTCGGGGGCGCCGCCGGCGCGGGCGGCGAGGCAGGGGCGGCTGTGGGCCATGGCTTCAAGGTAGACTAGGCCGAAGCCTTCCTTGCGGCTGGGCAAGGCGAAGAGGCGGCAGGAGCGCAACTCTTCGGTGAGGCGTTGGTCGCTAACATAGCCGAGAAAGTCGATGGCGTCGGCGACGCCAAGTCGGGTGGCGAGGGCCTGCAGGCGGGGGACGTCGTCTCCGCGGCCGATGATCCTCAGGCGGGCGGCGGGTATCTCGGTACGGATGGCGGGCAGCGCCTCGATCATGTGCTCCACGCCTTTGTAGCGATCGGAGTAAGTGAGGCGTGTCACGACCAAGATGACCGGCTCACATTCGGCCAGCGGCCGGCCGGGGCCGATCTCAAACAATGGGTCGAGCGCGTTGTGCAAGACCACGGCCCGACCTGCGGGCAGTGGGCAATTCTTCTGCAGCTCGCGACGGGTGTAGTCGCTGACGCACAGGATTTTTTCCGCTCCGCGCAGAGCCACGCGTTCCACCAGTGAGAACCGCCGCCATACTTCGATGCCGTGGGCCACCAAGTAGTATTTCAGTTTCGGATTGAAACGGCGGGCCAGCCACGCGGCGGGGAGCATGAAGACGTGCCCGCAAATCAGTTGATCGCAGCTTCGGCTGAGACGGAGCGTTTCGCCGATGAACTTCAGCTTATTGCGTCCGCAGGCCGTCCAGGACTTGAGGCGGTCATTGGCATTGGACCGAACGTCCGCGGCGGCGATCACCCTGTCGTTGAGCGCCAGAAGGTGTACCTCTCCATTCGGCCCCGTGAGGTCACACAGCGCTTTGAGGTAGGTGCGCAAGATGCGGGGAATGCCGCCTTCTGAGGAGAATATCTCAGGGGTAAGGAGGAGAGTGCGGGTGGCGGTTTTGGGGACTACGGGACTTGGGACGAAAGGACTACGGACTACGGGACCACGGACAACGGACGACGTACCACGGACTACAGGACCAGGGACCAAGGGACCAAGGGACGCGGGCGGAGGATCGATTGGGCCAGACGGACGGTGGGAGTTTGAGAATGCCTGAGAATTGTCGGGCGCGAGCGTGAAGGTACGCGGTGGGGGCGATGGAGTGGCGTCCATCGAAGATCCACGCGTGGCGATTCGATTTCCGGATAAATCGGAGGGCGGCGCTTTGTCGCCGCCGTCGTTTCGGAACGGCGCTGACAAAGCAGCGCCCTCCGAAAGCGTGACACTTCCGAATGGCGAAGAAGGACGACGGTCTTGGGTCGAGTTGATTCGGCTCCGATTCGCGAAGGCAATCATCACCGCGAGGCTCCAGAGGCGGGACCACTCACGAGTGTCGTTGCCGTGCAGAAACTGCCTCCACGACTCGCCCACGGCAGCGGCCGAGAATAATCCGCTGCGACTGACACTGGTTTCGGAAAACGTCTCATCGAGAAACGGCCGCAGTTCGCGTTTCATCCACATCGTCATGGGCAGGGAGAATCCCCACTTCTTTCGCTGAGCAATGCCAGGTGGCAAAATGTCCTGCAGCGCGTCGTGCAGGGCCGACTTCGGCTGGCGTGGGTCTGACTTGAACTTCGCCGGTTGGCGCCAGAGCCACTCGATCAACGGGCGATCGACGAACGGCACACGAAGTTCAAGCGAATGGCGCATGCTCATCACGTCGCTGTCGCGCAGCAGCACATCGGCCATGTAAGTGCGCAACTCCCAGGCGCTGACGAGTTCAAATTGTTTTTCGAGCTCGAGGTCGGTCGCAAGGGAATCGAGCGCGGGGTGGAAGGGCCGCGGCGCGGCGGCGGACGTTCTGGCGTCGCGGGAGAGCAGGGCATCAACGTTTTTTTGGGAAAACACCCGCCGCTGCATTGCGCCAACTTCGTTGACGTGGCGGGCGTGCGTGAGAACGTCCGCCAGCTTGCGGCGGCGGGTGTCGCCGCGCTGCAATCGGGTGAGAACGGGCGCCCGCAGCCGGTTGGGCAAGGCGCGCCACGCGGGTAGCCAGCGGGCGAGGCGCGGCGTGTCACGGAAAGACGGATACCCCCCAAACAGCTCGTCGCCTCCCAGGCCGGACAAGGCGACGGTGACACCGCCGGCATGGGCGGCCCGGCTGGCGTAATAGGTGTTGAGGCCGTCGCCCGTGGGTTGATCGAAGCCCTGCAGCAGTTGCTCGAGATCGCGGGCGACGTCGGCGCCGGTCAGCGAGGTGGTGCGGTGCTCGGTGCCGAAATGGCGGGCGGTGGATTCCGCCATGGCCGCCTCGGAGTAACCGGGTTCGGCAAAATCGATCGAAAAGGTGCGGAGGCGTGTGCCGGTGGCGCGGCTCATCAGACCGACGACCGCCGCGGAGTCCAAACCGCCCGAGAGAAACGCGCCGACCGGGACATCGGCGACGACGTGGGCGCGCACGGTGTCTTCGAGTCGCTCGCGCATCTCGCCGATGAACTGCGGGCGAGTGCGGCACGGTCGGGGATTTTCGGGGATGCCACGAAAGCTCCAGGAGGCGTGAACTTCGAGGGTGCCGCGGCGCAGGGTGGCGCATTCTCCGGGTTGCAGCGCGGTGGTTCCGCGGTAGATGGTGCGCGGGGCGGGGACGGCCAGCCAGGCGAGGTAGTCGGCCACCGCGAGCGGGTCGAGCGTGGGGTCGGCCAGGCCTGACGCGAGGAGGGCGTTGAGTTCAGAGCCGAACAGGAAACGCGATCCGTCGTGGCGGTAGTAGAGCGGCTTGATGCCGAAGGGATCGCGGGCGAGGACGAGTTCTTCTTCTCGCGTGTCCCAGACCGCAAAGGCGAACATGCCGCGGAGGCGTTTCAGGCAGTCAGTGCCCCAGCGGGCATAGGCGGCGAGGAGCACCTCGGTGTCGCAGTTGGTGCGGAAGGTCCAATGGGCGCCGGCGAGTTCGTCACGGAGGGCGCGGAAGTTGTAGATCGCGCCGTTGAACACGAGGGTGAAGCGCCCGTCGGGGGAGACCATCGGCTGATGGCCGTTGGCCGGATCGAAGACAGCGAGTCGACGCATGCCGAGGGTGGCGTCGCCGCGTGAGGCGACTCCCTGGTCGTCAGGACCGCGGTGGATCATTGCGGCACACATGCGATCAACGGCAGTCTCGCGGGAGTCAGGCGAGAGACGGGAATCGATGATGCCGGCGATGCCGCACATGTTTTAAGGGACAACGGACCACAGACCACCGACAACGGACCACGGACGACGAACTACGGACTACGGGGCGACAGGAGTACAGGACTACGGGACGACAGGACTACGGACCAAGGGACCACGGACTACGGACTACGGACGACTGACTGCGAGACTATGGACGACAGCCTGCGAGACTACAGGACGACGAGACTACGCCGGATGAATTCAGTCGGAGTGCATTTTTCTACTGAAAACGAAAACACTGAAAGGTGGAACCCGATGCCCTCATCGGGTTTTGAAACTGTCGCTCTCAAATCAGCCCGATGGGGACATCGGGCTCCACCATTCATTGAATCGTTACGGCAACCGACGACGGGCACACGAGACTACAGACTCTGCAGACTTCGGACGAAGCGACGAAGGAGACAGGAGGAGATGCAAGGCGGGCTCATCGACGCCAACTTTCGATTCAGATGTGCGAGCTCGCGATTCTGCGACTTGACGACCTCTATCCGGCAATGATCGCAGCGGCGGGTTGGTTCACCCGGCCGAGCAATAATTGCTGTCAGGCGATTAGTCGACCGCAGTCTGCGTGGCTATTGCTCCATTGGTCTGATGCCTGCTGTCTCGTAGTCGGTGGTCGGTCGTCCGTTCCACCCACGGCTTCGCCCCGTCACTTCTGAGCGGTGACTTTGAGGTGGGGATATGCTCAGACCAACGACGTTAGAAGGATAGGGGTAAAACCCTAGTAATGCAAAGCCTAAACCTGACGGATGGCGAAGAAAGGCGTTGGTGGGAAGTGTTCACGCGCAGATGGATCGGCTGATTTCAGCTGATTTTCCCGGGGAAAATGTCTTCTCGATTAAGACTAATCCAAAGAAAGTAACCCCGGGGCAAGCCCTGAGGCATTTGCCGAAAACTGTACGAGACGAGGCTTGGGGCCGAGTCAGCGAATGGCTGTCGACGAAGCGCGCGATTTGGACGGAAAGCAGAGCGGACTTTTTCCCGAACCGCGCCGGGGAAATGAGGCTTCGCAGCCGCGAGGCCCAGGCGTGGAAAAATTTACGGTCCTTAATTTTTCGGCTCCAGGGCACAATTCGTGGGTGAAACGAGTGTATAAGTCGAAAGCGTGAGAGAATTCAAGGCAGCTGGGAAAGGGGCGGGTTGGGCAACTATCGCACCCACGTCCTCGCTCGCTCGGGGGCGGCCGGCGTG
>SXGU01110034.1_pt1 | contig 21437 bp, 11 predicted proteins | sample 3174531 | NCBI WGS metagenome assembly SXGU01 (sample SAMN11356863, study PRJNA531348) | freshwater metagenome | isolation source: freshwater sample F1-140 | place: China: Fuxian Lake, Yuxi | collected 2017-12-25 | reverse complement strand
GGCCACGCGCACCCAGATATAGGCGCCGTCGTTGCCGGGAGCGTTGTCGCTGTCTTGCGGATGGGCGCGGCGGCTCTGGCTTTGGCTGCCGCGCTGCCAGTGCATCTGCACCTTGATGCGGTGGTCGCGTTCGGTCATGATGTCTTGTCCGGCAGCGCCGACGACGATGGCGGTGTGGACGCCGCTGACCGTCGGCTTCGGATGCAGCAATGCGCCACGGCCGTCTTCACGTAGCGGCCGCCACGGGATGTCGGCGCGCAGCGCGGTGAAGCGGTTGCTGTACAGCGGTTCATCCTGTTCTTCCGCTGGCTCGCGCAGGGTGTTGGTGAATACGTTCTTGATCAGCGTGCGGGCTTCGGAAGACAGGTTGTTGCGGGCACGGTGCTGCACGCCGATGACGGCGAAGGTGGCTGCCTTGTCGCCGTCGCGCTGGCGGTCGGCGTCGTGGATCGCATGTTCGGTCAGGACGAAGGTCGTGGCCGGGGCCAGCGTCCTGACGGTGCTGTCGCCGCTATAGGTCTTGTTGCGCGCTTCAAGGGCTTCGAGCTGCAGGCGCGCGGTGCGTTCGACAGCGTCATGCGCATCGAAGCGGCGTGCGCCGGGATGGTCGACCGAACTCAGCAGCGGTACGTCGCCGTTGTCGTGCGCGGTGTGGATTTCGGTGTTGATCAGCTTGACCTGCGTTTCGTTCCAGCTGCAGAGCACGATTGCATTGGTGCCGAGCCGGCGGCAGGAATGCCAGGCGGTGATGCTGTCGCTTTGCTCGACGGCAGAGGCACGATGAAAGCGGATTTCGTGCCGCTCGTTCGGCGTGAACGCGTCGTTGTGGTCGCTGATCACCAGCGTGTGGTTGCCGAGCGTGTCGCTCGCTGTGTCGCCTTGATGCTCGAACCAGTAGAACAGGCCTTCCTCGGCGAGCAGACGCTCGATGAATGCCTGGTCGCTTTCCTCGAACTGGGTGCAGACGTCGCGCGGCTTGTAGCGCGCGGTATCGGCGACGGCGAGCCGCCATGATGGCATCAGCTTACCCTTGTCCTGGTAGTCGCTGAAGATTTCGGCAACGATGTCGAGCACACTCTTGCCCTGCCAGACATAGCTGTCGCGGCGGTGGCGCAGGAAGGTGAACCATGGTTCCAGCGTGAGCCGGTAACGCGCAAAGCCGCCATCCGAACCGATGCACTCGAAGGCGGTGACATGTCCGTGGATAGTACGCAGGTCGCTGCGGCTGTGCTGCGTAATGATTTGCAGCAGCACTGGCTGGCCGAGCAGCATATCGAAGCCGAGGTGGGCGTCGGTGCACAGCGCGGTGATGTCGAAATGGTAGCCTTCACTCAACGCTTCGCGGCCAGCGATGCGCTCGACCAGCAGCGTGTCGGCGCCCAGCAAGGTGGTCAGTTGGAGCAGACGGGTGTCCTGCGTGAATTGCGCCAGTTGTGCACGCAGACTGCTTGCGGCAGCATAGATGGCGTCGGTCATCGGCTTGTCCTTTGCAAAGCGCTTGTTGCCGCCAGTACCTGTACGGTCGGGTTCGTCACTGTCGACTCTGGCATTTGAGGGGAAATTGTCAAAAGATTAATATTGTTAAATGGTAAATTAAATGCTTGGCGTTGTCACTTCAGTCGGGTTAATACAAAGACCGGAAAAGACGTGCCACATCGTTGTGGCAAAGCAAAAAACAAGGATTGAAGGCAGCAGATTGCCTGTAGGGCATTACAGGAGAGGACGAAGTTTGCCACGTGCGCTTTGCTTTTTTTCACCTGCCGCAGTAACAGGTAAAGTCAAGGGCCGCGCCATAGCCAGTTCGTAGAGCTCTTTTACAGTGAGATCGGTAGTTTCCAGTATGCGGATCAGCCAATCGCCGGACTACAAAAGCAATCCCTACGGAATTCATTGCAATTGGTGTCGGAATTTCTTACATGCTATTGCCACGGAATCGAGTTTAAATAATTCAAGCCATTGTTTATAAACAGAATTTCTATATTGGCATAGATATTGATAAACAAAAACGGGTTTTATTTTAAATCGTCTAATGGGGGGAAGATAATGATCAAAAAGATTGCTACTGGCCTTGCGTTGGCCTCGGTTTGTACTCTTTCGTGGGGTGCGCCGACGGTTCATTTTTCGGATTTCATCAGTGATGGCGCTCGTACTAACTTTAACGGCTTTGAAGGAATCCCGAATGACGGGACGCATTTTACAGGCGGTAGTGGTCCCTATGTCGAGGGTGGTATTTCGGTCCAGCAAATCAATGGCGACCCTGGCAACGATATCTGGGTGACATATACTTTTGGCGGCCAGCACCAGGGAAATTTTAGCTGGTATCCAGATAGCGGGGATCATGGCTATACCATGATCACGCGGAGTGGCGGATTGGGATTTGACAGCATCGGGATGCTGCTCGGTTCCGGATTTGGCACACCGTCTAATTACTTTTATGAGTTGCTGAATGGCGGCAGCACTGTATTGAGCGGATCTTTTGGAGGAGCTTTTTCTGCTTACCTAGGATTTTCCGGTGGTGGGTTTGATACGATTCTTTTAGCAGACTGCTCCGGATGCGACGCAACGACTACAACGCTAACTGACGGGCACTACAACGCCCTAGCTCTTGATAGCATCGAGTTGACCGGCGCTGGAGGCACCATTCCGGAGCCTGGCTCACTGGCATTGGTTGCCGCCGGATTGTTTGGTCTAGGCAGCTTGCGTCGGCGGGTCATTTGATGTTCAGATGGTTCCCCGGAACAGCAAGGGCATCTTCGGACCCCTTTGTTTTCAGACCGCGAACTGGAACTGGAGTCCGCGACCCATTGCTGCCGGTCAAACCTTCCCAAAGCTGCCGTTCGCAAATCACCTAATCAAACCAAGTCAACAATAACATTACCGATCAACTTCCCGCCTTCCACTGCCTCATGCGCCAACGCGATGTCATCAAGGCGATAGCGGGCGCCGACCGTGTGGATAAGGCGGTCGGCTTCCAGCAAGTTCACCAGTTCCTGCAACACTCTTCGGCGATCGTCCTGCCGCAGATCGTAAACCAAGAAAAAATGCATGCTGATCGAGGAAAACAGCAAATCCCTGAACGGTACCGGAAGGACTCCATATACGTTGGAACCGTAGCAAACAAGGGTGCCGTGAGGCGCCAGCACCCCCTCCGGAATCCATCCGGCCGTCGTCGAGAAATCCATGTCGACAATTGCGTCCGCGCCACGCCCGCAGGTCAGTTCCTTGATCCGTTGCGGAACCGGTTCACTCTTGTACTGGATTGTCGCGCTCACGCCAACATCGAGTGCATGTTTTGCCTTGTCAGCTGATCCCGCCGTGCCGATTACGCGCGCGCCGGCGATAACGGCCAGTTGCGCCGCATAATGGCCCACTGCCGACGATGCGCCGATCACTAACACGGTCTTGCCGCGGATATCGCCCAATAGACGTATCGCGTGACAAGCCGTCATCGCGGGGATTCCGAGGCATGCTCCGGCGGCGAAGTCCACGCTGTCCGGCAATCGTACCGCTTGTGCTTCAGGGACAACGATGTATTCGGCGGCTGTTCCCATTGGACGCTGCCATTGGCCGTTCCAGATCCATACGCGCTCGCCGATACGCCTCCGGGGCACGCCACCTCCCACGGCATCGATGATGCCGGCGCCGTCGCTGTGCGGCACGATCCGGTCCGCCGCCAGCGGGCGCGTCTTGCGTGCTTTCACGTCCGACGGATTGACACCCGATGTAGCGAGCCTGACACGAATCTCCCCCGGCCCGGGGGCGGGCATCGATAGTTCACCGATCGTCAACACGTCGTGTGCGTCGCCGTTTTGGCTATACCAGGCTGCGCGCATTGCTGCCTCCTTGTCGGTTGGTGTTCAAGCTTCGGGAAAATGGATTCTGACGGCTAATGGGGCAATCAGTTGCGTAGGCGTGCGTCCAGATAGCGGCATACTTCGTCATGATTTTCGGCATTTCTGATCAGACCCCGGCACCTGGCTCTATTGCGTTGGAAGCAGTTGCGCAATCAACCCTTGCATTTGTGGACTGAGGGTGTCGGGAACCGACAGCTCGCGAGCGGGGAACTTCACGAATGTCCGTGTCGCCGTTCCCGGCAAATTAATGACGTAACGGCCTGCCTGATAAGGTAGGGCGCTTTTTCGTGTTACAAGCGTGCGATGCAGTCACATTAACTCCCTAACAAAACATAGCTTGTCGGTCACCGTTTTCACCTGAATACGAGGAAGTGTTTGCACTTTGCCGTCTATAGGAATAGGCGGGGAGACCAAAATGAAATCATCTCCAAGCTCCAAATCTCTTTTGCGATCGTGTTGTAGCCGCGCCAGTACATCTCCTTGTGAAAGCTATTTGCTTACGTCCGCTCCTTCGAATTCCAGAAACGGATCAAAGGAATATTGACGGACAAGAGCAATGGTTTTCCCTTGCGAAGAAATTTCCCTTTCCTCTTTCTGTAATGATCCCTTAACAGCCAGTTTCTCCTCTGGGCAGGTGTTTTCTTGTATAACGGGCTCTGTTGACCATGAAAACACCGCGTACGCCAACTGCAGCAGGAGATCAGCGACGTGCCTTCACGCCATTTCTGTCCGTTTCTTCGATCGCATTTCCGCTACACCAAAAGCTTCAGCGGCTTCGTTACTTCCGCCGCTGCTCCGGTTGCTTCCGGTTGGAGCACTTCGTCGAATGGGCCCTTCACCCGCTGGAACACCACCACCTTATCACGGCGCACACCCGTTGCTGTCATTCGGCAAATCGGAAAGCTGCCGTTCAATGTTGCGATCAGGCGGCAGCCCGGCATATAAGCGGGAAGCGCTCATCAATTCGTGACAGCCCAATGCCCCCGGGCCTCTGTCAGTGCGCACGCATCGAATTGTTGAACTCGTAAGCCGTCAGCGGCCTGCTGAAGAAATATCCTTGCATTTCCTGACAACCGGCCGACCTCAGGAATGCCAGTTGCTCTTCTGTTTCCACGCCCTCGGCGGTTACCGAGAACTTCAACTGCTGCGCCATCGCTGTGATGGCCGTGATGATGGCGCGGTCGTCCGAATCCACAGCGATGTCCTGGACGAAAGTCTTGTCAATCTTGAGCTTGCAGATAGGCAGCTTCTTCAGGTAGCTCAGCGACGAGTAGCCGGTCCCGAAGTCATCGATGGCGATGCAGATGCCCATCGCCGCCAACCGTCTCAAGTGCTGAATCGAATTCTCCCAGTTCGCCATCGCGACGCTCTCCGTGATCTCGATGTCCAGCGCCGCAGGATCGAGACCGGTTTCCTCCAGTATCCGGCCGATCCGCGCAACAAGGTCCGCATGCTGGAACTGTCTTGCGGACAGATTCACGCTCACCCGCAGGGCGCCAAGGCCGCTGTTGCGCCACACGCTGCACTGCGCACAGGCGGTCCTCAGGACCCATTCGTCAATGAGGGACACAAAACCCGTCTCCTCGGCAAGCGGAATGAATTGCAGCGGACTCAGTATCCCTCGCTCGGGATGCCGCCACCGCACCAAGGCTTCCGCGGAAACCATCTCGTTGCTGACGGCCGAGATCATGGGCTGGTAATACACGACGAGTTCTCGCCGGTTGAGGGACTGTCTCAGCGCAGCCTCCAGGCTGAGCCGCTCGATTGTCCGTACGTTCATCGCCGCATTGTAGAACTGATAGGTGTTGCCTCCCAGCTCTTTGGCATGGTACATCGCGATATCGGCGTTTCTGAAAAGCGTGTTCAGGTCGGCGGCATCGTCGGGACAAATACTGGCGCCGATGCTGACGGTGACATACAGCGCATGCCCGCCGACCTGCATCGGCGCCTTGAACGCGTCGAGAACCTTTGCCGCCACAGGCATCACGTCCTGCTGCCGGCGGATATCGCTCACGAGAATATTGAACTCGTCGCCGCCGATCCGGCTGACGATATCGGCTTCCCGCACATTGGCCCGCAGGCGGCGGGCAACCTCGACCAGCAATTCGTCGCCGACATGGTGCCCCAGCGTATCGTTGACATACTTGAACCTGTCCAGGTCGAGAAAGAGCACCGCGAACTTGCTGCCACTGCGTCGTATCGCGGCCAGTTCGTGTGAGAGCATGTCCAGGAACAGCCGCCGGTTCGGCAAATCCGTGAGCGCGTCATAATGCGCCTGGTGCCGGATCGTATCTTCCATGGCCTTGCGCTCGGTGATGTCGCGGCTATAGACCGCCAGTCCGCCGTCCATCACCGGGAACGCATCGGATTCGTACCACTGGTCGTACGGTGGATAGTAGTTCTCGAACTTGACCGCGACCCGCTGCGTCATGGCCCGCCGCAACTCCCGCTCGGCCACGGTTCCGCAAATGGCCGGGAACGTTTCCCAAAGGTTTTTTCCGAGCAGTCTCTCGCGCGGCAAGGCATTGATCCGCTCGGCCGCTGCGTTCACATAGGTGATTTGCCACGCCGGATCGAAAGCCATGAAGGCGTCGCCCATGCTTTCGAGAACCTTGACCGTTTCCGCTCGCAAGTCCTGCTCACGGTTGAGTGCCTCGCGGCGCATCCGCGCCAGTTTCAGATGGGTTTCGACCCGGGCCACCAGTTCGCGCGCCGGGAACGGCTTGACCAGGTAGTCATCCGCGCCGGTCTCAAGTCCTGCCACGCGCGCTTCTTCGCCGGCGCGCGCCGACAGCAGGATGACCGGAAGGTGCCGGGTATTCTCGCCAGCGCGCAACTGGCGCACCAGTTCAATGCCATCCATGCGGGGCATCATGATGTCGGAGAGCACGAGATCCGGTGGATCGCGCAATGCAGCCTGCAGCGCGGCCACGCCATCCTGCACGGCGTCCACCGTCCATCCCTGCAACAGCCGGCAAAGATAGTGGCGCATGTCGGCATTGTCCTCGGCCAGCAGGATGCGCGCGTTTGCCACGTCAGGCAAATGGCCCGCGTGCGCCGGCAGGGTTGCCATCATTTCCGCCGATCCCGGGGCGCGGGCTTGCGCGGCGCTCTCGTCGGGAATCCATTGCAGCGCCTCTTCCACGTAAGCATCCGCGTGGATCGCGGTGGACGCCAGCAATCGTCCGGCGCCGATGCGCTCGGCCGGCAGGTGCGCCATCCCCCTGGGCAGCGACACGGTAAAGGTGGTACCGGCGCCGACATGACTCTTGACGCTGATCGTACCGGCATGGAGCTTGACCAGCTCACGCACCAGGGCCAGCCCGATGCCGGTGCCCTCATACGTTCGACCCTGAACGCCCTTGGCGCGATGGAAGCGCTCGAACAACTGCGGCAGTTCGCTTTCCGGAATGCCGGTGCCGGTGTCGCGTACGGTCAGCTCGACCGCGTCGCACGCGTCCCGCAGGCGGACCTCGATCTCGCCCTGCAGCGTAAACTTGAACGCATTCGAGAGCAGATTGAACACAATCTTTTCCCACATCTCGCGGTCCACATACACCGGTTCCCGCAGCGCGTCGCAATGCACCGCGAGTCGCATGCCGGCCTTTTCGATCGCCGAGCGGAAGTTGCTGGCCAGCTCTGCGGTGAACGCGGCCAGCTCGACCGGTTCGTACGTCGCCTGCATGCGCCCCGCTTCGATGCGCGAAAAGTCCAGCAGGGTATTGACCAGCTTGAGCAGGCGCAGGCTGTTGCGGTGCGCGACCTGCAGCAGCGCGTGGGCGGCCGGATTTTCCCGCATTGCATCTTCCACTGGCCCCATGATCAGCGTCAGCGGCGTGCGCAGTTCGTGACTGATGTTGCTGAAAAACGCGGTCTTGGCGCGGTCCAGCTCCGCCAGCGCTTCGGCGCGCCGGCGTTCCGCCTCATAGGCCCTGGCCTCGGCAATCCTGGTGCCGATATGCCCTGCCACCAGATTGAAGAATGCCCGGTATGCATCATCCAGCGGACGTCGCGGACCGACGCCGACCACCAGCAACCCGGCCAGACTCTCGTGGGCCGGAATCGGCAACACCAGGGCTTTGTCCGCCGGGTCGGGCCAGGGGCCGCCTGGAAGGGGCAAATCCAGTCCGCGCAAATCCACCTCCTGCGCCGAGCGGGTGCGCAGCGCCTGTTCTAGCAGCCACGGCGAGCCGTCATCGTGCGTGCAAGACACCGACTGCGGCAACGGGTGATGATCGGCCCCGGCCAGTCCGACGGTCGCGGCCAGCGTCGCTTCGGCGTCCTTCTCGTCGAGCAGGTAGATCGCCGCGAAAGGCAGGTCGCGCGGATTCTCGCCCATCACGTCCGCGCCCGTCCTGCAGGTCTCGGCCACGGTCTGCGCCTCGGACGGTTGCACGCCGAGCTTGCGCAGCGTATCGAGCCGCCGGCTGCCGATGATTTTTTCCGTGGTTTCCGTGCATGCGCAAAACGCCCCGCCGACCGCCCCGTCCTCCCCGAACACCGGGCTGAAGGAAAAGGTGACGTACACCTCTTCCCTGGGCAGGGTCCGGTCGAAAAACATGAGGATATCCTCGGACCAGTTGGCCTTGCCGTTGGACAGGACCTCGTCGAGCATGGGGCCGATCGTTTCCCAGATCTCGGGCCAGGCGCTGCGCGCGCTGCCGCCGAGTACGCGCGGATGCTTGGTCTTGCCAAGGAAAGAAATATAGGCGTCGTTGTAGAACATGGTCAGCGCGCTGCCCCACCACACCTGCATGGGGAACCGCGAGGACAGGCAAATCCCGAGGGCAATGCGCAGGTGTTGCGGCCAGGTATGAGGCGGACCGAGAGCAAGGCCAGACCAGTCGAGCGCGCGCATCCGGCGCGCCATCTCGCTATCGCCCGGGAAACACCGCGCCAAGTCGGCCGAACTCAACATGTCAGAAAAACTCACATTCGTCTCGTGTGGATGTGATGAGGCGGATTGGGGGCGCACTCGAGCCAGACGGGATGCAGTGCTTGGAGTAAGGTATGCCGAAGGGCGAGCACTGCAGCCGATCGCGGCCCGAGCGTCCTGCGACACCGCAGGACGTCAGTCCGGCTCGAACCCTTCGGCCTTCGGGCAGCCCCGATAACTGAAGGTGTTGCGACGCGTTGCCGCAGCACCGCTACGACGCACCGTCACGCCTTGCAGGCGTCCGGGTCTCGAGGATGTGAGCGCCCCAATCCAGTTCATCCCCCTCAAGCACGAGGATTTCTTCAGACTTCAGCGAAGGGCGGCAAGTTCCCGACGCCAAGGTCTCATCCTGCCGCAGTGTTACTTGTGTTATCGGCCGGAAACCCGCCAAGTCGGAAAAGGCGCCGCCTTTTGCTTTACCTTGCCGACACAATACGTTGAAGAAACAACTCCTGCCTGATTTAGATTGCGCGCCGATTTGCGTCTATTGCCTATTGGGCCTTCAGCATCTGTTCAAAGGCAATGGCCGGAACGGGCTGGCTGAAATAGTACCCCTGAATTTCGTCGCACTGGTTGGCTTCCAAAAACGCCAACTGCTCCTCGGTTTCGACGCCCTCGGCAATGACCCGCAGCTTCAGGCTGTGCGCCATGCTGATGATGGCCTTGACGATGGCCGCATCGTTTTCGTCATGGATGATATCGCGCACAAACGCCTGATCGATCTTGAGCGTGTCGATCGGAAACCGCTTCAAGTAACTCAGACTGGAATAACCGGTGCCGAAATCGTCAATCGACAGATTCAAGCCCAGCTCCTTGAGCTTGCGCAGGGTGCCGATCACCGCCTCGGTGCCATGCATGATCACGCTCTCGGTCAATTCCAGCTCCAGCAATTCGGGCGGCAAGCCGGTTTCTTCCAGCATTCGCCGCAACCAATCGACCAGTGATTTGTTACGGAACTGGATGGCGGACAAATTGACGGAAATCGGCACGCAGGCGTAGCCGCGCTGCAGCCAGTCGCGGTTTTGCCGGCAGACGGCTTCCTTGAGCCACTGGCCGATCGGCAGGATCAAGCCGCTATCTTCGGCAATGCCGATGAAGTGACCCGGGCCAAGCAAGCCCGAGTGCGGATGGTTCCAGCGGATCAATGCTTCCGCGCCCACCAGCCTGCGGTGTTCCACATCGACTTTCGGCTGGTAATAGACGACAAATTCCTGCTTCGTAACAGCATGGCGCAGTTGCGTCTCCAGCGACAGGCGTTCGGCCGCCTTGCTGTTCATGTTCGCGGCATAGAACTGGTAATTGTCACGCCCGGCCTGTTTGGCATGGTACATCGCGGCATCGGCATTCCTGATCAGTGTGCCCGCGTCGGAGCCGTCATGCGGGTACACGCTGATGCCGATACTGAATGTCACGTTCAGCTCCTGCTGCTCGAAATAATACGGATTCGACAAAACGCCAAGTATTTTTTTTGCGAGCTCGCTGAAATGGGCGAAATGACTCGAACTTGGAATAATCACCATGAATTCGTCGCCGCCCTGGCGGCTGACCGTATCGACGGCGCGCGTCACCGATTGCAGCCGCGACGCGACTTGTTCCAGAAGGTGATCGCCGATGGCATATCCCAGTGAATCATTCACATTCTTGAACCGGTCGACATCGAGGAAAAATACACCGACACAGCCGCCATCGCGCTGTGCGGCGCCGATGGCTTGTTCCAGCCGGTCCCATGCCAGTATCCGGTTCGGCAGGCCGGTCAGCATGTCATGGGTGGTTCGGTACGCGATTTGCGCGGTGATTTCCCGCGATGCCGTGACATCGCGAAATACCAGTACGGAGCCGATGATGCCCCCATCCCGGCTACGGATCGGCGCTGCGGAATCTTCGATGATGGCGCGTTGCTGGTCGCGCCGGATCAGCAGGCTGTCGCCCGGCAGGTGATTGACGACGCCCTTGGACAACACTGGCATGGTCGGATCGGCCAGCGGGCGTTCGGTCTTCTCATCGACAATATTGAGCACCGTCATCAATGGCTCGCCGAACGCCTCCTTCCCGCGCCAGCCCGTTAGTTTCTCGGCCACGGGATTGAGGTAATCGATGTTGCCCCGGGCGTCAGTCGTCACGACGGCGTCGCCGATGGAGTGCAGCGTCACTTCCGCGCGCTCCTTTTGCTCGAACAGCATGATTTCCGCGTGCTTGCGCTCGGTAATGTCCTGCAGGGCGCCGCGCAGCTTGATCACGCAGCTGCCTTCCAGGATAGGAACGCCTACCGTGCGGACCCACTTGTGATTGCCTTTCGCCGTGACCATTTCCAGTTCCAGGTCGTAACGCTTGCCATGCGCAATCGCCTCAGCCATTGCGGATTCGGTCTGCCGCCGCGCCTCCGGTGCCAGGAAGTCAAGGGCAAACGCGAGGCTGATGTCAATGTCAGTTGCCGAATCCACTTCGTGAATCAGCGCGACTTCCTCGGTCCAGGAGTATTTCCCGGTCGCCGGAATGAACTCCCAGCCGCCGACGTGCGCGAGCGCACTCATTTCCAGCAGCAGTTCGTCCCGTTCATGCAAGGCCCGCTCGGCCGCCTGCTTGGCGCGCAGTTCCGCCACTTCATGCAGGGCGCGCGTAATGGCCGGTACCAGGCGCGCCATGTTTTCCTTCAGGACAAAATCGGTGACGCCAAGCTTGAGCAGCTCGACGGCGCGCTCATCGCCGACCGTGCCTGATACGAGAATGACCGGGACATCCGGTTGCATGGACCGGACCAGCGCCAGGTTTTCCCTGAAGTCCATGCCGGGCAGCCGGAAATCCGACAGCACCGCATCCCAGCTGGTTTGGTCCAGCTGTGCGCGCAAATCGACCAGGTTATCGATCTGATGACAGGATGCATCCAATCCGTTTTCCTGCAAATGCCGTTCAAGGATCAAAAAATCGGTAGTCGTGTCTTCTATGACGAGCAAATTCAGTGGCGCATCCATCGTGCTGTCAAATGTGGTTAAGGATTTGCCCATGTCGGCGCAGGCTCCTGCCTATCAAGGTTCAGCAGGCATCGACCTATAGTGACTTCGATGCGGTTGGGCAGATTTTCCGGTGAGCAGCTTGATAAGACTCAACCATGTGCCATTTGTTCCTTGTCGATGCAAAGAGATTGCCGGAAATGCGCTTAGAACGTGCACGATGCGTGCTTCCTTGAATCAAATGAATTTACTTTGCCGGCGTCAATCGAAATGATCGATTTGTTTCTTTGCTAAATGAGGGCGCGACGAGGAACATCAGGCGGTTTCGCGTGTTCTTGGCGGGACCTGGCAAGTTTAACGACGCTCTTGCGGCATGCGTATTTCCAGTTGATACATGATCCGATGGGAACTACTGCTCTTTATACAAGCTCGAACGTCCACTAAACGTCCATCGTGAGCGCATTTCTTTATGTACTGCATGAAGCAATGACTCGCATTGCCGACGAAAAGACTTTCAGCCTGTAAGGAGTGCCAGATCATGGCCATGGATGAACATTCTCGCGTTTCGACTGGCATTCCAGGACTCGATACCGTCTTGCACGGCGGGTTGCTGCCGATGCGTTCCTACCTGATACGCGGCGGACCCGGCACAGGCAAGACCACGCTCGGCCTGCATTGCATGGCCGCAGTGCCGAGCGACAAGAAAACATTGTTCCTTGGATTAAGCGAAGTGGTGTCCCGCGTCATGAAAGACGCGCAGGCGATAGGGATAGACTTGTCCCGCATGGCACACTGCGACCTGACGACCGGTCCGGACGTGTTTTTCGAAGGCGACAGCTATGACATCTTTTCGCCCGCCGAAGTCGATCGCAGGCCGATCACCCAACAAATCATGCGCGCGCTCGAGGATATCAAGCCGGCATGCGTGCTCATCGATTCCCTCACCCAGCTGCGCTACATGAGCGCCAACAGCTATGACTTTCGCAAACAGACGCTTGCACTGATCAAATACATCACTGATCAGGGCGCGACGGTACTGGCCACCAGCGAGGCGAGCGGCGAAGCACCGGATGAAGATATCCAGTTTATCGTGGACGGCATCCTGGAAGTCGACGTCGAGCGCACCGGTTCTTCCAGGCGGCTCCGCGACGGACACGGCTTCCCCGGGCGCGGCATTACCGTGCTCAAGTTCCGCGGTTCCGACTTTGCTCCCGGACGCCATGAGTTCGTCATCACCAATGATGGTATTGAAGTCTTCCCGCACCTCGTACCCGAAGAGCATGGACAACGCTTTGTCGCCGATTTGATTCCGTCCGGCATTGAAGAACTGGACCGCATCACCCACGGTGGTTTGCGCCGGGGCACGGTGACGATCATTACCGGGCCAAGCGGCGTCGGCAAGACCACCCTTGCCATGCACTACATGAAAGCGGCGGCCAAGCGTGGCGAGCGCTCGGTGATCTTTGCCTTTGACGAGGGCCTGGACACGCTTGAGCATCGCAGCGAGGCAGTTGGCATACCGATACAAATGATGAAAAGGGACGGCATGCTTGAGACGATTGCCGTCGAGCCGCTCGCCATGAGCGCCGACCAGTTTGCCGCGCTGGTGCGGTGCAAGGTCGAAAAGGATCAGGCGCGCGTCGCGCTGATCGACAGTGCGCGCGGCTACGGCCTGTCGGTACGTGGCGAAAATCTGGTCATGCATCTGCATGCGCTATGCGGCTATCTGCGCAACATGGGCGTGACCATCCTGTTGCTCGATGAGTCCGGTACGATCAACGAACATGAGTTTCAGGCGACCTCGATTGGAGTGAGCTATCTGACCTCAAGTGTGCTTTATCTGCGCTATGTCGAAATCGACAACCGGTTGGGCCGGTCAATCGGTGTGCTCAAGATGAATACCAATGACTTCGAAAAAACCAGCACGAATTTCAGATCACCAGTCAAGGGATCATCATCGGTGCAGCCTTGCATGGCATGGGACAAGGCTTGCTGCCTGGCATCCCGACCATGGTGCGTGTTTCGAAACAACAGTAAGGAATCATTCAAGCATGCCGCGCGTCGCCCTGCTGGAAGCCAACCGGCGCAATCTCGAGCTGATGACGGACGCGCTCGAGCCCGCCGGGTTCGAAGTCCTCGGTTATCCCGATGCCGATGCATTGCTTGCGTCGCTCGAGAACACAGTCTTTGATGCGGCGCTGCTTGATGCGGCGGGCATTGGCATTGAGTTTGGCAATGCTTGCGACGGCCTGCGCAAGCGCGGTGTGCCATTCATCGTCGTGGTGGCGCCGCATGGGCCAATCGATGGCGAGCGTGCCTTGCAGCATGGCTCGACGGGGATACTCGAGCGGCCGCTCACCATGCGCGGACTCGTGAATGTGTTGTGCAATCTATCGGAACTATCACAGACATGGCGGCAATCCTCGTAGCGGTTGAAAGCACGGGCAATCGGCGCGCGCTGCTGGAGTGGCTCGCGCCGTTGCATGAGATATGTGGCCTTGGCGAAGCACGGACGCCCGAACGGCCACTCGATCTGATCATTGTCGATCGACCGGCGCTGCATCGCTTTGGTGACGTCATCGCGGAACGCGTGCGCACCGAGAAAATTTCCTTGCCAGTCCTTCTGATCGTTCCCGCCTCTCAAAAAGGTCGCAAATTTGCAGCCCATCATTCTCTCGAGAGCGGGCTTGCGCAGGGCATTTTGCCTGTCGATGAAATGATCACGGCGCCCATTACCAAGAGTGAATTGGAGCTGCGGATCATCAACCTGCTGGGATTGCGTCAAAGGGAGAAGCAGCTGCTCGAGACCAGGGACCTGGTGCGCATGGCAGCCGAACTGGCGCAGCTCGGCTTTTGGGAGTGGGACACCGAAACCAACCAGGTTCACTTCCCTCCCGAATGGAGCAAACATCTGGGCTACGAGGAGAGTCTGCCTGAGCGGCTGGAGGAATGGCTTATCCGCCTGCATCCCGATGACCGCATGAAGGTGCTGGGAGAAGTGTCTCGCATCAGGACGGCGCCGCAGGACGACTTTGAAATCGAATACCGGCTGCAGCACAGGACTGGTTCCTACCACTGGTTCCGGTCAAGAGTCGCGCTGATTCCGGGACAGGCCGGGGGCGGTTCGCGGCTGGTATTTTCCCAGCTCGACATCAGTGCGCATAAAGCAGCGCAGGAATATATCCGCCTGGTCTCTCAACACGACTCGCTGACCGGCCTGCCCAACCGTGCATTGCTGTATGAATTCGGCGAGCACTTGCTGGCGGGCGCGCGCCGTTCCGGCGGCAAGCTCGCGTTTCTGTTCATCGATATGGACCGGTTCAAGCCGATTAATGACACGTATGGTCATCATGTTGGCGACGAATTGCTGCAGCAGGTCGCAAGGCGCATCACGGCATCGGTTCGTGGCGAAGATTTCGTCAGTCGCCTGGGTGGAGACGAATTTCTTGTGGTGCTCACCCAGATACGAAATAGCGATGATGCCGCGCGTGCGGCCCAGAACGCGATCCAGCAGCTTTGCGAACCGTACCGGGTAGCAGGATTCGAACTCCATTGTTGTGCCAGTATCGGCGTCAGCCTGTTTCCGCAGGACGGCGAAACACTTGATCTGCTGATTCAGCAGGCAGACCAGGCCATGTACAGCGCAAAGGATGCGGGGCGCAATATTTTCCGGTTTTTCACGGAGGACCTCAACGCCAGGAGGCGGGCTGCTGCCATGATGGAACAACGTCTGCGTGACGGCATCATGCACGAAGAATTTCAGCTGCTCTATCAGCCGGTCATCGATGCCGTAAACGCAGACATCGTGGGCGCCGAAGCACTGATACGCTGGCCGCAGACCGATCAAGACGCCCTCACCCCGGCCGAGTTCCTCCCTGTCGCGGAATCGACCGGCTTGATTCGCGCGTTGGGCGCCTGGGTAATTCATGAGGCTTGCCGCCAGCATCTGCGCTGGCTGGAGGCAGGCTTGCCACCAATCGGCGTGGCGATCAATGTGTCAGACCTGCAGTTTCGTAGCCAGGGATTTGCCCAGGAACTTGGTTTTATTGCCAATAAGGTCGGCGTCGCGCGGCATTACTTATCATTGGAATTAACCGAAAGTGCGCTGGTTTCGAACATTGACGAAGCGAAACGGGTACTCGATGAAATCAAACGAATGGGAATCAAAGTCGCGCTTGACGCGTTTGGTACAGGCGTCGCCAGTCTGAGTCAGCTCGGACGCCTGCCGCTTGACAGGATCAAGGTGGATCGGTCTTTCATCCACAGTCTGGAAGTTGATGTCGCGAGCCGTGCCATCCTCGATACCGCCGTCACATTGGGAAAGACGCTCGAACTGGAGATCGTTGCGGAGGGCGTGGAGAATGAGACGATGCTCCAGTTTGTGAAGCACCGCAATTGCCATCGGATGCAGGGATACCATTTTTGCAAACCATTGCCCGGAGATGAATTTGCACGCTGGTATCGCACGCGATCACAAAGATTGCATTAATCAGGATCGCCGAGATTGGCGGCCAAGACAGTGCAATTCGCATGGGGGTATATATGAACCCGGAATGGACGGAGCCCTCGCCAGAGGACTTTCGCCGCTTCTTCGAAGGCAGCCCGCACCCTTATATTGTGCTGCGTGCGGAGCCAAGCTATACGATAGTCGCGCCAAATGACAAGTATCTGGCAGTGACCAGCACGCGCCGTGCGGATCTTATCGGTCACTCGATGTTCGAGGCATTTCCGGACAACCCTGACGATCCTGGCACGACCAGCGTAGCCGATCTGCGCACCTCGCTCGAGCGCGTTCAGCGTGACCGGATGCAAGACACCATGGGTGTGCAACGGTACGACATCCCGGCCCCTGGCAGCAATAGTGGCTTCGAAGTGCGTTACTGGAGCCCGGTCAACACGCCGCTTATCGAGCCCGATGGAAGCATGCGGTACATCATTCACCACGTGGAGGATGTGACCGAGTTCATCCTCGCACGCGCACGCCAAGATGCGGAGCACACCCCGAAGATTGAAGCGGAAGATGCGCGCGTCGAGCGCATGGAGGCTGAAGTGCGGCGCAGCGCTGCCGAAGTCAAGGAAGCGAATCGAAAACTCAAGACGGCCATGGAGGAACTGGAGCAGCGCGAGTCAGAACTGGCACGTCTTAATGCGCGCTTACAAGAATTAGACCGTGCAAAAACCGAGTTCTTCTCCAATATCAGTCATGAATTCCGCACACCGCTCACCCTGATGCTTGGCCCGCTGGAGGAACTTCTGCATTCTCCCTCCACTGTGTTGGCCAAGCACGACCGATTGCAGGTCGAGATCGCGCACCGCAACACGCTGCGCTTGTCCAAGCTGGTCAATGCCCTGCTTGATTTCACGCGCCTCGAAGCAGGCCGCACCCAAGCGACATACTTGCCGATTGATCTTGCCCGGTTCAGCAGCGAACTGGCCGCGATGTTTGCCTCGGTGATCGAAAAGGCGGGAATTGAATTTGTCGTGGATTGCCCGCCACTGCCAGAGCCGGTATATATCGACCCGGACATGTGGGAGCAGATTGTGCTCAATCTGCTCTCCAATGCATTCAAGTTCACTTTCTCCGGCACCATTGCAGTGCGATTGAGATGGAGCAATGGCGGTGCGGAGCTGACGGTCTCGGACACGGGCGTTGGCGTGCCGGCGGAGCATCTACCCCATCTATTCGAACGTTTCCACCGGGTTCCGCATGCCCGCAGCCGGACTTATGAGGGTAGCGGCATCGGACTGGCGCTGACCCACGAGTTGGTCAAGCTCCATGGCGGCACGATTGGCGTCGACAGCACGCTCCGCAAGGGAACCACATTCACGGTCTTCATCCCGGGTGGCACTGCCCATTTGCCGGCTGACCGGATCGGAGCACACGCTTCTCCTTCATCGACGGCCATCGATCCTCGCGCATTCGTGGAGGAGGCTCTGCACTGGCTTCCGGATGACGAGGCATTGAAGGAATTGAAGGCGCCGATCATCCCGCCGGCGCCACAACAGCCGCCCGAGCCCGTCTCGACCGGGGAAAACCGCGTCCGCATCCTGTTGGCCGACGACAATACCGACATGCGGGAATAGGTGCGTCGCCTGCTGGCCCCGTATTGGGACGTCGAGGCGGTTGCGGATGGCATGCAGGCACTGGAGGCGGCACGGCGCAATCCGCCGGATCTCGTCCTGACCGATATCATGATGCCGAATCTCGACGGCTTTGGGTTGCTGCGCGCGCTGCGCGCGGATAAACACACGCGCGCCACGCCCGTCATCATGCTTTCTGCTCGGGCGGGCGAGGATGCGCGCGTCGAGGGGCTCGAAGCGGGTGCCGATGACTATATGGTCAAGCCATTCGGCGCGCGTGAGTTGTTGGCGCGGATCCACACCCATCTCGACATTGCCAGCCTGCGACGGCATGCGGTCGAATCGGTTCAGCATGATGCCCTGACCGGCCTGCCGAATCGAAAGCTCACCATGGAATTTGCGGAACGGCTGTTTGCCAGCGCTCGACGGGACAACAAACGGGTGGGCGTACTGTTCATTGACATGGACCGCTTCAAGCCCATCAACGACACCCATGGCCACAAGGTTGGTGACGCTGTGCTGACGGAAATTGCACGCCGCCTGAAGGCTTGCGTGCGTGCTGGGGATATCGCCGGCCGCATTGGCGGCGACGAGTTTCTCGTTATGCTGTCGGACGTGCACGACGGGTCCGATGCCGCACAGGCAGCACGCCATATCATCGATGCGCTGGGGCTGCCTTACCACGTTGACGGTCTTGCGCTGCATTCCAGCCCCAGCATTGGTATCGCCGTGTTTCAGGATGATGGTGAGGACATGGAGCAGCTCATTCGCCATGCCGATATCGCGATGTACCATGCCAAAGAGAAGGGGCGTAACAATTTCCAGTTCTTTACACAGGAACTCAACGACAGCGTTGCCCGGGCACGTCATATCGAAAACCATTTGCGAAACGGCCTGGAGCGCCGCGAATTTGTACTCCACTACCAGCCGGTCGTTGACGTTTCGAACCACACCCTGGTCGGCGTCGAAGCTTTACTGCGCTGGCCGACGATGAATCTAGGGCCCAACGACTTCATTCCCGTGGCGGAATCAACCGGCATGATCGATGCGCTGGGAGATTGGGTCGTGCATGAGGCTTGCCGACAAATCCGGCAATGGCGTGAGCAACAGCTGCCGGCATGGCTTCTGTCGGTCAATGTCTCGCCGCTACAGCTCCAAAAAGGCACGCTGCACGATACCGTTGTCCATGCGCTGAACGAGCATGCCATTGACCCGCGCCTGTTGCAGTTGGAGTTTACCGAGACGGCAGTGCTGAAGAACAAGGGCGAGGCCATTGCTTCCGCCCGCGCACTCAAGGCACTCGGCGTCAGGATCGCACTCGACGACTTTGGCAAGGGTTATTCGAACCTGAACTGCCTGCGGCTGCCGCTTGATGCGGTCAAGATTGATCAGGAGTTCGTGCACGGCTTGGCTTCCGACAAGGCAAGCATGGCGATCACTGAAGCGATCGTTGCCATCGGAAAGACGCTTGGAGTGCCTGTCATCGCAGCGGGAATCGAGTCGGTCCAGACGCTCGAGGCGCTGCGCGGCAGCGACTGCCATCAAATGCAAGGGTATTACCTGTGTCCGCCTGTATCCGCAGAGGGACTGGAGGAGTGGTATCACCATTGGCAGGCGACACCCGGAAGTTTCGGGCAATCAATGATGCAGTAAGGCTGAGCCATTACGTTGCATGATGAGGAACATGTCGGTAATGTAAGGCAAGTGCTGGAAGCCACGCCACAACACCGCTTGCGCCAAGGTGGGCGGTGTGGCAACCGGTTCCGGCACGCACTGTATGTTGCAATACAGCGCCTGCCATTCTTCTTTGTTGAGCACGACAGATCGGGATCGATTCGGGCCAGCATGGTGGCATACAGGATGCGCCAGGCGATGATGGAATAAAGCGTCAAGGCCACTGCCAGACGTTCCACCGTTTCTAAGCAGGCGGATAAAAGTTTTTGACCAATTCGAAGGCGGGATGGAATCCGAGTGCCATCGACAAACCGTTGCCCCGCCTTTCCCGCGCCAGCGCTAATTTATGCACACACGTTTGCAACCTGCGTTCGCAGGCGGGCAATTGAAGTCGATTTTCCGCAAACCGTTACCGGTCGTCCTCGCGGGGACCCATAGGCAGATCGAACGAACAAACTCTGCATTGACTCCTTGCTTGAAGAACATTTCGTCCTCCTAACTACCCATGCAGAATAAATTGTGAGATGGATGGGGTGCTGGCCGGATGCGATGCAAGGGGCCCGCCGAGGGGCGGCCGACCCGACGCAGTGCGAGCATTGCTAGGGCAGGCCAACCCGGCAGCGCGCCTCAGCACCGCAGACACTCACAATTTATTCTGCATGGGTACTTAAAACACGAATACCTTGTCCGCCCATTCGGACCAGTCGGCCAACTCTTCCAACGTGCCACGGTGCGTTCCCTCATGCAACTCGCTTGCCTGAACGCCACGGGCATCCATGCAAGCGCCGCACACACCAACCTTGCCTTCGGAACCGCGTACAACGTTGTGCACGAGCATTTGGATGTTGTAGTAACCCTCCGGCACTTTTTGGCCGGCTTTCGCGGCGCCAACCGCATCTCCCATCAAATAGACCCGGGTTGCATTACCCTCGCGCCTGCCGAGCGCAGCGGCGAGGCGCAGGCCGTTATAGGTTGCTTCGCTGCCGTATGGAGCTCCGTTCAGGATAAATAGTGTTTTCATTTGCTTCCCTCTTTGGTTAAAAACTAATATTCTAAGGATTATTAGAATATAATATAGTTCATGTATTCTTTAAGCGTCAAGGCAGCACGCAGGATTACTTGACCGAGATCGATTCCCGAAATTTTTCCACCATGACGACAAACCGAACCATCAAGGATGCACTCTACGAGCAGGTCGCTCGCGTTGCCAAGGCGGCCGCCAGTCCCAAACGGCTGGAACTGATCGAGCTGTTGTGCCAGGTGCCAAAAACCGTGGAAGTGCTGGCGGCTCAGGCCGGCATGAGCGTGAAGCTGGCCAGCGCGCATCTCAAGCAGTTGAAGTCGGCGCGCTTGGTGGAGAGCGAGCGGCAAGGGAAGTACATCGTCTATCGCTTGGCGAGCGAGGATGTGGCCCGGTTCTGGGTCACGATGCGCCTGCTCGCGGAAGATCGCCTGTTCGAACTCCAAAACGCGCTGCGCGAGCTCAGCGCGGCGAGCCACGAGTGGGTCGGCGCCAGCCACGAGGAACTGCTTAAAAAGGCAAAAAGCGGCGATGTCGTGGTGATCGATGTCCGGCCTGTCGAGGAATACGATGCCGCCCATTTGCCGTTCGCGCGCTCCATGCCCCTAGCCGAATTGAAGGCGCGCCTTGCGGAGCTACCCAAGGATAAACCGGTGATCGCCTACTGCCGCGGGCCGTTTTGCCTGATGTCGGCCGATGCGGTCAAGCTGTTGCGCCGCAAGGGATTCGATGCGCTGCAACTTCGCGATGGCGTCGCGGAGTGGAATGTCTAAGCAAGTCAGCAAAAGTCTTTTGACAGTAGCGAAGTAATCGGCCCGCTGCCGCAAATCGCGCCGAAGAAACATAAATGCGTGCGGCTATGGCAAGGTGGAATGCGGCGCTGCTGAAGACCGACTGGACAATGGTGCATATTGCCCGAACAG
>SXGU01296861.1_pt1 | contig 21455 bp, 21 predicted proteins | sample 3174531 | NCBI WGS metagenome assembly SXGU01 (sample SAMN11356863, study PRJNA531348) | freshwater metagenome | isolation source: freshwater sample F1-140 | place: China: Fuxian Lake, Yuxi | collected 2017-12-25 | reverse complement strand
GTCTTGCGGTCGCCGATGATGAGTTCGCGTTGACCTCGACCGATCGGGGTCATCGCGTCGATCGACTTGATGCCCGTCTGGAGCGGTTCGTGAACTGGTTTACGGCCCATGATGCCCGGTGCCTGCACTTCCACGCGACGCAACTGCGCACCAACGATGTCGCCCTTGCCGTCGATCGGCGTTCCGAGGGCATTGACCACTCGACCGAGCATCGCGTCTCCAACTGGCACCGAGAGGATGCGACCCGTGGCCTTGACGGTCTGTTGTTCCTCGATGCCGTCGGCATCACCGAGAACGACGACGCCGATCGAGTCTTCGTCGAGGTTGAGCGCCAGTCCGACGCTGCCGTCCTCGAACTCCAACAGTTCGTTCACCGCACAATCGGGCAAACCACTGACACGGGCGATGCCGTCGCCGATCTCCGCGACGCGACCGACGGTACGCGCCTCGACCGATGGCGCATAACCGTCGAGACCCTTGGTGATGGCCGCCGCGATGTCGGCGGCGGAGAGTGTGAGTTCGGACATGGGAATTTCCTTTCGAATGTCGCTTAGAAACGTGACTTGACTTGGTCGAGGCGGGTACGGACGGAGTCGTCGATGACTTCGTCGCCAACGGTGGCCACGATGCCGCCGATGACGTTGGGGTCGACGACCAACTTGAGGTTCAACTTCTTGCCGGTCGCCTTGCTGAGGGCCTCGGCGATGCGGGTCTTCTGGGTGTCATTCAACGCCACCGCACTGCGAACCTCGGCCACTTCCAACTGCTTTTCGCTCGATGCACGCTTCACCAGTTGGTCGGCCACCTGCGGTAGCAACGCCACATGGCCGGTACCCACCAGCATGGAGGCGAGTTGCACGGTCACATTGTGGGCCTTGCCGCCGAGGAGTTGTTCGACGATACGTTGACGTCGCTCCGTCGGCAACGTTGCGTCGCTGAGCGAGGAACGCAGACCTTCATTGGTCTCGTAGGCGCGAGCCAATCGGAACAACTCGTCCTCCACCACCGCAACTGCATCATTGGCCATTGCTACTTCGAACATGGCGTTCACGTACGCGGAAACCTGCTGGGCGCTCATCGTGATGCTCCCACCTTGGAGATGAAACCGTCCACCAATTCCTGCTGGGTTCGATCGTCGAGCGTCGCTCGCACGGCGTCGGTGGTGGCTTGCGCCGACAGTCGGGCGATCTCGGCCCGCAACTCGTCACCGATGCGCGACCGTGCGGCTGCGATTTCGGCGGTGGCACGCGACTCCAGATCGGTAACCTCGGCTTCGATTCGAGCACGTCCCTCGGCGAGGATTGCGGCTGCCTGCGTATCGGCTTCGGCGAGCATCCGCGCGCGCTCTCCGGCGATGTCGCCCAGGGCCTTGCGAATGTTCACCGCATCGGCCTCGGCATCGCGGCGAGCGGCCGCCGAGTCGTCGAGTTCCTTCTGAATCTTGGCGGTGCGGGTCTCCAACGCCTTCTTAGCTGCCGGCCAACCAAACTTGAACAGCGCAGAGAAGATGACGATGGAGGCGAGACCTCCGTAGATGATCTCGCCGATTTCCGGAAACAGCCAATGGTGGGACTGTGTGGGATCCTCGGCGGCGATGATGATGGCAATTGCGTTCACGAACGACCTCCGCTCATGGTGCTATCGACGGCACGTTTCACGACGTTGGCGTCGGGCGACTTGCCAAGCACCAGTTGCGTGGCTCGCGCCGTGACGCTGCCGACGGCCGCCGCCACTTCGCCGCGAGCTGCAGCCCGGGCGGCCTCGATGGCCTTGTCCGCTTCGGCTCGCTTGGAGGCGATCCGCTCGGCGGCTTGTGCCATCTTGGCTTGGCGTTCCGTGTCCAACGTCTGACGGGCCTTGTCGATGCGTGCGGCTGCTTCGGAGCGAACCTCGGCGAGCGAGGCCTCGTACGCTGCGACATCACCCTGCGCCGACGACCGAGTCGCCTGGGCAGTCTCATGTCCCTCGCGAATCACTCCGTAGCGAGCGTCCATGCCCTTTTTCACCTTCGGGACGAGGAACACCCTCATCACGAAGAGGAACACCAGGAATGAACCGGCGCCCCAGAGGAGTTCCTTGTTTTCCGGGGCAATGGGATTCGGCCCCATGTCCTCCGCGGCAAGGATGATGGTGGAAAAGAACATGTGTCGTGCCGACTTCGATCAGGCGAACTTGAGCAGAATGAACGCGACGAAGCCGATCAGCGCGAGCGCTTCGGTGAATGCGACGCCGAGGAACATCGTGGTTCGCACCATGCCTGCAGCCTCGGGCTGACGTGCCATCGACTCGATGGCCTTGCCGAAGATGATGCCGATGCCGATGCCTGGTCCAATCGCGGCGAGGCCGTAGGCGTAACCAGCCGACGCGGCGGCGGCAGTGTTCTTCAAGTCGGCCGGCGTCGCTGCGTCACCTGCTTCTGCCGCGATGCGGGCGATTGTTGCTAGTGCTTCCATTGCTGTTTTCTCCTTGTTGTTTGGTTGGTATTCGTTTCGGGAATCAGTGCTCCGCGTGGGACGCCATGTTGATGTACACGGCGGTCAACGTGGTGAAGATGTAGGCCTGCAAGAAGGCGACGAGGACCTCGAAGCCCGTGAGGAAGAGCAATACGGCGAACGGCAGTACGCCAACCGGAATGAGAATCCGATCGCGCGCCTGGAACAGCGCTTCCGAGAGCAGCGCGAAAATGACGAGCAGCAAGTGGCCCGCGAGCATGTTGGCAAAGAGTCGTACGGCGAGCGAGAAGGGTCGCACGATGAACGTCGAGATCAATTCGATGGGCGTCACGAGGATGTACAGCGCCTTGGGCACGCCGGGCGGAAACAGCACCGACTTGAAGTAGCCGACGGGACCCTGATGCTTGATGCCAGTGGCGTTGTAGACCACCCACACCATCAGCGCCATGAACGCCGGAATGCCCATTCGCGCGGTGGCCGGCATCTGGATGAAGGGAATCACTCCGGGCACGTTGCACAGATAAATGAAGATGAAGATCGAGAGGAGGAACGGCGTCCACGCCAAGCCCGAGGAGCCCATCGTCTGCATGATGATCTGCTTCTCGATGAATTCGATGATGACTTCGGCCAGGTTTCGCGCACCCTTGGGCGCGACCTTCGGATCCTTGCGTGCAGCAGCGAGGAAGATTCCAGTACCAATGAGCACTGCCGCGATTCCGATGAGCACCACCTTGTTGATGGTCGGCGCAACGTCCTGCCACCGCAGCAGCACGTTGATCGGCGGAAACTCAAAGGCAAGGAGTGTCGTGACGTTCATACGTTGGCCTCTTCTGTGGAGATGACGGGTTTCAAACCGGGGAACGCGAGCGTGGCGGAGACGTATCGCATTTCCCAAAACAGCAGTCCGAGATGCGAGACGACGAGCGTCAGGCCGAGGGCCAGCAAATCAACCCACGGTTGGTTGCGTACGAGCATCACCGCCAAGGCAACGATGCCGAGTCGGAGGATGTAGCCGAACAACGTCGCGGCCATCATCAGTGCATACGAGATACGAGCGGTGGTGGCGACGAGCCCGGCGGCGATCATGAAATTGCACAGCACGAGTCCCAAACCGTACGCGCTCGACCAGGCACCGTCGCTTCCCCACACCAACCAAGACACCACGAACAGGGCAGGTGCCGCAATGATGCCCCGCTTCACGATGTCGCGGGTGATTTGTGCTTCGGGAGATGGACCCGTGTCTCGCATCGCCAATACCGAAGGGTTGCTGCTCATTTCGCGTGCACCGCCTCACGACGAGCGGCTTCGAGGTTGGTCATCTGTGCGTTGTACACGTAATACAACTTTGCGAATTGGGCGACGACGGCCAGGACGACGAGCGAAATCATGAACCACGGCGTCGAATCAAGTCGACGATCGATGAACCACCCAAGCAGGAAGAAGACCAGAACGGTGCCCGCAATCTCGGCGCCCTTGGTGATGGAGTCTGGAGTGTGAGTTGCCAACGAGGACACCTTTGTCAGTTTCGAGGCTTGTGAACCGCTTAACAAACTAGGCGTGTGGGCCGTCTCCGACCAAATCCTCCTCGTGAATTTGTGCGTCATCGCGGCGAAGTTTCGGATGCAACACCGTGAACAAACTGAGTGCCGTTCCGGCAAGCACCAACAGCACCAGTGCCGAGCCCGTGCTGTAGAGCGCCGAGAACAACACCACCGTGGAGAACAATGCCGCCCAACCCCAGAGGATCACCACGGCTCGTCGCGGACCGTGTCCCAATTGGATGAGCCGATGGTGCAAATGACCCATGTCTGCTTCGGCGAAACTTCGACCACTCGCCGTTCGACGGATGACCGCAAAGAGGACGTCGACGATCGGCACGGCGAGTACGAGGAGGGAAATGAACATGGGGGCCAGAAAGAAGTAGGTCTGACCGTTGGCCGACTGCGTATCCGGGTCGGCTCGACCGCCCACCACGCTCGTTGCCACTGCCATCAACAGCCCGAGGAGCAACGCCCCGCTATCGCCCATGAAGATGCTCGCAGGATTGAAGTTGAACGGCAGGAAACCGACGCATACACCGACGGCGATGATGGCGATGAGCGGACCGATGTTGGGCTGCGGCAACAGGTTGCCCTTGGTGAGCTCGATCGAATAAATGAAGAACGCACCGGCACCGATCGCGACGATGCCGGCGGCCAGTCCGTCGAGACCGTCGATGAGGTTCACCGCCTGCGTCATGCCCAGCAACCACAACACGGTGAAGAGCGGCACCCAGTCGTCCGACAGTACGAAGACATCGAGGAATGGAACCCGGAATTGGAACATCGTCACGCCGAACCACACGAGCGCAATCGCCGCGACGACCAAACCACTCACCTTGGCCGGCGGAGAGATGTCGCGGATGTCGTCGAGCAATCCGAGCGCGAACGTGATTGCACATGCAACGACGACGCCGATGATCTCCGTGCTCTCATCGAAGAGCGGATCGAAGTCGGCGATGGCGCTCGCACCGATGACTCCGGCAAGGATTCCCACGAACATCGCGATTCCGCCGACATCGGGCGTCGGCACGGGGTGCATGCGTCGCTCGTCGGGAGTGGCCAGCCACTGTTGTCGGTGTGCCAGTCGCACCACGAACGGCATCGCGACCGCGGTGGCGACTGCAGCGACGAGTCCGACGATGAGATACGAAGCGACGCTGATCACGCGTTACCCGGCACGCGGCCAGTGCGACGAGCGCTCACAGTCCTAACGATAGGCGGGGAAGGCGGCGCACAATGCGGCAACCTTCGCACGTACTTCGGCGACGGTCGCCGGGTCGTTGCGGCCCTTCAGCGTCGTGACGATGAAGTCCGCGATGGTGGACATCTCCGCTTCCTTCATGCCCTGCGTGGTAACCGACGGGGTTCCGATTCGCACACCCGACGTCACGAACGGACTGCGCGGATCGTTCGGCACCGTGTTCTTGTTGAGTGTGATGCCCGCCTGGTCGAGCACCGCCTGGGCTTCCTTGCCGGTGAGCTCGGCGTCGAACGGACGCAGGTCGACCACCATCATGTGGGTATCGGTACCGCCCGAAACCAGGCGAAACCCGCGCACTGCGAGCGCCTCGGCAAGCGCGGCCGCGTTCTTCACGATTTGGTGCGCGTAATCACGGAAGCTCGGCTGCAACGCTTCGTGGAACGCCACGGCTTTCGCGGCGACGGCGTGTTCGAGCGGACCACCCTGCTGACCGGGAAACACGGCCTTGTCGATGGCTTGGGCGTGTTGCTGAGTGGAGAGAATGCACCCGCCACGTGGACCGCGCAACGTCTTGTGCGTGGTGAACGTGACGACGTCGGCATATGGAACGGGGTTCGGGTGGGCACCACCCGCGACGAGTCCGGCCAGATGCGCAATATCGAACATCATGTATGCGCCGACCTCGTCGGCGATCTTCTTGAACGGCTCCGGCTCGATTCGACGCGGATAACTGGTGGTGCCGGCCACGATCATTCGCGGTCGGTGCTGCAATGCCAAACTGCGAACTTCCTCGAAGTCGATCCGTTCGTCGTTTGCGCCGACCTTGTAGGAGTGGAACTTGTAGAAAATTCCGCTCGCGTTCACGGGAGATCCGTGCGTGAGGTGTCCGCCGTGATCGAGGCTCAGACCCAACACCACATCGCCGGGCTTCAGCATCGCCTGGTACACCGCCATGTTCGCGCCGGCTCCGGAGTGCGGCTGGACGTTGGCGTGTTCGGAGCCGAACAATTTCTTCACACGTTCGATGGCGAGCGCCTCGATCTCGTCGATCACGGAATTTCCGCCGTAATAGCGCTTGCCCGGGTAGCCCTCGCTGTACTTGTTGGTGAGTACGGATCCCGTCGCTTGCATCACTGCCGGGGAGGTGAAGTTCTCGCTCGCAATCAATTGCAGTCCGGTCACTTGACGCGACCGCTCCTTGCCGATGAGTGCCTCAACTTGCGTGTCGGGGGTGACTTCGCTGGGAAATGGCATCGGACCTATCTTTCGTGGCGAGCCGATTCCTCGGCTTCGATCTCCCCCAATTGTCCCACACGCCGAGCGTGGCGACCGCCCTCAAACGGGGTTTCCAGGAACTTCTTCACGATTTGTTCGGCGAGGTCGTTCGACACCACTCGGCCGCCCATCGACAGCACGTTGGCGTCGTTGTGCGAGCGCGCCATCTCCGCCAACCAGAGGTCGTTGCACAATGCCGCTCGAACACCGAGCACCTTGTTGGCGGCAATCTGCTCGCCCTGGCCGCTTCCCCCGAGCACGATGCCGACGTCGGCTTTCGCATCGCGCACGGCGCGTGCGACGCTGGCGCAGATGTGCGGGTAATCGGTCGACTCGGTGGAATTCGTGCCGTAATCCTCCACCCGGTAACCGAGCGACTCGAGCACCGAGACGAGGTGCGTCTTGAGGTCGAATCCGGCGTGATCTGATCCGATCGCGATTCGTTTCGCCGTCGGCGAGCCACCCGGAGCCATCGCGTGAGAGCCTAGGTCGTGCACACGACGAACTCGGACGGAGGAAGCGACACTCCGTACCCTTGACATGCATGGCAGTCGACCCGCGCACCCCGGTGCTCATCGGTCAGGGTCAAGCAATCGACCGAAGCACCGCAGTCGCCGACGTCAAACATCCCGTGGCATTGATGGCCGATGCGCTTCACGCGGCGGCGGCTGACGCGTGCATCGAGTTGCCCGATGACGTGGATTCGATCCGCGTCGTTCGACTGCTGTCGTGGAAGTACCCGAACGTGGCCCACGCGCTCGCGTCGGCGCTCGGCATCACGGCACGCGAATATGCCACCACCCCGCACGGCGGCAACATGCCCCAAACCCTGGTCAATCTCAGTGCCCGACAAATCCTGAGCGGCGAGCAGGACTTCGTGATCCTGGCTGGTGGCGAGTGCACGCGTACTCGATCCCTGTTCAAGGATGCAAACACGCTGCCCTGGCCGGCACCGGACGCCGCACGCACGACCGACGGAACTCCGATTCCCGCCCCCACCCACGTCGTGGACGACCTTGCGCTGTTGAACGAGGAGGAGATTCGACTGGGAATCGTGCTTCCCGTGCAGGTGTATCCGATGTTCGAATCGGCGATTCGCGCCACCAGCGGACGCAACATCGAGCAACACGACCGCCACATCGCCGGATTGTGGTCACGATTCAACGCCGTCGCGGTCGACAACGCCTTTGCGTGGAGTCGCGAACCGATGTCGGCCGATCGCATTCGGGAGGTGTCCTCCGACAATCGGATGATCGGCACGCCGTACCGCAAGGTCATGAACTCCAACAACCAGGTCAACATGACCGCCTCGCTCATCATGTGTTCCGTCGAGCGCGCAACGTCACTCGGCGTGCCCCGTGACCGTTGGGTCTTCCCACTGGCGGGCACCGACTGTCACGAGCATCAATTCATCTCCAATCGCTGGTCGTTTGCGGAGACTCCGGCGGTAGCACGAGGCGGGGCCTTGGCAATGGAGCTGGCCGATTGCGATATCGACGACCTGTCGCTCGTCGACCTGTATTCCTGCTTTCCGTCCGCCGTGCAACTCGGTGCCGCATCGCTCGGATTCGACATCGAACGAACGCTCACCCTCACTGGTGGGCTGTCCTTTGCGGGTGGACCCTGGAACAACTACGTGATGCACTCGATTGCCACCGCGATGGTTCGACTGCGGGAGTCGTCGAGTGAAAAGGCGTTCATCTGGGCCAACGGCGGCTACGCCACCAAGCACGCCTTCGGCGTTTATGCGATGACCCCGCCGAATTCGGGTTTCCGACACGGCTCACCGCAAGCCGAGATCGACGCCCTCCCGCGACGCGAACTTGCAGTCGGCGACGACGCCGCAGGACCTGCAATCGTCGAGGCATTCACCGTGATGCACGACCGTGATGGTGAGCCTGAACGCCTCATCGCCGCGGCGCTGCGCAAGGACGAACGCCGAGCCTGGATCGTGAGCGATGATCGTTCGGTCGCCAGGGAGTTCGCCACCGGCGAGCACGTGGGCGACGCAGTCACCCTCCGCCGCAGCGGTGAACTCGCCGACTAGGCGCGTGCCACGACGACGCGATCGCGTCCGGTGAGGTCGCGTCGGACTTCCACCTGGGTGAGACCGGCGCGGTCGCACAACTCCGACACCGTGCTCCCTTGTCGATGACCGATCTCGCACACGAGTACCCCACCCGGACGCAACCACTCACGGGCACCGTCGACGATGATGCGCAGACTCGAGAGACCATCCACACCGGCAAACAGTGCTTGGTGTGGCTCGTATCGCGTGACGATGTCCTCGACGTCGGGATCGCCGTCGGCGATGTACGGCGGGTTGGAGACGATGACATCCACCGAGCCACGAAGTGATTCCGGGAGTGCTGCATACCAACTGCCCTGAACGATCCGTGCATTGGCGCCACGTCGACCGATGGCTGCCACGTTGGCCCGAGCAACATGCAGGGCGTCCTGAGAGTCGTCGGTCAACCACACGGACGTGCCGCGTTCGGGCAACTCATCGGCGAGTGACAACCCGATCGCACCGGACCCGGTGCCGAGGTCGACTATCACCCTCGTCGGCGACACACGTTGTGCATACGAAAGCGCGATCTCAGCGACGAGTTCGGTTTCTGGACGCGGGATGAGGACCCGCGAATCCACCAGCAAGTCGAGTCTCCGAAATGCCCAGCGTCCCATCACATATTGGAGTGGCTCACCCGCCAATCGACGGCGGGCCATCTCGTGCACGTGCAGACCCATACGTTGGGTCACGGTCTCGTTCTGCGCCAGGTTGAAATCGGTTGCATCCAAACCTGCCGCATGCTCGCACAGGAAACGCGCTTCGCGCTCACTGCCGAGCATCGCCGTCGTCTCCGACAACATTTCCCGCCAGGTGGTACCGGCGTCGTGCGTCACTCGGCGCCGACCTGCTTGGCGAGTTGCTCGGCCTGGTACTCGAGCGTCAGGGCATCCACCACCGGATCGAGGTTCCCTGCCAAGACATCCTGCAATTGGTACAGCGTGAATCCGATGCGGTGGTCAGTGATGCGGTTCTCCTTGTAGTTGTAGGTGCGGATCTTCTCCCCGCGCCCACCCTTGCCGACTTGGGCCCGTCGTTCAGCAGAAACCTTCGCCTCCTGCTCCTCCACTCGACGCTGCAATAGCCGCGTGCGCAACACCTGCATGGCCTTCACGCGATTCTGCAATTGACTTCGTTCGTCCTGCATGGTGACGACGAGACCCGTCGGTTTGTGCGTGATGCGCACGGCGGAGTCGGTGGTGTTGACGCTCTGCCCGCCCGAGCCACCGGAGCGATACACGTCGATCTCCAGATCGCGTTCGTCGATTGCGATGTCCACTTCCTCGGCTTCGGGCATGACCGCAACCGTCGCCGACGACGTGTGAATGCGACCGGCGTTCTCCGTTACCGGTACACGCTGCACCCGGTGTGATCCGCCCTCGAACCTGAAGCGCCGCCACGCCGTCTCGCCTTTCACCAACGCCGTTGCTTGGTTGACCCCACCCATCGGCGATCGGTCGTACGAGAGGATGTCGAACGACCAGCCGTGACGCGATGCCCACGCGCGGTACATCTCCACCAGTTCGCCGGCGAACAGATTCGCCTCTTCTCCGCCCTCGGCACCTCGAAACTCGAGCATGACGTTCTTTCCGTCGTCGGGGTCGGGTGGTATCAGAAGCACCTTCAATCGATCTTCGAGCGCCTCAAGTTGCAGCATGCCTTCGCGCATTTCGGCATCGAGCGATGCGCGTTCCTCGGGCGACGCGGACTCGATCAGTTCGCGTGCGGCTTCGACGTTGCCCAATACCGACTTGTACGAACGAATACATTCGACGAGCGGCCCCATCTGCTTGTACCGGCGCGACGCATCCCGCAACTTGTATTGGTCGCCGAGTACCTCCTGCGACGTGAGACTCAACTCCAGTTGCCCGAAGTCGGCAAGTATCGCATCGAGTTTCGCTAACACGAGATTCAGGTTATGCCGACACGAACTCTGCCGGCTTCGTCAGCATCGAAGCGATGCCGACCTGGAGCGGTACCACGTTGCGAGCAGCGGCAACGATGAGGAGACGCGCGTCGGGTGCCAACCGACTCCGGGCATCGGCGGCGATCGGCACGGCGTCGAGGTCCACTCCTGCCACGAACACCGCGACGACGACGCCATCGGCATCCTCTCCAATCGCGCAACAGGGCACCGAGTCCTTCACGTTGGCGCGCGGCGTCGGTGGCTCGGCGGGTTCGAGCGATCGCACACCGACGAGTCTCGGATCATCGATCACGCGTGCCCGTAGGGCGCGCTCGGGTGCCAACAGGTTCAACGGATGGTTCGGGGCGTCGGCGCGGCGATGTTGGCGCACCACATCAACGACGGATCGGAGCTGGTCGACGGTCGCCGCTGCACCATTGAGCATCTTGAACATCTCCCGATCGTGCGTCCCCACGCCGATTCGCACGGTTGGACTGCCGTCCTCGTCGATCACTCGTGCCACCTCCAGACCATTCACCTCCGCGGTCACGACCCCGTGCTCGATCACCACATCGGCACCTGCTCGGCGGAAGAGGTCGGCGAGGACGAGGTGATCCGCGCGGGCGGACTCCCGTGGAGCGTGCGATTGCGGCGCGACTCGTTCGATTCCGTCCGGTCGATACACGTTCAACGGAATCGAAAAATACGAGGCTCGCCGAGCGGTGATTCCCGGCGCGGTCGCGTCAAGGATGTTGATGCAACTCACCTCGTCGGGCTTCCGCGCCCGCAGGGCGAGTGTGGCTCCGAGTGCAGTCGCGCCCGTGGCACCGGACGACACCGGCGTCGCCGACACCCACACCGTTGCTCCGACTCGAATTCCCACGTAGTTTCCGAAATCGAGCTCGGTCATGGTCGCCGAGTTGTTCGACGGATTCCCCGCTTCGCCGGGCCGTGCGCCGATGATCGCCCGAAGGGCTAGGCGTTCGCGCCGTGCGACGAAATCGCCCGAATGGTCGACCACCTCAGGTGCCTCGAAGGCGCTGGTGATGCGGCACGTCAGGCCGTTGGCTGTTTGGCGATCTCCGACAGGAACTCGTCGTTGGTCTTGAACGACTTCAATCTGTCGATGAGCAATTCGAGTCCCGGAGCGGCGTTTCCGTCGGCGGCGAGACCGCTCAACACTCGACGCAACTTCCACACCATCTGCAACTGCTTGCGATCGAACAGCAACTCCTCGTGTCGTGTGCTCGACGCATCGACATCGATTGCCGGATAGATACGGCGCTCAGCAAGGCGACGATCGAGACGCAATTCCATGTTGCCCGTGCCCTTGAATTCCTCGAAGATGGCTTCGTCCATGCGACTGTTGGTATCCACCAACGCCGTCGCAAGGATCGTCAAGCTGCCGCCCTCCTCGATGTTTCGGGCAGCACCAAAGAACTTCTTGGGTGGATACAACGCGCCGGCATCGATACCGCCCGACATGATGCGACCGGTCGCGGGAGCAGCAAGGTTGTATGCACGTGACAAGCGGGTGATGCCGTCGAGGATGATCACGACGTCTTCGCCGGCCTCGACCATGCGTTTTGCTTTTTCGACCGCCAACTCGGCGACTGCCGTGTGTTCGTCCGATGGGCGGTCGAACGTCGAGGCGATGACCTCACCCTTCACGGTGCGACGCATGTCGGTGACTTCCTCGGGACGTTCGTCGATGAGAAGGACGATCAATTTCACCTCGGGATGATTCTTTTCGATGCTGGTGGCGATGGTCTTCATCACCGTGGTCTTGCCGGCTTTCGGGGGCGACACGATGATTCCGCGCTGACCCTTGCCGATCGGCGAGATGAGATCGACGATTCGCGCCGTCATGTTCAACGGATCACCGCTGCTCGAGAGCACCAACTTCTCGTCGGGGAACAACGGGGTGAGCTCCTCGAATTTCTTCCGATTGCGGGCCTTGTCGGGTTCTCCACCATTGATGGTGTACACCTCGAGCAAGGCCGGATTCTTTTCGTTGCGTCCCGCCGGGCGCGAAAGACCGGTGATGTGATCACCCTTGCGCAAACCGAACTGTCGCGTGAATCGCACGGAGACGTAGGCGTCGTTCTTGGTCGGTAAGTATCCACCCAAACGGAGGAAGCCATAGCCCTCGTCCCGCAGGTCGAGGTAGCCCTCCACCTTCACCGGTTCGGTGCTGACGGGCTCGTTGCTGTCGGTGTGCTCCATCTCGAATCGGTCGTCACCCTGCGGACCTTCGTCCCTGCCGCCGCGACGCCTGCCGCGTCGGCGACGATTCCTGTCGCCACCGCGGTCGTTGAAGTTGCGGTTGCCGCCGTCACCGAAGTTGCGGTCGCGAAAGCCGCGATCGTTGCGGTCGCCACGCGAGTCACCACGGTCGTTGCGGTCACCACGCGAGTCACCGCGCGAGTCACCACGGTCGTTGCGGTCGCCACTGCGTTCCGTTCGAACGCGGGCGTCCGGGGCGATCGGCGTACCTTCGTGTTCGGCGAGCTCCACTTCCCATTCCGAGAGTGGCTCACCGTCGGCTCCGAGCGGCGTGGTGCTGGATGGTGTCTCCGTCGATTTGCTCTTCGACGGTGTCTTTTTGGTTGGTTCTTGTGGTTCGGGTGCCATGGTTTCCTCCAGGATTTTTCCGATCAGTGTTTCTCGACTCGCTCGGGCCACACCCTTGATGCCGAGGGCATTGGCGATCTGCTCGAGGTCGTCGCGATCCTTTTCTTCGAGTTGTGCTCGACCAAGCTGTGGTGCGGCCACGTTGTCCTTCTTTCAGGGCGACGAAATGAAGCGGCGCCCGTCAACGATGCTTTCGCGTCAGAGACTTGACTGCGTAGGGCATGCTCGGAATCACCGAGCAACTTCACCCTACCGCGTGGCCGAGACACTCGCAACGAACCCCTGCACGGTCGCCAGGTCGTTTGCGAGTTCCACGAATCGTTCGGTGCGGGTCATCAGGTCACCGAGGTGGTCGGGTAGCGCCGGTCGTAGACCGGTGGCTCGTTCGACGGCGTCGGCGAATTTCGCCGGATGAGCCGTGGCCAGTGTGACCACGGGTTCATCGGGCTCGGCACACGCTTCCGTTGCCACCAAACCAACCGCGGTATGCGGATCGACGAGCACACCATGCTCACGGTGCATGCGGGAGATCATCGACAAGGTGTCTGCATCGTTACAACGTTGTCCGCGGAACACGGGGCGAATCCATCGACCGAACTGCTCCGAGGTGACCGAGAGGCTCCCGCTCGAGCGGAAGTCGGCCATCTGTCTCGCGGTTGCCCGTCCATCGCGGGAGTTCATCTCGAACAGCAGTCGCTCGAAGTTGCTCGACACCTGGATGTCCATGCTCGGACTCATGGTCGCCACCACCCGTGACGCCGTCATCGACTGCGTTTCGAGGAACCTCGTCAGGATGTCGTTGGAATTGGAACCGACGATGAGGTGACCGACGTTGGCACCGAGATGGCGGGCGATCCAGCCGGACAACACGTTTCCAAAATTGCCGGTAGGAACGCTGAACGACACCGGGGTCGACTCGACAGCATGGAGTTGTTCGATGGCGGTGAAGTAATACACCACTTGGGCCATCACTCTCGCCCAATTGATGGAGTTCACCGCGGAGAGGCGATGCCGTTCACGAAACGGAGCATCGTTGAACATCGCCTTGACCAGGTCTTGACAGTCGTCGAACGTACCGTCCACCGCTACGGCATGGACGTTGCCGGAGTCGATCGTGGTCATCTGGCGACGTTGTACCTCGCTGATGCGACCCTTCGGATACAGGATCACCATCTCCACGTTTCTGCACGACTTCACACCGTCGATCGCCGCCGAGCCGGTGTCGCCGCTCGTGGCACCAACCACGGTGATTCGCTCACCGCGTTGCGTCAGGACGTGGTCGAAGATTCTTCCGATGAACTGCAACGCCACGTCCTTGAATGCCAACGTCGGGCCGTGGAACAACTCGAGCAACCATCGGTTCTCCCCCAACTCCCGCAGCGGGGCGACGAGCGGATCGCGAAACGAGGAGAAGGCTTCCGAACACAAGGCCTCGAGGATGGGTTGGGGAATCTCCCCGTCGACGAAACCTCCCATGATTTCGGCGGCGCGACGGGCGAACGGTGCGTCGCTGGCGCCGTGTCGAATCGACGGCCACGCATCGGGAACGTACAGTCCACCGTCACTCGCCAACCCGGCGAGCAAGGTTTCACGAAAACCAAGTGCGGGCGCGCCACCCCGCGTCGAGACGTATTTCACCGAACGTCGTTCAGGCGCCGATGATGCGGATGACTCCGCCCACCTTGCTCACCACATCGAGTCGCTGGAACTCCTCCAAACACGCCTGCACGTCCTTGGTTCGTGCGTCATGGGTGACGAACACGAGTCGCGCGTCGCGACCGATGCCGTCCTGCTCGGCGGCGCGAATGCTCACCTTGTTGCGGGCGAATACCCCGGTGACTGCATGGAGGACTCCGGGTTTGTCGGCTACTTCGAGGGTGAGCATGAATTCGCTGGCGACGTCGCCGGCGTCGACGAAACTCGCCTTGGAGAACGTTCCAAGGGTGGCGTGGGTTCCCTTCCGTAGGTTCACCGCGGCGTCGATGACGTCACCCAAGACCGACGACGCCGTCGGATCGCCACCCGCCCCGCGACCGTAGAACATGAGCGAACCCGAGGCCTCGCCCTCGACGAGTACGGCATTGAAGGCCTCGCGCACCGAAGCCAACGGATGCTTGATCGGCACCATCGCCGGGTGCACACGCACGCTGACGGCCCCGGAATTCGAATCTCGCTCGGCGACACCAAGCAACTTGATCACGTATCCGAACTTGCTCGCCATCGAGATGTCGCCCGCGGTCACCTTCGAGATTCCCTCGGAGGTCACGTCGTCGGCTACCACGTGCACGCCGAAGGCGAAATTGGCGACGATGGCGATCTTCGCGGCGGCATCCAAGCCCTCGACGTCGGCGGTGGGATCGGCTTCCGCATAACCGAGTTCCTGGGCCTCACGAAGTGCCTCGGAGTATTCGTAGCCCTGTTCCGTCATCTTGGTGAGGATGTAGTTCGTGGTGCCGTTGACGATGCCGAGTACCCGACGAATCGGTTCGCCACGGAGACTCTCGCGCAACGGCCGGATGAGCGGAATGCCGCCGCATACCGCGGCCTCGAACAACAGGTCGATGCCCCGCTCGTCGGCGATCTTGAACAACTCGGCGGACTGTGCTGCCAACAACGCCTTGTTCGCGGTCACGACCGGTTTGCCGCTCTCCAACGCCGCACGAATCACGTCGCCAGCGAGTGTCGTTCCGCCCATGACCTCGACCACGAGATCGACATCGTGCGCCGTGGCGACGGCGAGGGCGTCGGTCACTACATCGGCCCCTCCGACCCTGGTCGGATGCTTCCCCGCATCGTTCACCGCGATTCTGGTGACCTCGACAACGACGCCGGTTCTGGCAGCAATCACGTCACGTTGACGCGCAACGAGGGCGGTGAAGGCCGATCCGACCACACCATGACCAACGACACCCACGCGAACCGTGGGGAGCCGACCGGGAGCCGCCGAGTTGGCTTTCGCCATGAATCAAACGCTATCGGTCGCGTCGTTGCGCACGAGGTCGTCGTACGATTCGCGACGCACCACTACGCGTGCTGCACCATCGCGAACGAACACCACTGCGGGTCGCGGCACCTTGTTGTAGTTGGAGCCCATCGAATGTCCGTATGCGCCGGTTACCGGCGTGGCAATCACGTCACCGACTCGCAGATCAGCAGGCAGCATGGCTTCGGCAATCAACACATCACCGCTCTCGCAATGTTTGCCCACCAGCCGAGCCGACATCGTGCGGTTTGCCTCGCAGCGTGCTGGCACGAACGCTTCGTAACCACTCCCGTACAACACAGGTCGTGGGTTGTCGCTCATCCCACCATCGACCGACACGTACGTGCGTACCCCCGGGATTTCCTTGATCGTTCCCACCTCGTACAACGTGACTGCAGCCGCCGCAACGATACTTCGACCCGGCTCGACGAACACCTTCGTACCCGCGGAGAGCTCGGTCGTGGCCGCACGCAAGGCACCCGCCCAGTCGGTGATGCTCGGTGCATGTTCGTCGTTGAGGTACGCGACGCCGAGACCACCACCGAGCGTGAGCTCGGGAAGCGCACAGGAGTTGGCGAACGTCACCATGACCTCGGCCGCCTTGGTGAAGTTCGCGGTGTCGAACACGTTGGACCCGATGTGGCAGTGGATGCCGACGAGATGCATGGATCGGGAGGCTCGTGCTCGGTCGATGGCGCGTAGGGCATCACCGTTGCCGAGGTTGAAGCCGAACTTGGAATCGTTCTGTCCGGTGCTGACGAATTCGTGGGTGTGCACGTACACACCGGGCGTGATCCGCAATTGGATTCGCGGAACGGGAATCCCGTCTGCGACGAGCGACTCGATTCGGTCGAGTTCGTCGAAATTGTCCACCACGATGTGTCGCACGCCGTTCGTCATTGCTTCGCGTAGCTCGGCAATGCTCTTGTTGTTGCCGTGCATCACACATCGATCTGCGGGAACGCCTGCCTTCAGGGCGACGAACAATTCGCCCCCCGTCGCCACGTCGAGGAGGAGACCTTCGTCGTAGGCAAGTTTCGCCATCGCCATGCAGAGGAACGCCTTGGTGGCGTACACCACGGAATCCGCCCCGAATGCGTTACGCGCCTCGGCGCAACGCGCTCGCAGGTGTGTCTCGTCGTACACGAAGAGCGGAGTGCCGTACGTGGACGCCAGATCGTGGAGGTCGCAACCACCGATGTGGAGACGGGTGCCGACGGTCCTCGCCGTGTCGGGCAACAGGTGTCGACTGATCGCGCTCACATTTGTTCCGGTGATTCGATGCCGAGGAGTTGCAGACCGTGTTCGAGTATCCGCGCCGAGAGGTCGCACAACGCGAGTCGACTCTCGCGAAGTTCGTCGGTTTCCGCCTTGAGCACGGGACAGTGCTCGTAGAACGCGGTGTACCTGGTGGAGAGTTCGTACAAGTAGGTGCACAGACGATGCGGGCTGTGGCGCTCGAGCGCGTCCCACACCGCCGAGTCGTACTGCAATAGCCACAGTGCCAGGGCCCGTTCCTTCTGGTGAGCGATCGTCGGCATCACGCCGCGAACCTCAACGCGTGATCTTCCCCAACGACGGAAGATACTGCATATTCGGGCGTGTGCGTACTGCAGATACGGAGCGGTGTTGCCGTCGAAGGACAGCATCCGGTCCCAATCAAAGACGTAGTCCTTCACCCGATCGTTCGACAAGTCCGCGTACTTGACTGCACCGATGCCGATCATGCGCGCCACGTTCGCTCGATCGGCGGTCGGCAACTCGGGACTCTTCTCCGCGATGGACGCGTCGGCGCGCGACACCGCTTCGTCGAGTAGCTCCACCAACTTGACGGCATCGCCGACTCGACTCTTCAGCATCTTGCGGTCGCTCCCGAGAACGTTGCCGAACGACACGTGCACCATGCGAAATGGTGGCTTCAACCATCCCGCAGCCGTTGCAACTGTTTCGATCATCGACAAATGTTGCGCCTGGGGCATTCCCACCACGTACAGCATCAGCGTGGCGCCGAGACGTTCGACGCGATCGATGACACAGGCGAGGTCTGTCGTTGCGTAGTTGTATCCGCCGTCCTGTTTGCGAATGATGAGCGGGAGGGGCGCGTTGTCCCTGTTGGTGAAACCAGGCGGAAAGACCACCTCGGCACCATTGCTCGTCTCCAGCAGATTCGCCCGACGCAGCCGCTCGACCACCGTCGGCAACGCATCGTTGTACGCGCTTTCGCCCTGCAAATCGTCGCTCGTCAACCGAACGCCGAGTTTGCGGTAGACCGTGTCGAAATATCGGCTGCTTTCGGCAACGAGCAGTCTCCACAATCGAATCGTGTCGGTATCGCCGCCCTGCAGCAGTACCACTCGTGCCCGAGCGCGTTCCTGGAACGGTGGTGACGCCTCGAACTTCTGGCGGGCCTGCTTGTAGAACCCGTCGAGGTCGCCCACCGACAACTCCCGAGCGGCATCGACTTCACCCAGGTCGATGAGATGTTCGATGAGCATGCCGAACGGCGTGCCCCAGTCTCCGACGTGATTCTCGCGGATCACCCGGTGACCAACCGCCTCGGACATTCGCACCAACGCATCGCCGATCACCGTGGAGCGAAGGTGCCCGACGTGCATCTCCTTCGCAACGTTCGGTGCCGAGTAATCGATGAGCACCGTCTCCGTGGTGGTGGCTTGGTGCACACCGAGATGAGGGTCGTTTGCTGCGGCATGCAACAACTCCGCGAGGTAGTCGTTCTCGTAGGTGAGGTTCAGGAATCCCGGCCCGGCGACTTCCACTGCGCTGCACACTCCGGCAAGGTGCAGTTGGGCAACGAGGTCCTCCGCAACATCGCGGGGCTTGCGACCCACCCGTTTGGCAAGACCCATTGCGACGTTGACTTGGGCATCGGCATGCTCACTCGGTCGCACCGCAAGGTCGAGACCATCGGTCGCGGCGGGGTACAACCGTGCCACCAATTCCGCGACGCGTTCGACGACCACCGTGGCGGGATCCGGCATCAGACTCCCCTGGCCGAAACGATGGCACCGGTCGGCTGCGCGGCACCGAACTGATACGTCACCCTTTCATTGTTGCCGATGCCGCTCGGATTGCACCCCCGCACGACCACGCCACTCGATGTGCGAGATAGCGTCGGGCGAACAACCGATCATCGCCCTCGTAGCTCAGCGGATAGAGCACTGGCCTCCGGCGCCAGGGGTCGCAGGTTCAAGTCCTGCCGAGGGCACACTTCGCCCGATTACGGGCAGGACGCAACGGCCTCGCAAATCCTGGCGAATCCGGCGTCGGCGTCGATGGTTTCCAACACCGTGGTGTTGACAGACGGTCGATGGATCAGTTTCCGCTCGTCGATTACCGTCATGCCGCGAGCAAAGTTTCCACATACGTCGATCCCGACGAATCGTTGCGCCGAGGTGAACAACTGGGGGTGCGTGAGCGCCAATACCGCACAAACGTCATGCATGGCGGCGCCCTCGAAGCCGACGTGTCGATCCACGTAACTTCGGGCGAAGAACCGAAGTAGTCCCCCGAGCAACGGGCCCAACGTGGCGTGCGACGCCTCGATTGCCGACACTCTCCCCGGCGTCGCTTGGAATTCGTGGGTGAGGTGCAAACCGGCCATGAGGATCGGTGCACCACAGGAGAACACGGTCGCCGCAGCCTCGGGATCGAGCCAGATGTTGAACTCGGCAGTCGGCGTGCGATTGCCGAGCCGACCACCACCCATCAGGGAGATTCCGGCGACCTTCGAAGCGAGGTCCGGGGCTCGAGTGAGGGCCAAAGCGATGTTGGTGAGGGGTCCCGTTGGCACCAGCCACACGTCGTCCGCGGCACGGACCGTGTCGATGATGAAGTCGATCGCCGCCGAAGAATCCGCTGGTCGCGAGGGCTCGGGAAGCACCGCGCCGTCCATTCCACTCTTGCCGTGCACATAATCGGCGAACACCGGCGGTTGCACGAGTGGACGATTCGCACCGGAATGCAGCGGCGCGTGCGAGCCGCACAAGTCGAGGATGATACGGGCGTTCCTGGTGGTGAGTTCCAACGGCGCATTACCGGCAACGGTCGTGACACCGAGGAGTTCCGTGTACTTCGATGCCACGATCAGCGCGAACGCGTCGTCGTGCCCTGGATCGCAATCCAGGATGATCCGAGGTCGATGCGACATCGGGAACGAGCCTAAACCAACCTCAATCGACACCGGCGATCGCGATAGCACGAGGAATAGCCTGAGGGAGATGACTGACGACCGAAGCCCCGCAGGAGGCAACGATCTCCGGTTCGTACCGATTGCACTTGCAATCGTCGTGCTCGCTGGCGCCCTGGCGTGGGGATTGGGCGGAGTCGGCACGGGCATTTCGCAACGTGACGGTGACACCGTGAGCGTGCGCGGTACGGCGCAACGCAATGTCAAGGCCGATCGAGCAGTCTGGAAACTGTCCGTTTCCCAGTCCGCCGATACGGCGGCGGCGGCCATCGCCGGCGTCACGAGTGGCGTCGAGCAGGTAATCGCATTCCTCTCCGGGAATTCCGTCTCAGGTGACGCCGTTTCGCTCGGATCGATCTCCAACTACGCAAACAAGGAGTACATCGACGGAAATGCCACTGGTCGGGTGCTGTCGTACGAGGCCAGTCGGGAGGTCATCATTCGATTGGCCGATGTCGACAAGGCCGCCGACCTGGCTGCCGATCTCGGCGAGGTCCTTGCTCGTGGCGTCAACATCTACACGAGCGGACCTGAGTACTACCTCGATTCACTTGCCGACCTTCGTCCGGAGTTGCTTGCCGAGGCGATGGTCGATGCTCGTTCGCGCGCGGAGTCGTTACTCGGTGCGGTGGGTGGCGCGGTGGGCGATGTTCGCTCGGTATCGAGCGGACCCTTCCAGGTGACGGCTCGAGATTCCACAGATGTGGAGAGCGGCGGCTATTTCGACACCGCCAGCATCGAAAAGACGGTCATCGCGACCGTTCTCGTCGAATTCTCCACGAAGTAGACCCGAGCCTCACACTCGTCTCAGCCAGCGAGTTGGCTTCGACTGGTGCTAAGTGCGCGGATGGTGGCAAGCCACGAATTGACCCTCGACAACCTCCCGCAATTGAGGCTCTTCTGCAGCGCACTTCTCGGTGGCCGCCGGACATCGGGTGCGGAAACGACAACCCGAGGGTGGGTTCGTCGGGGATGGTGGCTCGCCTTCCAGCATTGCGCGGCGACGTCCCACTGCCGGGTCCGGAATCGGTACGGCCGAAACCAGTGCATGCGTGTAGTGATGTGCGGGAGACGGTGCCAGACGATGAGGATCCGAAACCTCGCACACTTTTCCTAGGTACATCACATAGACGCGGTCGCTGATTGCGCGCACCACGGACAAGTCGTGCGAAATGAAGAGGAGGGAC
>SXGU01208832.1_pt1 | contig 21465 bp, 24 predicted proteins | sample 3174531 | NCBI WGS metagenome assembly SXGU01 (sample SAMN11356863, study PRJNA531348) | freshwater metagenome | isolation source: freshwater sample F1-140 | place: China: Fuxian Lake, Yuxi | collected 2017-12-25 | reverse complement strand
TGCTTAAGCGGCTGAAAAATGAGTAATCAATACCCCGTTGAGATAGACGGCATAACCGGCGAAGTCGAAACCCTACCCCCGAAAAAAGGGCAGCGTTACCGGGCAAAGCTGGACACCATGCAGGATGTGAAGCGGGAAATGGCGAAGGTGTACCGTGAAGCCAGAAGCGGCATTGTGGACGTGCAGGACGCTACTAAATTGACGTGGATGCTTCAGGCAGTCGGTAAAGTGATTGAAAGCAGTGATTTAGAAAAACGGATAGAAGCCCTGGAGTCTAAAAAGTGAATCTGAAAAACAGAATTATCAAACTTGAAAGCCGTAGCATCAATCAAACGCCGTTAAGGATGTTGTTTTATGTCGTTGGTGAACAGACACTTGAGGAGGCAAAAGCTCAACGAGGGTGGCAGCATATACCGGACAATCAGTTAAGGATTATCTGTTTCGAGGTGGTAGAGTGAGTTTAAAAGCCAGACTGGCAAAACTGGAATCCAGTAACAAACATCAAGCCCCGCGTTATGTCGTTCGGCTAATCGGTGATGAATCGCTTCAGGATGCCAAAGTTAAGCAGGGTATCGGGCATATACCGGATGATGACATCTTTATCATTCACCGGCTTATTGTAAAACCACCGCTAAGGCATTAAACAATGAATCTGAAAAACCGTATGAGGGCGCTTGAAACTGACGAGCAATACAAACAAGATCGTGTCATCATTCTGTTTTGCGATACCCAGCAAACTGAAATCGAAGCACGGGCAGCACTGAACGAAGCCAAAGCTGAAAAAGGCTGGCAGGACATACCCGATAATGAATTAGTGGTTATCCGCTTTATTGGAGTTAGAAGTTCCTAGACGAAGCATGGCCTCGATAAAACATAAACCGCCAAACTGTTGATGCAAAAGGCCGCTTATAGATGATGTAAATCATTACTACAATAACCATTTAAACCAAAATTAAAGTGACTACCATGCAAAAAAGTAAAATATTTCTTTTCGTTCTTTTGCTCTTACCCTGTTCCAGTTGGTCTGAATCTGAGCCTGACTATGGTGAATTAATTAAGAAATCTTTCACAATCAGCCATAACCCAATACAAAGTAAGGATGGAAGTCTTGAAGCTCTGCAATATTTGAAGAGGCAAGGGGTTATAGGCGATGATCCAAATTATAAATGGGACTACACAAGCTTATATATTCCAAAAAAGGATATTAAAATTTTTGGCACTAAGCTTGTTGCGTATGCGCATGAGTATATGACCACATGGATAGGGTGCTGCGTCAGATATGGAGCTTCTTTAATTCTCAAGCAAGGAAAAACATTTGATAAAAGCCAACTCAATACTTTTGCAGATCATAACGCATGTGCAGTAAAAGCAGTCAACGACATATATTTTCCGTCTGATGAAGTTATTAGTGCTCTAAAAATAAATGACAATAAGGAGAAATTTATCATTCTTTCGTGCCGGGAAGGAGATGTGGTTTCTTTGCCAGATACCAATCAACCCGAACAATCTGACGAAATACAGCAACAATATCTTAAGAGTTTGAAAATAATAAACCTTGAATTGGATATTGAAAATATTGCTATTTCAAAGGATTATAAACTTTTTAAACTTCAAGATGAAAGAGAGCTTCTAGAGCTTAATTACAGAGGAAAGATTTCATATACTGCAAAAATGGATAGAGATAAACTTGAAAACGAAGAAGCGCGGACAAAAGAAAACATAAAAAACCTTAATAGAGATAAAGAAAATTTAAAACTTGATGCCCTGAAATTTTACAACGGGAAAATGCCAAAATGGTTATCCGAAAAATGGCAGGAAGAAGAAGCGAATCATCTAAAAACCTTGATCCAATAGGCGGCCAAGCATTAATTTTTTAGACTTTGCAGCTTTATTGCTTAACGAAGGTTTTTTATATGTGTGATTGGCAATCGGTGATGAATTGCGCTGAAGGTGAATAATTCAGGAATGTGATAATGTAACAATCAAGGCCGGGTAACACCGGCTTTTTTGTGCCTGGAATATCGGCAATTGTTGCGGTTTGTTATGGCTATTTATTTTCAATTGCAACGTGAGTGCAACGTGAAAGTTTCAGACAATAAAAAAGGCCTACATAAAAATATGTAAGCCTTTGAATTCTTTGGTACCGAGGGCCGGAATCGAACCGGCACGATGTCACCATCACCGGATTTTGAATCCGGCGCGTCTACCAGTTCCGCCACCCCGGCAAAGAGCGCATATTATAGACAAACATTATCAATAATGCCAAGCTATTTTTTAGGATGTATTCATTTGCTTTAGCTGGTAATATCGCAAGCCATGAAAAAAAGTGATTTTGTATACCAATTACCCGATGCGTTAATCGCACAAAAACCCTTGCCCGATCGCGATGCAAGCCGTCTGCTATGTCTGGATCGAGATAGCGGACAGATAAACGACAGGCAATTTACCGATTTTATCGATTTAATCAATGAGCGCGACTTATTGGTTTTTAACGATACCCGAGTGATTCCTGCGCGATTGTTCGGCAAAAAGTCTAGTGGAGGCAAAGTAGAAATTCTGATTGAACGTATTCTCGATGATCATCACGCGATTGCGCACGCGAAAGCCAGCAAAGCGCCGAAACCGGGAACAGTGGTCGAATTGGATCAAGGCTATTTTTGCGAAGTTCTGGGTAGGGCGGACGATTTGTTTCATCTGGAGTTTAAAGGCGACATCGGCTTGCTGCAATTACTGGAACAAATAGGCCATATTCCGTTGCCGCCTTATATCAATCGCGCCGATGATGAATCCGATTTGACGCGTTATCAGACCGTCTTTGCCAGGGAAGCGGGCGCAATAGCCGCGCCTACCGCGGGTTTGCATTTCGATCTGGCGATGATGGAAAAAATTAAAACCAAAGGCGTAAAGACCGCTTTTGTGACGCTGCATGTCGGCAGTGGCACATTTCAGCCGGTTAGGGTGGAAGATTTATCCGAACACCAAATGCATAAGGAATATTATGCCGTATCGGCGGAGACCGTTGATGCGGTGCTGCAAACCAGGCGCGGAGGCGGGCGGATAATTGCCGTCGGTACTACGGCGGTCAGGGCATTGGAATCGGCTTCTAAAAGCGGAGAGCTTGAGCCCGGTTTTGGTGATACCGATTTGTTTATAACGCCCGGTTATCAATTCAAGTCGGTTGATGCCTTGTTGACCAACTTCCATCTTCCCGAGTCTACCTTGTTGATGCTGGTTTCTGCTTTTGCCGGTTACCAGCCGGTGATGAATGCCTATCAACACGCTGTGCGGCAATCTTACCGGTTTTTCAGTTATGGCGATGCGATGTTTTTGAGCTGATGGTTATGATGATGATGCCGGATTGCATAGAGGCAAGTTCGAAGATTGTAAGCGCTGTTGTTTTGTAAAGTATTCACCTGATTGACGATATTATTTTGATTTAAATAGCTGCCGAGACCTGCAATGAACACTCAACAATCCGATCAAGAAAATCTATCAGCAGAGCAATTGCGTACGACGGACAATGCCGTAAAAGTCAAGCTACCGTATTTTGACTATTTGCTTGCTTCATTAAAGTCAGGCGACGAGCTTGTGGAAAAGAGTTTTGGTCGCCATGTTCATTGGGGGTATTGGGAACAACCCAGGCTCGCGGAATTAACCACTGCGGATTTTGAACAGGCAACGGAAAACCTGAGTCGTCAGGTTTGTCTGGCCGGCAATATTCACGATGGATTGAAGGTTCTTGATGTCGGTTGCGGTTTTGGTGGAACAATTGCTCATATTAATGAAAATTACTCAGGCATGGAGCTGAGCGGATTAAACCTTGATGATCGTCAATTGCTTCGTGCCAGGGAAGCGGTCAGGCCGCTGTCAGACAATCGGATTGAATTTCTTCAGGGCAATGCTTGTGCGTTGCCTTTTGCTGATCAGTCATTCGATGTGGTTTTAGCGGTTGAATGTATCTTTCATTTCCCCGATCGCCGGCAGTTTTTCAACGAGGCTTACCGTGTGCTCAAGCCGGGCGGGTATTTGGTCCTGTCCGATTTTGTACCCAACACCGTGTTGCTGCCCTTTACTAAAATAAATCTTCCCGAGCCATTTAGTATCGGTTTTTACGGTAAATGTAATGTTCAGTATAGCGCCAAACACTACCGGGATTTGGCTAAACAGACACAGTTCAGCGTACAAACTGAACGCGATATTACGATAAACACCTTGCCGACCTATGTCTATCTGAGACGGCTTGGGCGAAAGCAGAAAGTAACCAGCAAAACCGCTGTGCTTGAAACTTCAACAATTGAGTTACTTAGCAGGCTCAGATTGCTGGGTTATTATGTTTATGGATTTCAAAAATGACGCTGAATCAAGGTTATGCATGCATTAACAAATACGTATCTTAAATTGTCGCCGAAATACAATTCGTTAAAAACAGGAGTTTTGTTAACCTCGATTTTGTTTAGCGATAGGTGTATTTATACTTGAAGCTCAGCCGTTTTTTTGATGATCGCACAATGAGTGGCACTTTATGTTTATGCCACTCATTGTGCGATGCTTGAGTTTATGACAAGGCTTTATTTAGCAGCAGGAACTGGAGCGGACGGGGTAGTGGGGGTGGCTGTCGGTGCGGGGACGGGAACCGGTACGGTGCTTTGCGTAACAAGGGGCTTAATCTCAGTTTCTGCTTTCGCCCTTCGGTTGCCTTCCCCCCAAAGTGTAAAAGTAGCCATTATAAAGACGGCTGTAATAGCCAGAATAATCAGCCTGTCCGGTTTTTTCATAAAGAATAACGGCCACTGGGGCTTAATCATTCCGATTATGAAAAAAAATATTGTCCACAATGCTAAGTCAAAGGCGGCGGTTATCATTAATATTTACCTGTTAAACTTTTATTTGAATAAATTTACATTATTATTGGACCGGCGGCATTTTGCAACGACCGGCTTTAATTGTACGCTGCTCTAATTTTCACAATTCTACTTTATTCAATGCGTCAATTGTTGGGAAGATTAACTTTGACGACAGATTTTAACGCATTTACCGGTTTTATCATGATGGCACATCCCGTGTCGAAAAGAGCTCTCTTAATGGGCTTTTCAAAATAATAATCAGGAGGCTCTATGGGCGGCTTTGGCGTATTTGTTTTAGTATTACTTGTTTTCGCTGTTTTGCTGGTGTTCATGAGTGTTAAATCCGTTCCCCAGGGTATGGAATACACCGTCGAGCGCTTTGGTCGATATACCAATACGCTGACGCCGGGTTTGAACATTATCATGCCGATTATTGATCGTATCGGCCAAAAGATGATTATGATGGAGCAGGTCATGGATGTGCCGTCACAGGAAGTGATCACCAAAGATAATGCAATGGTGACGGTAGACGGCGTGGTTTTTTACCAGGTGATGGATGCCGCGAAAGCGGCTTACGAAGTCAGTAAGCTGGACTGGGCTATCTTGAATCTGGTGATGACCAATATCCGTACTGTCATGGGGTCGATGGATCTGGATGAATTATTGTCCCGACGCGATGATATTAATGCCCGATTGCTGACTGTTGTGGACGATGCGACAACTCCGTGGGGAATCAAGGCAACCCGTATCGAAATCAAGGACATTGCACCACCTAAAGACTTGGTGGAAGCGATGGGACGACAAATGAAGGCCGAGCGATTAAAGCGTGCTTCGATTCTGGAGGCGGAAGGTTTGCGACAATCTGAAATTTTGCGTGCCGAAGGCGCACAACAGGCTGCGATTCTGGAAGCCGAAGGCCGTAAAGAAGCCTCTTACCGCGATGCCGATGCCCGCGAACGTTTGGCACAGGCGGAAGCCAGGGCAACCCTAATGGTATCGGAAGCGATAGCTAAAGGCGATATCCAGGCGATTAACTATTTTGTTGCGCAAAAATACATTGAGTCCTTAAAAGGCATCGCATCGGCGGAAAACAGTAAGCTGATTTTTATGCCCCTGGAGGCGTCGGGGGTCATCAGCGCGCTGGGTGGTATCACCGAGCTTGCAAAAGAAGCTATGTCCAAAAAGAGCTAGATTATGACTGAACTGATTTTTGTCTTTTGGTATTGGTGGGTACTAGCCGTTGTTTTTTTGGTTATAGAAATACTGGCGCCCGGTTTCTTCTTTCTGTGGATGGCGGTGTCGGGATGTATAACCGGTATTATGGTATGGCTGGTTCCTTCAATCAGTGTGGACGTTCAGATTTTTATTTTTTCCATATTGTCGGTCATAACCATCACCGCGTGGCGCTTGTACGCCAAAAAACATCCAATAGAAACGGATCAGCCTTTGTTAAACAAGCGAGGCGCTCAATATGTAGGCAGGGTTTTTAATCTATACGAACCGATAGAAAATGGGCAGGGAAAAATAAAAGTCGATGACACTATCTGGAAAGTTCACGGTGAAGACTGTGATATTCATACCAAAGTAAAGGTAATAGCCAGTCGTGGAACGGTATTTGATGTGGAAGCGGTGGAATAGCGTCTTGGTCCACGCTACAGAAAAATTCTTTAGGCGTCTGTTGTCAAAAGGGGTCATTGATGTTTCGTTAAGATCTTGATCAACTGCTCGTTGACCATTAGGTACAAGTGCCTGGGGTCATTCTAAATCGCTTAAGCTTTTTACATGTCGTGTTCAAGGTAAGACGGAGTCTGGATATGGGCAGTTTGGCTACAATGATCAATCTTACAAATGAGCTAAAATTTAGGACGAATCTGCATGGCGCCAAGCATTAAATTACAGGTTGTTTGTTGGCGGAATGCTCTGGATGGCGCTATTAATTTATTAGGATAGAGCTATGAGGGTGTCTTCGTTGGGAAGATTTAATCAGAAATTTAATATGAAGAATGTTTTTGACTTGACAAGGTTAATTGAGCTGGTAGACTGATCACTCACTAAATAGACTTGGTGTCATCCTAATCCTTGGTTAAATTTAAGGAAGGGTGGGAAAAAGGAATTGTTACTATCGAATCCTGATTATATCAGGAGTTTAATAATTTTTTAGGAGATAGAAATGGCAGCTACAACTGAATCGGTTAAAGCCGATGCTGCGGAAGCACCGCTGTTAAATAAAAGAAATTTGGTCTTCGCCGTTGCAATCTATTGCGTATTTTATGCTTGGGTTCGCTGGTACGAAGGTGTCTATGGCTGGTCAGCTGGTCTGGATTCATTTGCACCTGAGTTCGAAACATATTGGATGAACTTTCTTTATATTGAGTTTGTTTTGGAAGTATCAACTGCAGGTATCCTGTGGGGTTACATCTGGAAAACTCGTGACCGTAAAGTGATGTCAATCACACCAAGAGAAGAGTTGAGAAGACACTTTACTCATTGGATTTGGTTGGTAGCATACTCTGTTGCTATTTACTTTGGTGCTAGCTACTTTACAGAGCAAGATGGCACATGGCATCAAACAATTGTTCGTGACACTGACTTTACACCAAGCCATGTTATCGAATTCTATTTGAGCTACCCTGTATACATCATTACTGGTGGTGCATCTTTGTTGTACGCAAAAACCAGACTGCCTACCTATCAAAACGGTATGTCACTGCAATATATGGTGGCAGTAGTTGGTCCTTTCATGATTCTGCCAAACGTTGGTCTGAATGAGTGGGGTCACACTTTCTGGTTTATGGAAGAATTGTTTGTTGCTCCTTTGCACTATGGCTTCGTATTCTTTGGATGGGCTGCTTTAGGTGCGTTGGGTGTTCTGAATATCGAATGCCAAGCAATAGCTAAGCTTCTGAAAAAAGACTTGGCTTAATTAATACAAGTCTTTAGTTGGTAATAACTGTCTCCTGGTTGTTTTCACTATTTCGATATTGAAACTGCGAAGTGAGATTAGTAATTAATAAAAATAATTTTAAATCCTTTAGGAGGTAAGCTAATGAGCGCATCTCAATCAGCTGTACGTTCACGCGCTGAAGCAGTAAAAGTTTCACGCACGTTCGATTGGCTAATACTGTTTACATTGTTCTTCGTTATACTTGGTGGTTATCACGTTCACTTCATGTTGACTGGTGGTGACTGGGATTTCTGGACTGACTGGAAAGACAGACGTCTATGGGTTACCGTTTTACCAATCGTTGGTATTACTTTCCCTGCTGCTGTTCAATCAGTTTTGTGGTGGCGTTATCGTCTGCCTTTCGGTGCTGTAGTTGCTGTGTTAGGTCTGCTCTTCGGTGAGTGGGTTAACAGATACTTCAACTTCTGGGGCTGGACATATTTCCCAGTTAACTTCGTGTTCCCATCAAACTTCATGCCTGGTGCTATCGTTCTTGATGTTATCTTGATGTTGTCAAACAGCATGCAGTTAACAGCAGTATTAGGTGGTTTGGGTTATGGTCTGTTGTTCTATCCTGGCAACTGGCCAATCATTGCGCCATTGCACGTTCCAGTTGAATATAACGGCATGATGATGACTTTGGCTGACTTGCAAGGTTACCACTACGTAAGAACTGGTACACCTGAGTACATCAGAATGGTTGAAAAAGGTACACTTAGAACATTCGGTAAAGACGTTGCTCCAGTATCAGCGTTCTTCTCTGGTTTCGTGAGTATCATAATTTACTTCTTGTGGCATTTCTTCGGTAAATGGTTTGGAAGCACCGCTTTCACACAAAGCACCTAAGCGATTGTTTCTAAGAAAAATACTAAAAATGACTTGTGGCAATAAAGTATGTATCTGTTGCCACTAGATACTCTGAAAACTATAGATTCTCTATTATAGAGGAGGATATATGAAATTAATTAAAGACAAGGTTGCTAAATTATCCTTTGTCGCACTGCTGGTTTCTGTTACAGCAGCGATGTTTTACACACCAACTGCATCTGCTCATGGTGAAAAATCGCAAGCCGCTTTCATGCGTATGCGTACAATTCACTGGTTTGACTTGAACTGGTCAAAAGACGAGTTGACTGTTAACGATACAATGACAATTTCAGGTAAATTCCACGTTTTCGCTGGATGGCCAGAAACTGTTGATAAACCAGAAATATCATTTTTGAACATTGGTATTCCTGGACCTGTATTTATTCGTGCAGGATCATGGATCGGTGGTCAATTGGTTCCTCGTTCAGTTACACTCGAACTGGGTGAAACTTATGAGTTCAAAGTATTGTTAAAAGCTCGTCGTCCAGGTGACTGGCACGTTCATACAATGATGAACGTAAAAGGCGGTGGTCCAATTATTGGTCCAGGTAAATGGGTAACTATTTCAGGTTCTATGGCGAACTTTAAAAACCCAATTACAACTTTGACAGGTGAAACCATTGATTTGGAAACCTACAATCTGAGCAACACATACTTCTGGCACACTTTCTGGTATGCGTTAGGTATTGCTTGGGTTGCATATTGGGCTCGTAAACCAATGTTCATTCCACGTATCATTGCTGTTGACTCAGGTAAAGCTGATTCATTAATCAGTGCTACCGATAGAAAAGTTGCCCTGGCTTTTGCAGCAGGTTCAATAGCTATCGTTGCTATGTCAATGAGCAGCACAAACGAACAGTATCCTGTAACAACTCCTCTGCAAGCAGGTTTGTTGCGCGGCATGAAACCACTTGAAATGCCAGCACCAACTGTTAGCGTTAAAGTTGAAGATGCTACCTATCGTGTACCAGGCCGTGCTATGCAAATGACACTGACTGTTACTAACAATGGTGATGCTCCAATTCGTTTGGGTGAGTTTAACACAGCTGGCGTACGTTTCTTAGATGCAGCAGTTTCTAAAGACGAAAGCGGATATCCAGATGACTTGTTGGCTGAAGAAGGCCTGACTGTTAGCGATAACAGCGCGCTGGCTCCAGGTCAATCAAGAACAATTCAGGTAACTGCTTCTGATGCGGCATGGGAAGTATATCGTTTAGCTGACTTGATCTATGATCCAGATAGCCGTTTTGCTGGATTGTTATTCTTCTATGATGATGCTGGCGGACGCCAAATGGTTATGGTTGATGCTCCATTAATTCCATCTTTCATCTAATGAAATATTAATTGTTATTTTCGGATAACAGTTAAGGAATTAAAAACCCCCGTTGTAAAAACAACGGGGGTTTTTTTTTGCTAAGAAATTAGCATGAGATGCTCGTGTTACTTATAAAATTTGAACTTGAAGCACCCCATCGCCTGGGATCGGAAGAGAGGGCTCTGGTTTATTTAACAACCCATTAAGGTAAGCAATTGGCGCGTGTTAAAGACCTGGTATATACGCCCGTGCAAAACCGGTTCTTGCTCTTAAAGGCGCTGCCGGGAAACTCTACCCGCCGATATGATTACAGCTCCGACGTTCGGATGACGGCTGGGCAGGCTGGTGTTTATCCGTCATGGTGAAATACAAGGCTTAAGCCAAGCGCCGCAGATGACCAAGTTGCTGATCTCTTCCCGCTGATGGAAAATCATCGGGGGATGGATGATTTATCGCTGTTTAGTGATTGTACCCGTGGTCAATTTGCCGGGGTGCCGCGTATGCCTCCCTTGCGTTTCGGTTTGCAGCTTGACCGCATCAACGATGATTGGATCAGTAATCTGCGCCTGACGAGGGGTGAAGCCCATCATCGTACCGGTGACAACGATACGGCGACGGATGGCTATCTGCTGCTCAATCTCAGTACGCAATATTAAATATTGAATCTGCATAGAACCGATGTGATGGTCTTTGCCAAACTGTCCGGAAAGTCGGATCTTGCCGGCTATGGGTGTCTGTCCACGCTCACAGGTCTTGTGCCAACTCAGGGTGCTTTTGTCGCCACACCTTGTGCCGCCTTAATCCGCTTGCACGACTTGGCAAATGTCATCTGTCCTCTGTTTGCCCAAACCCAGCCTGGTTTCCCGAACCAATACTCTCTCTGCTTGACGGGCATTAGCCTATCTTAACGGGTTGTTAAATTGCTTCGTTTAACGCCTATTAATTCGGGAACAAACCTGACGATCATTTCGTTTATTGGGAGTAATATCAAAATCGACAATACGGTAGCCAGTAATGAACTGACTATCATTGTTTTTATCGCCAGGGCATCGACGATGACTTTTACGGCGGGGCTGCTGAAGACATGAAAGCAAAATATAAATAATGTGCTGTTTGAAATATAAGTGATAAACGTCGAGGGTTTGGAGATCGTTTCGACGAGGATGGCCAGCGTAATCGTCATCACTATGCCGACAAGTCCGCCTAATAGTGAAATCGAATAATGCTTGCCGCCGTACCAGACATTGCCAAGATAAGCGAAATCGATGGTGGTCAGAAAGCTAAGAATAAATAAAATAAACACCCAGTTTGACCGGGCTCTGATCGCATCGACAAGGTTATATTTTTTAACCAGTACGCCCGCTACAAAAAAGTTCAAGCCCAACAGGGCCAAATCCATGCTGAAAAACAGGTTAAGATAAGCCTTCAGGTATAAAAATACCGAGACGCCGAGCAAGGCAAAATAAAATAGCTTTGCTTTCCTCACCAGGAAAAAATACAGCAATTGAACGGTGATTAAACCCGGCAAAAACCACAGCGCTGAATTAATAAAGTCGGGATAACTGTGGGTTCCCCAAAATAAACCCAAAATCATGCTGCCGATATGCATAACATTAAAATCCGATTTTAATAAAACCGTCAGCAACACTGTCAACAGGTAAATATAAATATACGGCTGGATAAGACGGAATCTGAGTTTGTCCAGAAAGTCTTGGGTGTTAGTTTCTTTGAAGAGATAACCCGAAATAAAGAAAAATAACGGCACATGAAACGTCCATAAGAATTTCGCGGTGTATTTGGAAATCGGGAAATGACAAAGAACAATGAGAAAAATACCAATGAATTTAGTGACATCCATCCAGTAATAGCGGTTGATTTTTTGATAGTCCATAGCCGTTGCAAATAAAGTTATTTTTAAAAACCCATTGAATGGGATCCAGGCTTTGTAAAAATCCGCTTGCATTTAAAGACGGTTGCCTGATCACGGTGATTCCAGCAACTCCCAAACGGGTCTGATCTTGTCAGGTAAAGGAGCCAAGCGTCCTAATTCCACCCACTGGTTAGCTGGGCTATGGAAGTCCGAGCCTACTGACCCAGCCAAGTCAAAGGTGCTTGCATAATGCGCCGCCAAGCGGATCTCCTCGGCGGTATTCCTTCCGGTAACGACTTCTATGCCTTGCCCACCGGCTTGCCTGAAGGCGGTTAGTAGGCGTTTAACCCAGCTGGCGGTCAGTTGATAGCGCAAGGGGTGCGCGAGTACGGCAATGCCGCCGGATTCGGTAATCCAATTGACGGCGAGTTCCAGCGCTGCCCAGGATGTGGAAACATAAGCCGGCTTGCCTTTGCCGAGATAGCGGTCAAATGCTTCCTGCTGCGTCGAGACATGATTTTGTGAAAGCAGGAAATCGGCGAAATGGCTGCGCGTGATCATACCGTCGCCCGCAGCCTTTTTAACCGCCTCCAGGGAGCCCGGAATACGCTTGTTCTCCAGCTTCAAGGCAATTTTTTCCGCGCGTTCCAGGCGTGTGTTTTGCAAATTACGGGTGGCTTCGGCGAGCGGTGGATGCAACGGATTAATGCCCAGCCCGACGATATGAAAACATTTATCCTGCCAATTGGCGGAAAGCTCTATGCCGGGTATTAATCGGACACCGTTGGCATCGGCACACTGCTGCGCTTCCGCCAGACCTGCCGTGGTGTCGTGATCGGTTAGGGCCAGCGCGGTTACGCCTTGCCGGTGCGCGCGCTCTATCAGGCCGGTCGGCGATAAGGCGCCGTCGGATGCGGTTGAGTGACAATGTAAATCGTAGATTTCGGTCATGGTTCAAAGGAGCAGGGTAAAAGAATGGTGGACAGAAAATGGCAGTAAAGCTACAGCAAGGCTGTTCTCACCCCCTGCTCTCTGACTATTGGTATTCGCCGTAAAGCTTTGCATACAGGCCGTTTTGACTGATTAACGTTTCATGCCGTCCCTGTTCGCATATTTTACCTTCTTCAAAAACATAAACATGATCGGCTTGCTTAACCGCGCTGAGGCGATGGGCAATGATGATGGTGGTGCGGCTTTTTAAAAAACCGGCCAGTGCCTGATGCAATTTATGCTCTGTTTCGGTATCTAGGGCTGAAGTCGCTTCATCCAGAATAACCACCTTGGGATTGGCGACAACCATGCGCGCTATCGCCATGCGTTGCCGTTGACCGCCGGACAGACGCATGCCGTGGCGACCGACGATAGTGTCGAGGCCGGTAGGCAAATCTTTAACGACATCGGTTAATTGCGCGATTGCCAGCGCGTTCCATAGCGCCTCATCGGCTGCCGGTTTGCCTAGTGTCAGATTAGCGCGGATGGTGTCGTTAAAAAGTATCGGATGTTGCAGTACCGTCACGACATTTTCCCTGACCACATCCAGCCCGATACGCTCAATAGCCACATCGTCAAAGCATATTTGGCCTTTGTCGGCGGGATACAGGCCGATCAAGGTTTGTATCAGCGTGGATTTGCCGCCGCCGCTGGCGCCAACCAGGGCGACTTTTTCACCGGCTTTAATGTGCAGGCGTATGCCTTTGAGGATTGTTTCCTCGCCATAACTGAAGTGCAGGTTATCGACACGCACCGAGACGGTTTTCTTTCCCACAAACGGGTTTTCAAGATGCGGATAATGCGGTTCCTGTTGCAGTGCATTGAGCCGGTTGATCCGCTTTAAGGCGGCTTTTGCGGCAAAAAAGGCATATTGAATATTCAGCACTTCCTGTACCGGCCCCATCATAAACCAGAGATAGCCGAACACCGCCAGCATTTGCCCGATGCTGAGATTCGAATAGAACACCATTAGCATGGCGCAAGAACGAAAAATGTCAAATCCGAACAGGAATACCAGGAAACTTGAGCGTGACGCCGCATCACTTTTCCAGGCGAACGCTGTTGATGACTCTTTAACGGATCGGGCGGATTCAATCAGTTGCAGGCAATAATGTTGCTCGCGGTTACTGGCGCGAATCTGATGAATCGCTTCCAGGGTTTCCGTCAAGGCTTGCTGAAAGATTTCGTAAGCCGCGTTTTCTCGGGATTTAAGATCCTTGACGCGGGAGCCGACCACGCGGGTAAAATAAATCACCACCGGGTTTAACAACAAAATGAACAGGCCCAACTGCCAGTGCATCCATAACAGGATCACCGCCGTACCCAGGATGGTAAGGCTTGCGACCAGCAGTTTACTGATGGTGTTGCCGATAAAGTTATCTATCGTATCCAGGTCGGTAACAAGATGGGTCACCACGGTGCCGGTGCCCAAGGTTTCATATTCGGACATGGAAATGGTTTGCAACTGTCCGATCAGTTTGCTCCGTATGCGAAAAACAATGTCTTTGGCGATCAGCGAGAATTGCCGAGACTGGATGATGTTAAAAATGATCGCGATAATACGCAGCACAACGCTGACCAGCAAGACCACGGAAATATAAAGGATGGGGACATGCCATTGTTCGGGGAACAGCGGATCGACAAAGGCGATAATAAAACCGGGTTTATGCAGCAATACTTCATCGACCAGCAAGGGCATCAGTAACGGTACCGGCACGCTGGCGACCATCGCCAGAATAGCGATGATATGAGAGTAAATCAGTGCTTTTTTGTGTTCCAGAGCAATTTGCCAGATAGATTTCCAGCTATAGCCAACATATGTTTGTTGTGTAGAAGGACCTTGCTGTTTTAAGGGATGTTGTTTAGTCTGTTGAGAGGAGCGCTTCGTTTGCACAGGTATGGACAAGGACATTTTTATAAGCTGCAAATTGTAGCATCTCGTCTTGATAAATATTAAATTCTCGTAAGACTTGGTGCGCTTTGCAAAATAGTCTTGTACTAAACGGCCGGACTACATCCTTGTAGGTTCTCGGCTGATGAGGCCGTTTATTGAAAGGTATTATACAAGCCGTCCAGCACTAATGAATTGGGGCTGACCATGCCGACCACTTGGTCGTTTTCAATGACCGGCGCCCTGACCAGGTTATAGTTGGCAAACAAGCGCGAACAATAGCGGATGTCCATATCGGGACGGACGGAAATGACCGGTTTACTCATCACTTCATAGACGTTAACCCGATCCGGGGCGCGGTCTTTGGCCAGCACATGGCGGGCAATATCCCCGGACGTGATCATGCCGATTTCATCATCGGCATGGCGCTTATTGACAATAAGCACTGCCGTTTTAAGACTTTTCATTTGTTTCAATGCATCGGCGATGGTGGCAATGCCGTCAATCGTCCCGAAGTCGGTTTTCATGACATCCCTGACACGGATTACAGGGCGGTTTTGTATCATGTTTTTTTCTATCACGCTTTTTTCGATCATAACTTGTCCTCAAGTTCGTGGGTGAGTTCTTCAACTTGGCGCATGACGCCGATCGCGTCTTCAACATCAAGCTGGAAAGCGATGCCGGTGCCGGGCGTGCAGTCGAATTGTGCGACTTTGGCGATGGTTTCCAGGATATGTCGGCTGAGGTGTTCTTCGACGAGAAACAACAGCACATCGCGTTGTGTTTCCAGCGTCAGGCCAAAAAAGGTTTTTGATTGCTTCAGTCCTTCGCCGCGCGCGTTATTGATAACCGTTGCGCCTTTGGCACCGTTTTTTCGCGCCGTATCGAGCACTATGTCGGTTTTGTCATCTTCGACAAAAGCAATAATTAATTTGAAATGCATGGTTTACCTCAAGGTTTGGATGAACGACTGCCTTTGCTAAGCCAGTGTGCAATTTGCGCATAAGCCAAGACAGCAATAATAGGAAACAGGCTGGCGAAGGCAATCAAGCCAAATCCATCCAGTAACGGGTTGCGACCGGGAACGGCCTGGGCCAATCCCAAGCCTAATGCGGTGACCAGCGGCACGGTAACCATTGATGTGGTTACGCCGCCCGAGTCATAAGCCAGACCGATAATCAGTTTGGGCGCAAACAGGGTTTGAATGATGACGATGATATAGCCGCCAACAATAAAAAAATAAAGTCCGGTTCCCGTGACAATGCGGAAAGTGCCCAAGGCCAGCCCCAAAGCCACACCTATTGCAACCGCAATACGCAAGCCCCAGGCGCGGATGGCGCCGCCTGAAATTTGTTCGGCTTTAAGCGCGACGGCCAATAAAGACGGTTCGGCTAAGGCCGTGGCAAAACCGATGCTGGCAGCAAACACGTAGACCCAGGCATAAGTGCGCCAGGAGACGGGCTGATCGAGCGGGTTAAGGCCTAAAAACTCGGGCGTGGTCAATTGCGACGCCATCAAGCTGCCAAGCGGGAATAAAGCCATGTTCAGCCCTTCCAGAAAAAACACAATGCCGAGTAAAACGAAAATAAACCCGGCCAGCGTTTTTTTGGGGTTGGTTAGGGGCCTGCGAATAACCAATAGCTGAAAACCGACGATAACCGCGGCGATAGGCAAAATATCCCTGCCGGTTTCCAGCAGCTTCAAGGCAATATGAATCAGCCATTCGATGATATAAGCATTCCTGCATGTATCCAACAGCGTCAGGGCAAAGTGGGTCAGCCGTTCCATCAGTTCCATCATATAAGCATCCCGTAAGCCATGACAAAAATCATCGGCGTTAAGGACGCGAAGACAATCATTCCGAAGCCGTCCGTCATCGGGTTACGGCCCTTGATCGCCGTCGCCAGTCCCACGCCCAGCGCGGTGACCAATGGTACGGTAATGGTCGAGGTGGCGATGCCGCCTGCATCGTAGGCAATGCCGACAATATCGGCGGGTGCAAAGGGCGTCAACACGGCTATGCAAGCGTAAGCGCAGAAAACCGGGTAATACACCGGCCAGCCGCGGATAATTCGCAACACGCCGATTAAAATGGCGAAACCGACCGACAGCGCGACAGTAATGCGCAAGCCCAGCGCATAACCGTCTCTGGCGCTATCGCTTTGCTCGATGATATTACCTGCACTGGCTATATAGGCCGCCTTATCGGCAGCGGCTATCAGCGCCGGTTCGGCGACCGCCGCGCCAAACCCCAGGCAAAACGCAAAAGCCAATAGCCAGAATAAACTGCCTTTGCGGGCAAACGCGTAGGCCATCGATTCACCCAAAGGAAACAGGCTTTGCTCCAGGCCCTGAATAAACAGGGTGAGGCCGAGAATAACAAAGAGGGTGCCGCCAATCAAACTGGCGACATCAGGTACCGGTTGGCGAATAATCAGAATCTGGAAAATCAACACAACGGCAAGAATCGGAACCAGATCCAGAAAGCTGCTGAACAGTTGTTTAAATAGATTCTTTAACATGGGTAGATTCAAATTCCTTGAATAGGCAAGTTGATTGTATAGGAAAGGCGCGGGGGAATCTATTGAGTTAAATCGTGCGTTGTGTTGGTAGCTTGTAAAAATAACAGGGCTTGCGCGGATGTGCGGTTATTCACCTGGAGGTACACGATTTCTTGTATATACACAGGTTGTCGGTAATTCCTGCGGTTAAAAGTCCGGGTAAAATATCGGTATACTGTGCGGCATCCCTTTTTAACAAAAGCACATAAAATGACAGACATTTTTTTGGCAAGTATAGTGTTAGGCATGGTTGCAGGCCTGTTAGCCGGTTTGTTCGGTATCGGCGGCGGCCTGGTGATTGTGCCGGTTCTGGTGGTGCTGTTTTCGATTCAGAAATTTCCGGCAGAGCTGGTTATGCTGATGTCGGTGGCGACATCATTAGCGACTATTATATTAACGGCCATCTCTTCCGTATGGGCGCATCATCGTTTGGGCTCGGTCGTTTGGTTCAAGGTGTTTCGCCTGAGTCCGGGGATCATGATCGGGGCGGCGGTCGGCGCGGTCGTCGCCAAGCATATTAGCGCCGATGCCTTGCGCTATATCCTGGTTGTCTTTTTGCTGTACGTCGGTACGCAAATGGCGCTGCAAATAAATCCCAAATCGGGTGACGTGAAGCAATCTCGTGCCCTGGATTACACGGTAGCCGTTGTTATCGGCCTGCTATCTTCCATCGTCGGCATAGGCGGCGGCACGCTGACCGTGCCTTATCTGGTTCATGGTCAAATGCTGATGCGCAACGCCGTGGCGGTTGCAAGCGCCTGCGGTTTGCCGATAGCGGTCGCCGGCACGGTAAGTTATATGCTGTTGGGCAGGAATGTTCCACATTTGCCGGAATGGAGTCTGGGCTATGTGTACCTGCCTGCATTTCTGGGCATTGGCGTTAGCAGTATCTTTACCGCCCCGATAGGGGCGAAACTCGCGCATCGATTGCCGGCAAAGAGTTTGAAACGTTATTTTTCCCTGTTGCTTTTTGCTATGGCGGCCAAGCTAATGTGGCATTAAATATACCCATATCATCCCCATATCTGCCGTTGCACGAAGCTGATTGAGATTTCACCACTTCAAGCGCGTATTTATTTTATAATTCACGCATTTTTTTCAAGGTTTTACAATGTATCAAGTGTTATGCGCAAAATTTGCGGCGCTTTTGGCTAAAAAAGTACCCGCTACCGGTATTGGTTTGTTCCGGCTGTTTTATGGATTGGTTACCTTGCAGGAAATTATTTTCCTGTATTATTTCAATCATTTGATTTTCGATCCCATCCCTTTCATCGATGTCGAATTTCCAACAATTCCTTTTTTTCTGTGTCTTTGGGGCATCATTGCCGGTTTTATCGTTATCGGTTATCGCTATCAATTTGCGGTTATCTGTAATTATATTTTCTGGATAGTGTTCGTTAATTTTACGTCGATGCAGCGCGATTTTGACGGCGGCTTTGACCTGTTCATGATCGGCGCCGGTTTTTTCCTGCTGTTTATGCCGGGAGACCGGGCGTTTTCGGTAGACAGTCTTAGGTACAAACTCAGTACGCCGTTTACTCATTACAGCAGCTATGCAAAGCCGACGGTTTCGGTGCTTGCTTACTACCTGCCGGTTGCGATATGTCTTGGCTTTCTTTATTTCGATTCCGACATTCATAAGATGTTTGCCGAGCACTGGCGTAACGGCCTGGGTCCCTGGTTGCCGTCAACCCAGCCTTATTATGTGTCGGCTATCGACATGTCGTTTTTCCTGAACAATGAACTCTTACAAAAGACGATCGGTTATACCATCCTGGTTTTCCAGTTTACGTTTATATTGTTTTTCGCTCATCGCTGCCTGCGTATTGTTTATTTGTTAATCGGCGCCGGGCTGCATCTGGGCATTACGCTGTCGCTAAACATTTATCCTTTCGGTATGGGCATGCTGATATTCTATACGCTGCTGGTGCCTTTCAGCTGGTGGCGCTCAATCGGCAACCTGCTTGTCGCGAAACAATCGGCACTGACTGTCTTCTATGACCGGCAATGCCCTTTATGTAATCGTACCGTGCTTATTCTTAATCATTTCGATGTATTCCATTGCATAGACTTTAAAAACGCTCAGGAATATGCGGCAAATTACCCGGCAATGGCCGCGATCAACCAGGAAACCCTGTTAACGGACTTATACGCGCTGGACCACAGCGGCCGCATCTATTCAGGCCTTGATACCTATATTCAAATCTTCCTGAAGATGCGTTATTTGGCGCTGTTCGGCATCATCCTGAGCCTGCCGGGAATCTATAGCCTGGCCGCCCGAAAATACCGCTCTATTGCCGACTCGCGCAGCCGTATCGCCTGCTCGACGGAATGCCTGTCTTCTATAAAACTGCCGGACAATACTTATTACCATCGGTTTTTCGAGCAGTACGCGAGTTTGAAACCGAAAGCCTTTTCCAGGAAGCTTGCGAAAATCATGCTGGCGTTTCTTTTTCTGCAATTAAACAGCTCGATTCATTACGGATTGATTTACCGGTTCAAAATCGATACCCGGCAAAACCCGGTTGTCGCTTCCATTTCGCAGGGCAGTAACGCGATTTTAACGGTGTCTCAGACTTTTTTCGGCATTGCCCCGCATGCCCTCTATCTACACGACCATTTTGCAGGCTATGACCGAATTTTGGCGATTACCTACACAGGAAAAGACGGAGTCGAGCATTGGCTGCCTTTTGTCAACGAGCAAGGGCGATTACTGGCGCCTAACTGGGGCCGCGTGCATTCGATGTGGGCCAATATTGCCGTGACGCCGACGATTAACAACACCCGCTTACAAAAATTTATCATGAAAGTGACGGCCTTCTGGGGACAAAAAATCGGCTTGAATCTTGACGATACGGTGTTCCATATCAAGATGAAAAAAATCAGTTCACCGACCCATTGGGTTTATGATCAATTGCACCTAAACTTTGCATCACCGTGGATAACTATCGGAACAGTGAAATGGAACAACAAGCAAATTTCATACAATTTACCCAGTGACATCAATTCGTTATGACAGCGCCGGATAACTAAAGCACTTTTAGTATTGCATCGATATTCCAGTCATGATATAAATTGTCCGTGCTTTTATACATTGGCGCACAATAAATAAAATAATTTAAACCCCTTTGGAGGATAATATTATGAAAAAAGTTTTAACACTTTTAGCTATGGCATTAATGATTGTTGGCTTGACTGGTTGCAACGACAACCCAGATGGCGCAAAGCAAAGAGTTTCTAGTTCACATTCTATTGAACTGTAAATAATACTCTGTAAGACCAAAAAACCCAGCTTAACGGCTGGGTTTTTTGTTTGTAGGGCTTTGGCTTTAAACGGCTTGTTTTAAATCAAGCGCCCCCATAAATCATATTCATCCGCTTCTTCCAGCTCCACCTCGACAAAATCACCGACTTTCAGGTGTGTCGCGCCATCAATAAACACCTGGCCGTCTATTTCCGGCGCATCGGCTGTACTTCTTGCAACCGCCCCTTCTTCGACCACTTCATCAACCAGAACCGTTTCAATGCGTCCTACGCGCTGTTGTAAGCGCGCCGCGCTGATTTCAGCCTGATGCGCCATAAAACGCGCCAGACGTTCCTGCTTGAGTTCTTCCGGGACTGGGTCCGGCAAATCATTAGCGACCGCACCTTTGACCGGGGAATAGGCAAAACAGCCCACCCTGTCCAGTTGCGCCTCGCTCATAAAGTCCAGTAATTCCTCAAACTCCTGTTCGGTTTCTCCGGGGAATCCGACAATAAAGGTACTGCGCAAAGTAATATCCGGGCAGACTTCGCGCCAGGCCTTGATTCGTTCCAGATTGTTCTGACCGGCCGCAGGGCGCTTCATTAATTTAAGAATACGGCTGTTGGCGTGTTGAAAGGGAATATCCAGATAGGGCAGGATTTTACCTGCCGCCATTAACGGAATGACATCATCAACGTGCGGATAAGGGTAAACATAGTGCATCCTGATCCAGATACCCAAATCGCCCAATGCTTCCGCCAAGTCATAAAAACGGGTTTTCACCGCGCGGCCTTTCCAGTCGCGGCTTTGATATTTTAAATCCAGGCCGTAAGCGCTGGTATCCTGCGAAACGATTAACAGCTCCTTTACGCCGGCATTGGCGAGACGTTCGGCTTCCAGAAGCACATCATCAACCGGCCTGCTGACCAGATCGCCGCG
>SXGU01459062.1_pt1 | contig 21468 bp, 18 predicted proteins | sample 3174531 | NCBI WGS metagenome assembly SXGU01 (sample SAMN11356863, study PRJNA531348) | freshwater metagenome | isolation source: freshwater sample F1-140 | place: China: Fuxian Lake, Yuxi | collected 2017-12-25 | reverse complement strand
GGAATTTTTTACCTTTTAAACCAGGTTTAGTTGGAGGACACTGCATTGGAGTGGATCCTTATTATTTAGCACAAAAAGCCCAAGAAGTAGGATATCATCCAGAGATAATATTGTCAGGAAGAAGAATAAATGACTCAATGGGTAAGTATGTTGCTTCAGAGACTATAAAATATATGTTGAGGAAAAATATTCAGGTTCCTGATTCAAAAGTTTTAATTCTAGGCTTTGCATTTAAAGAGAACTGTCCTGATGTTAGAAACACGAGAGTAATAGATATTTACTATGAATTGAAGGCTTTTGACATAAATGTAGAAGTGTATGATCCTTGGGCAGACCCCAAAGAAGTATTTCAAGAGTATGGTATAGAATTGATAAAAAATGATATTGATAATATTTTAAGTAGTTATGCGGCCATTATTTTAGCAGTTGCGCATGATGAATTTAAGCAATTAAGGATTAAGAGTTCTGACAGGCAGGTCATCTTTGATGTAAAAGGTTTTTTGCCTAAATCATGTATTGATGCAAGATTGTAAAATATTGTACTAATCAAAAGCAACAGATTATATCCCAACTGATGAGTAAAATTCTAATTACAGGAGCTGCGGGTTTTATAGGCTTCCATTTGGTGAATAAGTTTCTCCATCAAGAATCTTTTGAAATTGTCGGTCTAGATAACATCAACGATTATTATGATGTTAATTTGAAACTTCTTCGGCTAAAGGAACATGGAATTTATACGAATAGTATAAACGAACAGGAAATTATTACAAGCACAAAGCATAGTAACTATCGCTTCGTTAAAGCCGACCTAGCTAACTTTGATTATGTTGTCCAATTTATGATGGAGGAAAAATTTGATTATGTAGTTAATCTTGCAGCACAAGCTGGAGTAAGGTATAGCATTGTAAACCCAAGAGCGTATACACATTCTAATATAGATGGCTTTTTGAGTATCCTTGAGGGCGCGCGACATAGTAAAGTGAAGCACTTGGTTTATGCAAGCACATCTAGTGTTTATGGGTTAAACACAGAAATGCCTCTATCTGAGAAGAAACCAGCGCAGCATCCTATCTCGCTTTATTCAGCGACAAAGAAGGCTAATGAATTAATGGCGCATACGTATTCTCATTTATTTAAATTACCAACAACAGGACTTCGCTTTTTTACAGTATACGGGCCTTGGGGTAGACCTGACATGGCTTTATTTCTCTTTGCGGATGCTATTATGAATGATAAGCCTATCAATGTATATAATCACGGGAAAATGGTTCGTGATTTCACATATGTCTCAGATATTACTGAGTCAATTAAGAGGCTAACATTGAAGCCTGTAAGCGGCAACCCCAATTGGAATGGAGCTTTTCCACTATCTGACAGTAGCTCAGCACCGTATCGTATTTTCAATATAGGTAATAATAGCCCTGTTCAGCTTATGGATTATATTAGTGCTTTAGAGAAAGCACTTGGAAAAAAAGCAATTAAAAATATGATGGATATTCAAGCTGGTGATGTTCCTGCTACACATGCTGATACATCAGCTTTAGAAGAATATGTAAATTTCAAGCCCTGCACTTCTATTGAAGATGGTGTTTATGAGTTTGTTAATTGGTACAAAGGATACATTAAAGAAACATAATTCTTAAGTTGCTTACAGATATTATTGATTGAGTGAGTGTATAAATTATTAATGTAGTGTTTTTAATTGCCTAAAACTAGTTTAATGAAAGCTGTAATTTTAGCGGGTGGGCTTGGTACTCGCCTTTCAGAGGAAACACATTTAAAGCCAAAACCAATGATTGAAATAGGCGGCAAACCTATTTTATGGCATATAATGAAACTTTATGCTTCTCATAATGTTAATGAATTTGTTATTTGTTGTGGATACAAAGGTTATATGATTAAAGAGTATTTTGCAAATTACTTCCTTCATATGTCAGACGTAACATTTGATATAGCTAAAAACTCAATGGAAGTGCATCAACGTAACGCAGAGCCATGGTGTGTTACGCTTGTTGATACGGGTGAAAGTACTCAAACTGGTGGTAGGCTAAAGCGCGTATATGATTATGTTAAGGATGAAGAGGCATTTTGTTTTACTTACGGTGACGGGGTTAGCGATGTAGACATAACGAAACTGGTACAATTTCATCGTAATCATGGAAAATTAGCTACTGTAACTGCAGTAAGCCCACCAGGGCGTTATGGGGCTCTGAAAATAGATCATAATAGAGTAATCGGCTTTGCTGAGAAGCCAAAAGGCGATGGTGGGTTTATTAACGGTGGCTTTTTTGTAGTGTCACCTAAGTGCCTTGATTTAATTTCTGATGATAATATAGCATGGGAGCTAGACCCACTTACTGAACTTGCAACTTCTGACCAGTTAATGGCATTTGAACACGATGGATTTTGGCAGCCAATGGATACTCTTCGGGAAAAAATTCTACTTGAATCTTTATGGAATTCAGGTAACCCACCATGGAAAAAATGGAAGTAATGAGTACTAATAAGGTAGACGATAAGTTTTGGAAAGGTAAGCGTGTGCTTATTACGGGTCATACTGGGTTTAAGGGAAGCTGGCTCTGTGTATGGTTAAAGTCAATGAATGCAGAAGTTTTCGGATTAGCCTTGGATCCTGCTACCCAACCATCGCTTTTTATGGAAGCTGCTGTATTTGAGGGAATTACTAGTAAAATTGCTGATATTCGAGATTGCGATATCGTTTCTGAGTATGTTTTGAAAATACAGCCAGATATCGTGATACACATGGCCGCACAGCCTCTAGTTAGATATTCTTACAGTAACCCGATTGAAACATACTCAGTTAATGTAATGGGTACTGTAAATACGCTTGAGGCTGTAAGAAAATGCGGATCTGTTAAGTCTTTTGTTAATGTTACAACTGATAAGTGTTACGATAATAAAGAGTGGCATTGGGGTTATAGAGAAAATGACCAATTAGGTGGTTATGATCCTTACAGTAGTAGTAAGGGGTGTTCTGAGTTGATTACTAGTGCTTATCGTAATTCATTCTATAATTCAATTGGTATTGGACTCGCATCTGCTAGGGCAGGTAATGTTATTGGTGGCGGAGATTGGTCTTCTGACAGGTTAATTCCTGATATTTTGAGTGCTGTTTCTAAAAACGAATCATTAGTGATTCGTAGTCCAGATTCTGTTAGGCCATGGCAGCATGTATTGGAGCCCTTATCTGGATATCTTATTCTGTCTCAAAAACTTTATAACGAAGGGAATAAGTTTGCAGATGCTTGGAATTTTGGTCCTAGAGATAGTGATGCAAAGCCAGTAAAATGGATAGTTGAAAACATATTGAGAACTATGAAGAGTAAGATGAGTTGGGAACTGGAGCCCAATACTCAGCCTCATGAAGCCTATTATTTAAAGTTGGATATTTCGAAAGCAGAAGCGATGCTTGGGTGGACTCCAAAATGGAATATTGAGAAAGCAATTGAGAAAGTTGTTGAATGGCATGAAGCATGGTTGACCAAATGTAATGTGAGGTATACTTGTGAAATGCAAATTCAACAATATATAAATGAAACGTCAAAATAATTTATTGAATAAAAAGGTGACATAGTTATGAGTAGTAGAACTATATCAGAAATCAAAAATGAGATTTCTCAATTAGTACAAGAATATGCGGACATATTATATAAACCACAACCTTTTATTCCTGGAGTAACTCCTATTCCTGTTTCGGGGAAAGTTATTGGTGCCGACGAATTAAAAAATATGGTGGATGCTTCATTAGATGGATGGTTAACAACAGGTAACTACAATAAATTATTTGAGAAGAGACTTGCAAAATTTATTGGGGTTAAACACCTAATTACTGTAAATTCCGGGTCATCTGCTAACTTAGTTGCTTTTTCAACACTTACTAGTTATAAGCTTGGCGAACGCGCAATCAAACCTGGTGATGAGGTTATAAGTGTTGCAGCTGGATTTCCCACTACTGTCAATCCTATAATTCAGTTTGGAGCTGTGCCAGTTTTTGTGGACATAGAGCTTGAGACACATAATATACAATCGGATCTCATAGAGGCAGCGATAACTTCTAAAACAAAGGCAATAATGATAGCTCACAGCCTAGGAAATCCTTTCAACCTTGATAAAGTAACTGCCTTATGTAAAAAGTATAAACTATGGCTTGTTGAAGATTGTTGTGATGCACTTGGGGCTACATACAAAGGTAAAATGGTTGGTACATTTGGTGATATAGCAACACTTAGTTTTTATCCTGCACATCACATCACTATGGGTGAAGGTGGAGCTGTTTTCACAAACAATGCCCAGCTCAAATTGATAGCAGCTTCTTTCCGGGATTGGGGTCGTGACTGCTTTTGCCCAACGGGAAAAGATGATACCTGCGGGAAAAGGTTTTGCTGGACAAAAGATGAGCTTGGTGGAGATCTTCCTGATGGCTACGATCATAAATACATATACACACATTTAGGATATAACCTCAAAATAACAGATATGCAAGCAGCCTGTGCATTAGCACAGATGGATAGGCTTGAGGAGTTTATTGAGAAAAGGCGGTCAAATTTCCATTATTTAAAGGCTAAACTTAAAAAATTTGAAGACTTCATAATATTGCCTGAGGCAACTCCTGACTCAAATCCTTCTTGGTTCGGATTTCCCATAATACTCAAAGAATCTTCTGATTTTAATCGTAATATTTTTATTCAATATTTGGAAGCAAATAAAATAAGTACAAGATTACTCTTTGCGGGAAATTTAACTAAGCAGCCCTATATGAAGGGACGCCTTTTCCGGGTCTTTGGTAAGCTCACAAATACAGATATAGTTATGAATCAGACATTGTGGCTTGGGGTATTTCCAGCACTGAATGAGGCACATATGGACTACATAGTAGAAAAGTTTGAAGTTTTTTTTCTTGGAAAAAATTATCGGAATGATTAATAGTAATAAAATCGTTTCCGAGGATATAAATCAGATACTTAGTAGGGAGTTGACTTGGGGTGCTTTTAGTGGTTGCAATGTGGTGGTGACAGGTGCAGGAGGTTTCCTTGGTGGGTATTTAGTTAGAACCTTAATTACCCTTAATAATCTTGGCTTACTCTCTCGGCCAGTTAAAGTAATCGCTTTTGTAAGGGACTTACGAAAAGCAAAAGAATCCTTTGTAGACATAGTGGGCACTCCAAATCTAATTTTCTTTGAATGGGATTTAAATTCGATAGCTATTCCTGATGTAAAGGAAAATATTCACTACGTTTTTCACGCTGCAAGCCAGGCTAGTCCAAAGTATTATGGAAGCGATCCAGTTGGAACCCTTCTTCCTAATGCTGTTGGTACTACGGCGTTACTTTCAATGCTGCAGAAATCTGTGGACCCGCGGGGATTTCTGTTTGTCAGCAGTAGTGAGGTTTATGGTACGGTTTCAGACAATATTTTATTAGCGGAGAATAATTTTGGATCAATCGATCCTGCCATTGTCCGTTCATGTTATGCTGAGAGCAAACGCGTGGGAGAGACTGCTTGTGTTGCTTGGTTTTATCAGTATAAACTGCCTACATACATAGTCAGGCCTTTTCATACATATGGGCCTGGGCTGCAGCCAAATGATGGTCGAGTTTTTGCAGATTTTGTATTTAATGTTCTTAGGAATGAGGATATTATCATGAACAGTGATGGTAGTACAAGACGTGCATTTTGTTATGTATCCGACGCTATAGCAGGTTTTTTTACTGTAATGTTAGCAGGTAAGCCTGCTGAGGCTTATAATGTAGCAAACCCAGATGGAGATTTGTCTGTTTTAGAACTAGCAGAGTTACTTATAAAATTATATCCGGAAAAAAACCTTAAGGTAAAACGGCAGATGACGGGGGATGGACCATATCTAAGTAGCACATTTAAAAGGCTTATTCCAGACATATCTAAACTAACAGCTTTAGGCTGGCAGCCTAATATTTTACCGAGAGAAGGCTTTCTCAGAATGATCGAAAATTATGCACATGAATACTATAAGTAGTCTCAAGACACTTTACCAATCAGGAAAAATAGAAAAGCAGGATTTTATTTTGCAAGCATTAAAAATACATAATGGTCTTTTTGATTACATTGATATAACGAAATCAACAGATATTAATGAGATTAGGGTGACGAGCGAGGGCATTAGGTTTGAGATGGGTGATGATAAAATATGCATGTTTGCGCCACCTAATGAAGCGAGAGTCGCTCCAATCGAAGTAATGAATTTCGGGCAATACGAGCCTTATGAGACAAAGGTAATGGATCTCATTAGTGATAACGCACTTAATGTGCTAGACATTGGTGCTAATATTGGTTGGTTCTCTGTAAGGTTTGCAAAGCGACTCAGGAATGCAAGGATATATGCTTTTGAACCAATGCCTGAAACTTTTCATTTTCTTCAAAGAAACATTTCAGAGAATAAAGTGGGAGAGGTAGTCAGCTCATATAACTATGGGTTATCTGAGAAAAGTGGATGTTCTACTTTTTATATTGCTCCTCAAAATGGAACTAATGCATCTTTACAAAATGTTTCAGGAGTGACTAATGCCCGAAAAGTTTTAGGACTTACTATGACACTCGATGAATGGCGTGAGAATATGCAGGTAAAGGTAGATTTTATTAAATGTGATGTGGAAGGAGCAGAGTATTTGGTGTTTAAGGGTGGTAGACATGCTTTACAGAATGATAAACCAGTGATTTTTACAGAGCTTCTGAGGAAATGGACAAAACCTTTCGGTTACCATCCCAATGACTTGGTATTTTTCCTTAAAGAATTAGGATATGATTGTTATGCGATTTCCAATGATTCGGTGATTCGTCTTGAAAATATAAATGAAGAAACAATTGAGACTAACTATGTTTTTCTGAATAGAAGCGTCCACGCATCTATTATTTCAAAACTAGACACTATTTCATAGAAAAATTATATGGGATTAGATACTATTGAGTTATCAAGAAGGATACGAGCTTCTGCGCTTAAAATGGTAAGCCGTGCCAATGCATCTCATATTGGCTCAGCGCTTTCTATTACGGATATTGTTGCCGTATTGTACGGGAGTATATTGAATTATGATATAAATGATCCTGAGTTCGATGGCAGAGACCGTTTTATTCTGAGTAAAGGTCACGCCTGTGTAGCTGTATATGCTGCGCTAGCTGAGATAGGGTATATCACCCGCCAGGAACTGGAGACATATGGACAAGACTTTTCATGGCTCATGAACCATATCAGCCATAAAGTAAAAGGTGTTGAGTTTTCAACAGGTGCATTGGGACATGGACTCCCATTTGGCGTGGGTAAAGCTCTGGCTGCGAAAAAGACTTGCAAGAGTTGGCATACCTATGTCGTGATGAGTGATGGAGAGTTGGATGAGGGTTCAAACTGGGAGGCTATGTTGTTTGCTGCTCATCATCAGCTAGATAATTTGACTGCAATTATTGATTATAATAAGCTCCAAAGCCTCACAACTGTTCAAGAGACACTTTCACTAGAACCTTTAGCTGATAAACTTAAAGCTTTTGGCTTATCTGTAGTGGAGACAGATGGCCACGACCACAAAGCTTTGTCGGAAGCCTTTCACTTTGCTTGCTCAAAAAAAGGTAAACCTGTGGCGATAATAGCACACACTATTAAAGGGAGAGGCATTAGCTTTATGGAAAACAAAGTTGAGTGGCATTATAAAGCACCTTCCACCGAACAATTGCAAAGCGCCTTGAAAGAATTAGGATATGCGTAATACATTTATAAATGAGCTAGTTGCATTAGCTAGACAACACAAAAATATTGCCCTCATTGTGGGTGATCTAGGTTATTCTGTGGTTGAACCTTTTGCCAAAGAGTTCCCTGATCGGTTTATAAATGCTGGTGTGGCTGAGCAAAATATGATGGGGTTAGCTGCGGGAATGGCTTCAGAAGGATACCATGTGTTTGTATACTCTATAGCCAACTTTCCAACTTTTAGATGTGCGGAGCAGATAAGGAATGATGTTGATTATCATAATTTTCCAGTTACAATCGTGGCTATAGGCGGTGGGCTAGCTTACGGGGCACTAGGATATTCCCACCATGCAGTGCAGGATTATGCCTTGATGCGATCGATGCCCAATATGCTTATTGCTTCACCTGGTGATCCTTTTGAGGTAAAAGCTTGTATGCAATATTTAGTAAATAATCCACAGCCTTCCTATTTAAGGCTTGGTAAAACAGGTGAGCCCATTTTTCATAAAGAAATACCAACATTAATTCCCGGTGAATGGGTATTAGTTCACGAAGGAGATGAACCCAATAAGACATTCCTTTCGACCGGAGCGCCTCTTAAAATTGCAATGAGTTTGAAGGATAGCAACGATACAAAGGGATTTAGTGTTTACTCATTACCACTTTGGGGAATGAGGTTTAAGAAAGAGCAATCTAAATTTCTTAACAAGTTTGAAAAAGTAATTACAATTGAAGACCATCTGATTGATGGGGGTATGGCCTCATGGTTATACGAATCACTTAGTCAAAGTCCATCATTGATGGGAAAATTAACGGTTAAGGCACTAGATCATTCAGTTTGCGGTATGGTAGGAAGTCAGGAAGCTTTACAAATTGCCGGAGGGTTAGTATAATAATTTTACAAAGATTGTTTTTTGAATAGTATAAAAAAGCGCGCTTTTAATGGTGCGGTTACTGGACTTCTTCAGAATGGTTTGGCTATGGGAAGTCAGCTTGTTATGGCTCCAATTATTTTGGCTTTTGCTGGTCAGGATACCATGGGGGGGTATGCAATCATAACACAAATTATAGGCTATACTTTATTATTAGATCTAGGATTTTCTGTTGCATTGCAACGATTTCTATCTCAAGCTGCCGATACAGAAGATAGTAATAATAAATTTGCGGCATTATTCAAAATCGGTAATTTTTTTTTATTTGTAATTAATTTACTTATCAGTGTCTGTATTTTAATTCTGGCATTTCGGTTTAGTTTATTTTTTAGAACTGAAAATCATTTGTTCAAACAAGCTCAAATTGCACTTTGTTTACAAGGTTTGTGGATTGTATTACGTACACCTTTATACATCTATAATTCAGCATTGCTTGCTACTCAAGAAATGGCAATTTTAAACCTAATTGCTATACCAGTTAATATCTTTCGGTTATTATTAAGTATAATATTGGTCTATACCGGATTCGGTTTAATTGGGTTAGTTCTTGCAAATATAATTTCGGATTTAATTGGGCATTTGGCGCAAAGATTTTTTTTTTTTAGAAAGCATTTTTCGCTTTTGAATGTGCCCTCTGAGAAAATTGACTTACAGTTACTAAGAAATGTTTTTCGCTTTGGGTTATCATATTGGGGTGTTAATCTTTCTGTAGTACTATTGTTAGGGAGTGATAATCTAATTGTAGGAGCTTTGTTTGGAACTGTTAGTGCCTCTGTTTTTTATACAACTAAAATGATTGGATCTTTGGCTATTTCAACTGTTTCAAGGGCTATCGATAATATTTTTTCTGGCGCTGCCTTTTTGGCTGGAAAGCAAGATCATACGGCTCTAAAAAAAATTTACCTCCAAAGTTTACGATATGTAATGGCCCTAGTAATCCCAGTATTTTTTGCTATTATACTTTTTACGAAATGGTTAGTTATTCTGTGGGTCGGACCGAAGCAATATGCTGGAGATATCATGGTACTATTTATTTCTTGTTTTGTTCTATTTCAGATACTTTCCCATTTACACGGAATATTTACTCTTGCAATAGGTAATTTGAAAAATTGGAACACAATTTCGATAATAGCAGGTTTTTTATCTGTTTTTCTAAGTTACAACTTAGGAAAGGAATTTGGAATTGAATTTATTACTGCAGGCATATGCGTTTCGGTAATTGTAATTGCTTCTTTTTTAATTTTTAAAGTAACAAAAACATTAAATGTATCTAGCGTTGAATTTGTTCAAAACCTATTGCCTTCAACGCCGATTATTTTTATTTTTTTTATTTTATTATGGGCGAAAACCTTATTTGTTTATTCAGTTAAATCGCTTATACTTTTTATATCTGTTTATGCTTTTTTTTGGATAATTATAACATGGTTTATTGTTGTGCATCAGAATGAAAGAATAGCTATTGTTTCTTGGATTAATAAGAAGTTGAAATTTAAAACATGATAGTATTTGTGCCAACGTACAATAGAACCAAAGTGTTACCTTTTGTGGTTCAAAGTATTTTAAACTCAGATATTTCTGGAATTGATGATAGGTTGGTGGTTTTAATCCATAATAATTATCCACCAGCAAAAAAAGAAATAGATGAACTCATAGATCATGTATCGAAAGAAACAAGATTTGAATTTAAAGTTATTCATAGAGAAAAGGTTATTATTCCTCTTGACGCCTGGTTTCAAGCAATATTTTCAGTTGCAAATGAGGATGAGACAGTTATTATATTGGGAGATGATGATTTAGTGACTCCCTGGGGAATTAAGAATCGCTTTATTGAGATAAATCGATTGAACGGCGATTTTCTGCTAAGCAATTTTATTCAAAGAATTTATTTTTTTGACGGAGGTATGTCTTGCTGGCCAAATTTTGGAGAAATTGATATTCCAAAGGGAATAACTGAAGCTAGAAAATGGACATATTCAGCTGAAGGCCATACAAACACGACTTTTATTTCAAATCATTGTTTTAGAAATACAAAAGTATTTAGAGATGGATTGAACGAGGCATTTAGTTGGTGCAACCAACAACAATGGGCGCCCCGAATTTACACAACTGGCCTTATTCCATCATATCTAACATATGCAATTCAGGCTAGTGGGGGTAATGTTTTATCTTTCGATGAAAAGTCAGTAATTAGAGGTTCAATATTTGAAGAGGCTGTTAAGGGAGATTACTCAGATGGTGGATCAACTTCCTTTTATTGTCTATTAACTTTGAATATTTTTTCCAACAAAAAAATTCATAAAGATATTGAGCAGTATGAGAGTTTACGAGACCTATACCTGAAAGCTCTACGCAGTAATTTTTTTGAAATATTAGGGAATAAAAACATAAGCTTTTCAATGATTCATTTAGGTTTGAAAAATACTGGTCTAAAGTGGTCTAATTTATTAGGAATTGAATTATTTAACTATAGATCATTTCTCAGTCTTTTTCCTTTTATTCGAGGTCGAGAACTAAAAAGGGAATTTAGAAAGCAGTCTAATTTGAAACCAACGCATCTTTTTTTGGACGAGTTAAAGCAGCGCTACAAGAATGAAAAGCATTATGATCAATAAGATGTGTCGCCTCTTACCGTAGTGTTGGGAATATTTGATACACTATCCTTTGAAATGCAATTATTTAATGTACATAAGTAGATTTCAGTGAATAATCAGTTATTTTTTTTGATTCCAATAAATTTGTCGGCTCTTTTTTCACTTCTTAAAGTGGAATATCTATGTAATGATTAGTTAGTATGATCAGCCTTGTCGTTTCTAAGAAGTTTGTATTTCGAATAAGTCAAATAAGTTTAGGCGTTACTTTAGTTCTGCTTTTGCTTAATGAAGTGCAAACTCTTATTGCATGGTGGGTTATGCTGTTTTGTTTGTTACCTGCTTTAGTTTGGGTTCAAAGTAGTACTTATTTATCAGTTAAAGTATTCGTTTGGACTGTGTTTGTAACTCAGGTGGTAGGTGTGCCTCTCTTTTATTTAAATCCAGAAGAATATACATTTCAAAGTCATCGCCCCTACTATTTTACTGGGTTAGAAGCATTTCGTGTTTTTTATAAAGTGGGAATTTTCCTTTTGGTGTTTTTATTTGTTGCTAGTTTACTCAAAAAAATGTTTGATCTTCTTGGTGCTAAGAAGAAAAATTTTTCTTTTGAAAGTAATACTATTAAGATAACCGATAAGACATTTACCCCGATTCTAATGGCTTCTCGCACTACTTCCTTAATTTCTTTAGGGTTTATTATTTTCATCATTTGTATAATGATTCCTTTAAATAATTGGATGTTTCAAAATGGTATTGGGTTAACAGGAGTAGACTCGCCAGCGTTACCTTTTCGACTAAGTGGTATTTTGACTTATTTAGCCAAAATTCTTGTTCCAATAGTTTTAGCATTTTTGTATCTAAGAACCCAGCGAGATTCAGTTATTGTAATATTTATTTTAGGATTTTATAGCATCTTTTTAGGAGTAAGTACAGTTAGTAAATCCGCAGCTTTAATTGTGATTCTTGCCCCCTGGGCTTTCGCCTTTATAGACCGGCGCTGGTTTTTATTTGTCATTACTACAATTTTTGTGACCCTTGGAATTGGATTAGCCTCAGCTAGTCGTATTTTGGTTTATGTTTTTTCTGAAAACACCTCGGGTTCTGATACAAGTATGGGTGTTATAAATACATTGATCGAGACTGCAAGAAATTTAGAGTGGAACAGAGTCTGGTTAACTATTTTTTCAATTATAGGACGTATAGAGTCCTTTGAAACGTTGTGGCTTGCAACAAATGTTAACCCTGATACCTTTGGGGGTGGGCTTGCTGTACTGGCTAAGGCTGTTGATTGGAATTTAGTAGATTTAGGTCATGATGCAATTCATATGGAAGTTTTAGGATATACAGTTCCCGTAGGAATATATAATGTCCCATCTGGAGTATTAGCATATATGTTATGGGCGGTTGGAGACTCACCCCTTTTTTATATACCCTTTGCCATTCTTTTAGCTGGGTTTTTAATGCTTCAAGAATTATCAATACGAGTAATTGGGGAAAGATATTCTGTTAACGCATTATTTCTTAGTCCTGTGATTGTATTATTAAGTTTGTCATATTATGCAAGTATAGGATATCCAACTGCTAATTGGATTTTTTTATTTCTCGTAACTTTTAAGTTCTTTCCCCGGCTTTACTTAATTAATAAAGTCTTATCAAGAATTAGTGCTAGTATAAAATGAAAACTAATATATAGCTCATTAAAAGTAAATAAATACTATTTACAAGAAACCATGTTTTACTATTTTACGAAAAATATATAATAAATATTAAATATATGTCTTTATTTAAATTGATTGGGGATAATACTGACGAGATTCGTTTTTCATGGGTAAAAAAAAGTTTACTAGAGTTACCTGCTGGCCTTCGTATTCTAGATGCTGGAGCTGGTGAATTAAGATTTAAGCCATTTTGTTCTCATTTGGAATATGTTGCACAAGATTTCGGTGAATACGACGGTTCAGGAGACTCAAAAGGGTTACAGACTGGTAAATGGGACAATAGTAGATTAGATATTGTTTCTGATATTACTGAAATTCCTGTATCTGATTCTAGTTTTGATGTTATTCTGTGCTCCGAAGTTTTTGAACATATCCCAGATGCTGTAGCTGCTTTAAAAGAATTCTCTCGCATACTGAAGCCAGGAGGAAAATTAATTTTAACAAGCCCCTTTAATTCACTGACTCATTTCGCACCCTATCACTTTTGTGGATATAATCGTTATTGGTATGAATACCATCTTCCTAAAGCTGGGTTCGAAATTGAAGTTATTGAACATAATGGATCTTGGTTTGCATTTGTAGCTCAGGAATTGCGTAGAAGCCGTATAGTTGGAAGTATGTACGCTTCAGTATTTCTAGGCTTACTTACAAGAATTGCAGTTATACCGATTCTTGTTTTACTTACAGTTATGGCAAAACGTGATAAAGGGTCCCATGAGTTGCTTTGCTTTGCCTATATGGTGCGCGGAGTTCGAAAGGCCAAAAATTGATACAAAATATTACAAATCATATGGAGTGGAGAGAGAAGTTGAAAGGTTTCCCTATTTTTTATTCAGCTAATGAAATAATAAAGGCTTATGGTTTAAAAAGTGGTTTAAAGAGGCTAAATCAGTATTATCGCTCGCAGTGCGATAAGTACGAGGTTGAATATAATGAATCAAATGCGATTTCTCAATTTATTGACCGGCACAAAAAATTATCTCCTTTATTTTCAAAAAAGCAAATTGGTGAATTAAATATTTTTTGGGTTGGGGCTTCAAAACCTCAGGATGAATCTGGATTTCTTCAAAGTTTATCGCGATTTGGTAATGTTCATATTTATAATAACAATCCTATTGAGAACTATGGTCCTATATATGCCTCACAAGATATTCATTGGCTTGCAGCCCGTAAATTAAATGATGAGGCTTTATTAAAGCAAGTTTCTCTTGCACATAAGCAAAATAATATTGATTTTCTAATAGGACAGATGTGGGCTCATTGCTACTCGTCAGATGTACTTATGAAAGTACGTAGTCTCGGTATCCCTATAATTAATATAGCAATGGATGATCGTCTCCCAATTCATTGGTCAACTAATAAAGGTTATAGGATGGGCTCAGTAGGTTTAGGTAAGGGGGTTGATATAGTATTAACAACTGCCTCAGAAACCTGTGAATGGTATGCTTTTGAACAAATGCCATCTATATTTTGGCCTTTAGCTAGTGATGCTGAATTATTTAACAGTAATTCAGATGAAGAGAAAAATATTGATATTCTTTTTATAGGGAATCGTTATGGTATACGAGGAAAAATTATCGATTATCTATCCAAAAAAGGTTTGCAGGTTACCTGTTATGGAAATGGTTGGCCAAATGGCCCAGTTAATGCTGAGGAAAATACTAATTTTTCTAAAAAGGCTAAAATTATTTTGGGCGTTAGTACGGTTGGTTACTCTAAGGATGTATACACCCTTAAATTAAGAGATTTTGATTCTCTAATGTCTGGAGCTTTATACATTACTCATAGAAACCCAGATTTACTAAAGATTTTTTCTGAAGGGGTTCATCTCGAATGTTATGAAACGTTGGATGAACTCTATAAAAAAATTATATATTATTTAGCAAATGATGAAAGGAGAATAAAAATTGCAAATCAAGGAAGAGATTTGGCAATTGGAAAACACACATGGGATATTAGATTGACAAATACGTTTACGCAACTTGGATTTATTGATAGCTAAATCAGGTTTGATTTTCATCAATATTTATCTGGATATAAGTTTTTGAAATTTTTATTTAATAAAGCCCAACATTGTATAGAGTGATAAGATTATATGATAATGCAAGATGTTAATACGTTTAGTCTAATTTCTTTTTTTTGTTTGATTTTTATCAAGATGCTATTTGGATTGTATTCATGAATTTTCAATAATACGCTATAATTGGTACTGATTCTTTTCTTAAAGTAGATAACTGTTTTGCTGACACTTTTGATTACTTACCATTTATTTGTTTTTGTTAGAGTTAGAGTACTAAGTAGTATTAACAATCTAAGAAATTATAAGTAAAAAGTATTATCCAAGTAAGAGTGATAAATTATTTCAGTATATGAAATTTATCGTGTGGGGCGAATTTCTTTATTTTCAATATGAGCATTCTGTAGTGAATGCACTAAGGAAAAACAATATTGATGTGCTAATATTTAATATTAGAGAACAAGCATTATTTGAAATTATTTTTAAAATAGAATACTTTTTTTCTTTTAGCGGCATTTCCAGTTTTATCCTTAAAAGAAAACTGGTTAAGGTTGTTTTGAAAAACAAAGTTAATGTAATACTCTTTTGGCGCCCTACTATTCTAAATCCTTCTGATATTTTATACATAAAGTCTAAAACAAACGTAAAGACTATAAGCTATGTAAATGACAACCCATTTTCTCCTTTATATTCGAAAGGAAGTTTTGTGCAACAAAGACTTTGGGTGAATTTTATTAAATCAATTAGATGTTTTGATATAAATCTTGTTTATCGTCCGCAAAATATATCTGATTATATAAATAAAGGTTCTGTTGAGACATACCTATTTCCTCCAGCATATGTGCCTGATATGCGGTATGAATATGCCCCCAGCAGTTTTACTTATGATGTCATATTTATTGGATATCCAGATTCTCACAGAATAGGTCATCTTAATTATCTAATAGAAAATGGAGTCGACTTAAAAGTATATGGTTCCGGTTGGAATCCTAAAGACTTGCATCCAAATTATAAGTATGGGAGAATCATACCAATTTTAGATCAAGAGTATTTTCTTGAGCTAAAGAAATCTAAAATTTGCTTAGCTTTCTTATCAAAATTGAATCAAGATGTTTATACAAGAAGAAACTTTGAGATAACAGGCATAGGTTCTTTAATGTTGTCTGAAAGAACTAAAGAATTAACTGATCTGTTCGATGAAGGTACTGAGGCTGAATATTTTTCAAACAAGTATGAACTTTTGAACAAAATTAAAATTCTTTTAAACGACGAGAATAAACAAAAAAATATTCGTTTGCACGCAAGACTTAAAGTTAAAAAGGCAGGCCATACGATTGAAGAGCGAGTAAAGAAATTAATAGAATTAATTAAAAATTAGGTAAATGATTTTTTTAAAAAAAAATGTAGCGAAAATTCTGGAAGGAAAAATCGTCGCTTCTATTGTGGATTTTGTTTATAGTAAGGAGATAAAGCTAAATAATCTTAAATTTGATGTTTCTAGCCCAGTAATAAAAAAGAGTACTAAATCTCAACTTTTTTTTGGGTACTATGAAAGCGCTGAAATTAGATTCATAAATAAATATCTTGATAACTTTTATGATGTCATAGAAGTTGGTGCAAATATTGGAGTTGTATCCTGCCATATTTTAAAAAAAATAGCCTTAAAAAAAAGGTTAATAACTGTGGAGGCGAATCCTCAGATAGTAGGAATTTTGAAAAAGAATATTGAAATAAATTTTCCTGATGCTAACTATGAAATAATTAATTCAGTAATTGATTATTCTGGTGATGAAAATGAATTTGGCTTTTTTTGTATTGCTGATAATAACCTTGGGTCAAGAGTAACAACAAGTAACTTTGCTAAAGACGAATCTGTTGTTCAAATTAAAAAATCAACTTTAAACAGTATTATCAATGAATTTGATGTTAAAGAGTTTACTCTTGTTTCAGACATTGAAGGAGCTGAGGCAGAAGTTTTTAAATTGGATTATAGTTCTTTTAAGAATTGCAGACAAATAATAATAGAGCTTCACGATACAAATTATATGAAGATAGATGAGATGGTAAATTTTATTACACAAAAAATTCAATTTACTTATATTGATAATCATGGACCAGTTTATGTATTTAAAAACAATCAAAATTTATGAGTAAGACAACGAAAATTTATATGGCAGGCGTAGGCGGAATGCTTGGCGAAGCTTTTTATGAGGTATTTAACGGCGATTATATACTAAAATGCACTGATAAGGACGTTAATTCATCCTGGCTTTCATTTTGTGATTTTCGAGATTCAACAGCTTACATTAAAGATGTAAAGGACTTTGCTCCAGACTTTTTATTTCATATTGGAGCTCATACTAGTCTTGAATATTGTGAGGATAATATTGCAGATGCATATTTAACGAATACGATTAGTGTTGAAACAGCTGTAGCTATTGCAAATGATCTTAACATACCAATACTGTACATCTCGACAGCTGGAATATTTGATGGTAGAAAAGAACATTATGATGACTGGGATACTCCGAATCCATTAGGGGTTTATGCGAGAAGCAAATACCTTGGTGAAAAATTCGTCAAAGAAAACGCAAATAAATATTATATCTGCCGTGCTGGTTGGATGATGGGGGGAGGACCTAACAAGGATAAAAAATTCGTAAATAAAATTGTTAAACAAATATCAGCAGGAGCTAACGAATTAAATATTGTAGATGATAAATTAGGCACACCAACTTATACTGTAGATTTCGCATCTAATGTAAAATATTTGATCGAAAATAATCTTTATGGATTATACAATATGGTATGTCAAGGGGCTACTTCCAGAATTGAAGTGGCTGAAGAAATTTTAAAAATATTTGGTAGAACAAATATTAAAATAAACAAGGTAGATTCTTTATTTTTTAAAAAAACATACTTCGCACCAAGACCAGATAATGAGCGATTAATAAATTTTCGTTTAGAAATTTTAAAAGCCAATAGAATGAGAAATTGGAAAACAGCCTTAGCGGAATATCTTAATAAATATTACTATTCATATTTTAGTTAATGAAAAAAGTAATTATTTTAGCTGATAGTGTAAATCCATTTAATGATTTTCTGTTTAATAATCTTCATTCGTCAGATTCTTTTGAAGTTTTTGTATACTATCGTATTAACACACCTAGCTTATACAAATGGAATATAGAGGACAACAAAAAATTTAAATATAAATTTTATAGATCTGCTTTTTGGATAGACTTTTCGGTTCTAAAAGATATCATTATTAATAAAAACGCTTCTTATATCCAGATTGGATATAATGGTTTGACAAATGTATTTTCGATATTGTTATTAGGTTTATTAAAGAGAAAATGGATTTATTGGACAGATACACCTTACCCAAGCTACTTTTCAGGCTTTAAAGGTAAATTGAGGTTCTATTTTTTTAAGTTCATTTATAATTCAGTAAAAGTTTTTTTTACAACTGGTATATCTTCAATAGACTTTTTCGTTGAAAACGGATTCAATGAATATAAGCTATTAAATTTTCCTTTTTTTCTCGACTTAAATATTTCTTATTACTACCAATCACTGGGACGTGAAATTGCAATGAGTAAATTTCACATTAAATCGGAGGATTATCATTTTGTTTTTTTAATGTCAGGTAGGCTTATCAAGAGTAAAGGATTTTGTAATGGGATTAAATACTTAGAATGGCTTAAAAAGAGATCAATTAAATGTAAATTATTAATAGCAGGACTTGGTCCGGATAAGCAATATCTTGAAGAATTAGCCCACAGTATTGGTGTTCAAGATGATGTTTCGTTTGTAGGGTGGTTGAATGACCAAGACTTAGATGCGTTTTATAAAGCCGGAGATTTTTTCTTGCATATGCCGGAGTTTGATCCTTTTCCAACCGTTGTTATACAAGCAATGATTTATTCTAAGCCTGTTATTGGCTATACTTCTGCTGGTACAATAAATGATAGAGTTATTGACTATGCGAATGGTTTGAAAATAAATGGGTTATATGATGAAGCCTTTTTCACCCTTCTAACAAATGTGATGGAAAATAAACATATTATTTGTGAGATGGGCAAGGAGGCCAGAATTACTGCAGAAGAGTGGCCTGTTCAACGAGGTATTAAAATTATTCAATCAGTATTAAGTTAGCTTTATCACTATGTGTGGAATTTTAGGTGTAGCTGGAAAAAAAAGAATTAAAAATTCAATTTGGTTAAAAGAAGGAAGTAGTGCCATTCAACATCGTGGTCCAGATGATGATGGCGAATGGTGGTCAGATGATATGAGTGTTGGACTTGCTCACCGACGTTTGTCAATTATTGATTTATCTCCGTTAGGTCATCAGCCTATGCACTTAGAAGAAATGGGCCTTTCTATTGTATTTAATGGTGAAATTTATAATTTTTTAGAGTTACGAGATGAATTAAAGTCATTTGGATATTCTTTTCGTTCTCAAAGTGATACAGAAGTTTTACTTGCTGCATATGCTCAATGGGGAAAGGATTTTCTTTCTAAACTTAATGGAATGTTTGCTTTTGCCCTATATGATTCCAGAAACAAAACATTACTGTTGGCTAGAGATCGAGCAGGTGAAAAGCCTTTATTCTACCGTCTAGAAGATGGGATACTATATTTTGCATCTGAGTTAAAGGCTTTAATGGCAAATCACGATTTACCGAGGAAAATAGATCCAGAATCCTTGGATTGTTATTTAGCAATTGGTTTTGTTCCTAGGGAACGTTGTATTCTTAAGGGATATAATAAACTTCCTGCAGCACATGCCATGTGTTTTAATATTCACTCAGGTGAAATCAATGTATGGCCTTACTGGCAGCTTCCTTTATTTGCAAACTCAACAAACTTAGTTGACGAAAATACTCTTTTAAAAGAGTTAGAGTTTTTATTAGAAGATGCAGTTGGACGACAATTAATATCAGATGTTCCGGTAGGTGTCTTACTCAGCGGTGGAGTCGATTCTAGTATTGTTACTGCTATGGCAGTACGAAAATCAAAAAAGGTTCGCACATTCAGTATCGGTTTCCCAGGTCATGGAAAATTGGATGAAACAGTACATGCACGTTTAATAGCACGTCATTTCAATACTGAACATATTGAACTGGTAGCGGAACCTACAACTGCTGAACTTTTGCCTCTTTTAGCTAGACAGTTCGACGAGCCAATGGTTGATTCCTCTATGTTCCCTACCTGGCTAGTCAGTCAATTGGTTCGCAAGCATTGTACAGTTGCTTTGGGCGGAGATGGAGGCGATGAACTATTTGGAGGATATGGGCATTACAATAGATTGCTTTGGATGGAAAAAAATCTGGCTTATGTTCCTAAATGGGCACTAAAAATCGGTGCTTGGGCTGCTCAAAATTTTTTACCTGTTGGGTTTAAAGGGCGTAACTATTTACAAGGGCTTAATGTTGATATGCGTAATGGATTACCTCTAATCGCTAGTTATTTTGATGTGCCTGAAAGATTAAAGTTGTTAAAAGGTTATACAGAATATCAAGCTGTTGCTGAATCAATTCGTTTAGCATATATTCCAATAGAAAAGGATTTGCTTCAAAGGGCTACGCGAATGGATTTCCAAACCTATTTAACCGATGACATTTTGGTGAAGGTTGATAGAGCTAGTATGTTGAATTCATTGGAATTACGAGCACCTTTACTTGATTACCGAATAATTGAGTTTGCATTCGGAAAAGTGCCTTCCCATTTAAAATCAACTGAAAAAGATAAAAAGATTTTACTTAAGAAACTTGCCACAAAGATTTTGCCTCCTGAATTTGATAAACAAAGAAAACAAGGTTTTTCTATTCCTCTTTCTAAATGGTTGAGTAATGGACCTTTTAGAGATTTATTTTGGGATATCCTTTCTAGTTCTGATTGTATATTCGATTCTAAAACTGTGAAACAGCTACTTCATAGTCAGGACAGAGGTTATAGTAATGGGGAAAGACTTTTTGCACTAGTGCAGTTCGAGTTATGGAGAAAAACATATAATGCAACAGCCTGATCGTTCAATTTTTAATAGGATTTATTCTACTATCTACCTAAAGAGAATAACTAATGGAAAAAATAGTCAACTCTAGTTTGCTAATTACTGGGGGTACTGGATCTTTCGGAAACGCCGTCTTAAAAAGGTTTTTAACAACTGACCATTTTTCAGAAATTAGAATTTTTTCTCGCGATGAGAAAAAGCAGGATGATATGCGGAATCAGTTAAAAAGTTCGAAACTTAAATTTATAATTGGAGATGTAAGAGATTTCAATAGTGTAGAACAAGCAACTAGAGATGTCGATTATATATTTCATGCAGCAGCCTTGAAGCAGGTTCCGTCATGTGAATTCTTTCCAATGGAAGCTGTTAAAACTAATATTTTTGGTACTCAAAATGTAATAAAAGCAGCTTCTTTAAATAATGTAAAAAAGATAATATGCCTCAGCACAGATAAAGCAGCAT
>SXGU01131498.1_pt1 | contig 21479 bp, 18 predicted proteins | sample 3174531 | NCBI WGS metagenome assembly SXGU01 (sample SAMN11356863, study PRJNA531348) | freshwater metagenome | isolation source: freshwater sample F1-140 | place: China: Fuxian Lake, Yuxi | collected 2017-12-25 | reverse complement strand
GGACGGGCCGACCAGCACGATGAACTCGCCGTCGGCGATCGAGATCGAGACATCACGGACGGCGCGCACGCCGCCTTCGTAGACCTTGCCGACGCGAGTGAGTGTGACGGTGGACATGGGGAGAGAAGGTGCGGAAGCGATGCTGCGGCGAACCGACAGGCTAGCCCTTCACCCCACCGCGCGTGAGTCCCTCGACAAAATGCTTCTGCGCGGCGATGAAGAGGAGGATGCAGGGGATCATGGTGACCACGCTGGCCGCCATGAGGAGGTGGACATTGCGCAGGCCGCCGTATTGGTTGCGGAACGAGTTGAGCGCCACCGCCAGCGTGTTCTGGCTGTCGGAGTGCAGGTAGACAAGGGGTGCGAGGAAGTCGTTCCAGGTCCAGAGGAAGGTGAAGACCGCGCAGGTCGCAGTGACCGGCTGGCACAGCGGAAGCACCACGCGCCACCAGATGGCCATGTGGCCCATCCCGTCGATGCGCGCGGCCTCCAGGAGCGCCTCGGGAATCTGCGCGATGAACTGCCGGTACATGAAGACAAAGAAGGCGCTCCCGAAGAATGCCGGCACGATGAGTGGCAGCAGCGTGTCAACCCATCCGAGCCATCGGAACAGCAAGAACAGGGGAATCATCGTGACCTGCCCGGGGAGCATCATCGTGCCCAGCATCATGAGGAACGTGGCGCGGCGGCCGCGGAAGGGGACTCGAGCCATCGCGTAGCCCACGAGGCTGGAGCTGAGCACGGTGGCGGCGCACACCAGTGTCGTGACCACCACGGAGTTGGCGAGGGCATCGCGGAAGCCCCGCCACTCGTCGCTCCCCATTTCCCGAAGGGCTTGGGAGTAGTTCTGCCACTGCGGCTCCCAAGGGAACACTTCCAGCAGGTCGCCGGCCGTGATCGCTGCGCCGGCCTTCTCGGGGCTGAGCAGGCTGACGCAGGCCATCCAGGCGAGCGGGAGGAGCATGACCAGCGCGCCGGCACACAGCAGGAGCCACGCGAGCGAGCGACCGACAAGACGGGATGAGGGAGATCGACCCATCACGCCTTCATTCCCTCGTAGTAGACGAACTTGGCGCTGGTGCGCAAGAGGAGCCCCGTGAGCGCCATGATCATGAGCAGCAGGATCCAGGCGAGCGCGCTGGCGTAGCCCATTTCATAGGTCTCGAAGGCCATGTTGTAGAGGTAGAGCACATAGAAGCGCGTGAGGTCGCCGGGCTCGCCGCCGGTCATCACGAACGCCTGCGTGAAGACCTGGAACGAGCCGATCACCGACATGATGAGGTTGAAGAGGACGACCGGCGAGAGGAGCGGGAGGGTCACCCGGAAGAATCGCCGCACTGGCCCGGCACCGTCGATGCGAGCGGCCTCCAGCACATCCACCGGCACCTGCTGAAGTCCCGCGAGGTACACGATCATGCTTCCGCCGATGAACCACAGGCTCATGATGGCAAACGCGGGGGGGCCCCAGAATCCCGCGTCCTTGCCAAACCAGTCGGGCGGGGACAGGCCCAGCGGAGTGAGCACCGGTTCCAGCATCGTGTTCGCAAGGCCACCTTCAGGGTCGAACACCCAGCGCCACAGGATGCTGACGCCAACGCCCGCCAGCACGCTGGGCAGGTACCACGCCGCACGGAAGAGTGCGATGCCCCGGACCCTGGTGTTGAGGAGCAGCGCCGCGACGAGAGCCATCGCCTGCCCCGCGGGAACCGCGAGCAGCGCGTACACCAAGGTCACGCGCACGCTGGTGCGGAAGTGGGAATCGTGAAGCAGGATCTGCTCGAAGTTGGCAACCCCGGCCCACTGCGCCAGGTCCAGCGTGCTCACGCCGCGCCACCGCGCGAACGCCAAGGCCAGGCTCATCACGATCGGGAAGGCCATGAAGAGCGCGAAGCCAACGAACCACGGGCTGGCGAGCGCAAATCCCCATCGTTCGGTGCGTCGTTCGCGCGCGGACAGCCGCCCGCCGCGCAGCCACGCGATCTTGGCGATCGACGCGACGACGGCCAGCACGAGCGTGATCATCGCCAAGCGCCGCCACGGCATCGGGGGCATCTGCGCCACCGCCAAGGGTGAGGCGCTCTCCGCCCGCCAGTCGCGCCCAAAATCGGCCGCGCTCTGGGCCAGCGTGCGATCGCCCGTGCGAAGCGCCTGGTCCAGTCGAGAACCCAGCAACTGCTCAAACCGCGGGTTGACGGGCCATTCCAGTCCCTTCGCGTCATTGGCGTCGCGCAAGTAGCCGGCGTCATTGTGCGGTTCCTGCGTTGGGTCGAGGAACGCATCGCTTTGGGCGACGGCACGAATCGTCGGGATGGCCAGGCCAAGTCGGGCCATGCGAGCCTGGCCCTCGGCATCGGTGAGCGCCTTGACCAGCTGATACGCAAGCTCCGGATGCTTGCTCTCGCGTGCCACGCTCCATGAGACGATCGCGGCGATCGGGTGGTACGGCTCCCCGGCGGCGCGTGGAAGCGGCGCGAAGTCCCAGTCGAAGCCACCCGCGCCGGGTGCTGGGATGTTTCGATAGGTCGGCACGACCCAGCGTCCAAACGGCCCCGCGAATCCCACCTTCCCCGTGAGGAATACCGACGAGCCCGAGGCGATCTTGCTTCGCCCGCTGGTGAGCGTGTTCTCCTCGTCAAAGCGCCACGATCGGAACGCTTCAAGCATCGACATGACCTCGGGCGCGTCCAGCTGGATGTCGTCCAGGTCCTCGCCAACCACATCCAGTCCAGCGCTCTGGAGGTAGCCGCGCACCATCATCGGCCAGGTGACAAACTCCGCGCCAGTGGCGTCGGGGAGTTGGCCCACGGCTCTGGCCCCCGCGAGGAAATCGTCCCAGGTCCAGTCGTCGGCGGGATCGGCAACGCCCGCGCGGCGCAGGAGATCCTTGTTGTAATAGAAGCCGACCGTGGTGAAGTCCTTGGGAACGCCGAAGAGCGGGCCGGAACCAACACGCGAGCCGTCGTAGCGAAACGCCTTGACCGTCTCGGGGTAGAAGGCGCTGAGTGCAAGCGCGCTGGGCCCCTGGTCCGCCGCGACCAGCTCGTCCAGCGGCAACAAGAGTCCCATCGCGGCGAAGCTGGGAAGTCGTTCCGAGCCGACATAAAAGACATCCGGTGGCTCGCCGCTGGCCAGCATCGTCTGGAGCTTGGTGTAGAAGGAGCCAGCGTCGCCGGGATTCATGCGGCGGACGGTCACGCCGGGGTGCGCGGCCTCGAAGGCCGCGAGCGCGTCGTCCACGATCGCATCTTCCGCCGGCCCGCCATCGCCGGACCAATGCATGGCGACGAGTTCAATGGTGTCGGCGTCGGAGTGAAATCGACCCCACTCTCGCACCGCGACATGCACAAACGCCCAGGCGACCAGTGCCACCGCGGCGATGGTCAGGATGGTGCGGAGGGAACGGCCGATGATGCTCGTGCGTGCCGAGGATCGATCCGCCATGGGGTTACTATAGCGATCCATGCGCGTGCGATTCGCAGCCGTCATCCCGTTGGCGATCCTCGTTGCCGCGGCACGGATGGCGAGCGGCTCGGCCTTGCAGGCGGCCCCGTTCCCCCCCGCGCTGCCAGTGGCACCGGTCACGGTCAAGGTCGATGATGCGCAGTTGCCCGCGAGCGTCACGGCGACGCGCGACGACGAGGGGGTGTGGACCGCGGAGTTCTCCTACAAGCCAGCCAGCCCGGCGGCGAGCGTGTCGCTGGCGGGGTCCTTCAATGGGTGGAGCACGGAGGTGGAGCCGATGCGTCGTGGCGATGACGCCACCTGGCGCGCGCGTGTCGAGCTCCTCGACGGCAAGCACCTCTACAAGTTCGTGGTGAATGGCACGCAATGGACCCCCGACCCCAGGAATCCAGCCAACGAGGATGACGGGCACGGCGGCGCCAACTCCCTGCTGCAGCTTGGTGGCACCGCGTCGATGCAGGGGGTGAAGGTGAAGTTGGGCGACGGCAAGGTGGAAGGGGCGGGACTCCTGCACAATCCCGCCGCGCCATCGGACGCGCAACCTACGGTGATCCCGGGGCTGGTTCGGGTTCGCCTGCGCACGCTGCATGGTGACGCGCAACGCGTGGCGGTGGCCACCGAGCGTGGCATGTCGCCGATGGCGATCGATGGGGTCGAAGGACCGTTTGACTGGTGGGTGGGCAGCGTGGCGCTGGCGCCGCAGGATCGATACACGTTTGTGGTTGGCGACGGCAAGAAGGACTATCGCATGGAGCAGGTGTTTGAGTCGGAGGATGTCACCGCCCGCGCCATCCGCACGCCGGATTGGGCGAAGGACGCGGTCTGGTACCAGGTGATGGTGGATCGATTCAGGAATGGCGACACCGCCAGCGACCCGCCGCACGCCACGCCGTGGACGAGCGAGTGGTATCGACCCAGCGGCGACGAGGGCAAGAACGGCCAGACCTTCTTCAACTGGTATGTCTATTCACGGCTCTACGGCGGTGACTTCCAGGGATTGCGCGCGAAACTGCCGTACCTCAAGGACCTTGGCGTCAACGCGATCTACCTGAACCCGGTCTTCCAGGCGACCACGCACCACAAGTACAACGCGACCAACTATCTCCACATCGATGAGGGGTACGGCGCATCGGGCGACTATCTGGAAGTGGAGTCGCGCGAGGACTTGCGAGACGCGTCCACCTGGGAGTGGACCAAGGCTGATCGAGTCTTCCTCGACTTCCTCAAGGACGCCAAGTCGCAGGGCTTTCGCGTGATCTTCGACGGGGTCTTCAATCATGTCGGCACCGCGCATCCCGCGTTCAAGGATGTGCAGGCGCGCAGGCAGGCCAGCCCCTACGCCGACTGGTTCACGGTTCGATCCTGGGAGCCGTTTCAGTACGACGGCTGGGCCGGGTTTGGCGAACTCCCCGCTTTCAAGAAGGATGGCGACGGCCTGGCCAGCGAGTCACTCAGGAAGCACATTTTCGATGCCACTCGTCGATGGATGGATCCCGATGGCGACGGCGACCCGTCGGATGGCATCGATGGCTGGAGGCTGGATGTGCCGATGGAACTGCCGATGGGCTTCTGGTACGAGTGGTGCGCCTTCGTGCGCTCGATCAATCCAAACGCCTACATCGTGGGCGAAGTGTGGCAGCGCGCCGACTCGTGGCTGGATGGTCGATCCTTCGACGCCGTGATGAACTACCCGTTTGCCAGCGCGCTGCGCCTGTGGGCTGGTCGCGGTGAGCACAAGATCCCGACCAGCGTGATGGACCAGCGACTCGCCGAGATCCGGCGTGCCTACGCGCCCGAGGTAAACCTTGTCCTGCAAAACCTGGTGGACAGCCACGACACGGATCGCATCGCCAGCCAGCTGAAGAACCTGAATCCGCAGTTCGACGCCGGCAATCGCGAGCAGGAGAATCCAAGGTACGACGGCCGCAAGCCGGACGGGAAGACCTACGCGCGGCAGCGGCTGATCGCACTGGCGCAGATGACCTACATCGGCGCGCCGATGGTCTATTACGGCGACGAGGTCGGCATGTGGGGGGCCGACGATCCCACCAATCGAAAGCCGATGCTCTGGAAGGACCTGGAGCCCTACGAGAATCCAGGCGAAAACCGGGTCTTGGATGAGCAGCTGGACTTCTATCGACGTGCCATCACCCTGCGCGTTGGCGAGGAAGCGCTCCGTCGCGGCGACTTTCGCACGCTCCTTGCTGACGACCGCGAGGATGTCTGGGCCTTCGAGCGATCGATCCCGGGTGGCGACACGATCGTGGTGGTCCTCAACGCGGGCGACAAGCCACAGTCGGTGGATCTTCGCATTCAGCTTGGTGCTGCCGCGTCGGGCACCTGGGTGCCGATCTTTGCCACCGACGCAACCGCCGCGCCCCAGTCACTCCCTCGCGTGACCGTGCCCGCCGTGTCGGGGCTGGTGTTCAAGAAAGCAAACTGATGCCACGACCGCACCTCCTTCGAGGAACCCGCGGCGCCGGTGTCCTCCTGCATCCCACAAGCCTCCCCGGCGGACACGGCATCGGCGACCTGGGGCCCGAGGCGCATCGGTTCCTGGAGTGGCTGTCCCTCGCGGGATTCGCCTGGTGGCAGATGCTTCCCGTGGGCCCCGTCGGCCCGGGCAACTCGCCGTATGCGTCCACCAGTTCGTTTGCCGGCGAAGAGCTGCTGGTCAGCCTGGACCATCTGGCCGAGGATCGATTGCTCACGTCGGCAGAACTCAGGCAGGCGCGGGGCGCAGGAGGGGGCGCTGGCGTGTCGTTTGGCAGCGCACGAGACCGCAAGCGTCGAGCCCTGCTCTGCGCCCGCGATCGATTCGCGGCCAGGCGCGGCTTCGGCAGCCAGGCCTTTCGCCGGTTTGAGCGCGCGAGCGCAGGGTGGCTCCCCGACTACCTGGGGTGGCTGGGCGCGGATCCCCACGGGCTGGACTCGTTCACGCAGTTTTGCTTCGCACAGGACTGGTCGCGACTGCGCGATGCTGCGCATGCTCGCGGCATCCGGCTCATCGGCGATGTCCCGATCTTCGTCGATTCGCACAGCGCCGATGTTGCCGCACACCCGGAGTTGTTCCGGCTCGATCGCCGCGGCCAGCCCACCGTCGTGACCGGCGTGCCGCCCGATTGCTTCAGCGCGACCGGGCAGCGGTGGGGGCACCCGCACTATCGATGGAGCGCGCATCGAGCCGCGCGCTTTGCGTGGTGGCGCGCGCGGATGCGCATGGCGCTCACGCGGTTTGACCTGATTCGATTGGACCACTTCGTGGGCTTTCATCACGCCTACGAGATTCCAGCCAGCGCACCCGATGCCCGGCGAGGCGTGTGGAAGAAGCAGGCGGGGCGCGAGTTGCTTGGGGCGCTCGCGGGGGAGTTTGGCGCGCTGCCGCTGATCGCGGAAGACTTGGGTGCCGTGACCGCGGCCGTCACCACGCTCCGCGACACCTTCGACCTTCCCGGCATGCGCGTCATGCACCACGCGTTCTGGTCCGGCACCAATGGAGACCTGCCGCACCATCACCCCGTGCACTCAGTGGCGTACTCGGGGACGCACGACAACAATACGACCCAGGGTTGGTGGGGGCGACTGGACCGCGCGTCCAAGGGTCGATTCCGCGCGCTGGCCGGAGCCGGCAAGCCGCACGAGGCGATGGCTCGACTGCTGATGTCCTCCCCGGCGACGCTGGCCATCGTCCCCGCACAGGACATCCTTGGACTGGGGGCAAGTGCGCGAATGAATCTTCCGGGAGCCGGGCGCCACCAATGGAAATGGCGCATGCCGTCGCCGCTTGCCACGAGCACCGCATCGCACTGGCGGGCCTTGCTTGCCGCGAGTGGCCGCGCGACGGAGTCGGGTCGTCCACTGCAGTAGCCTTCGCGCCCCATGGCCGACACGGAAGCCGCACGATTGACGAACCAGCCGCACGAGACCCGCGCGCGGCTTCGGGCTCTGGCGATGGACCTTTCGTGGTCGTGGCGCGAAGTGCGCCGTCGACCCTTTCAGATGCTGGACATCCGTGCCTGGGAAGCAACGCGACATTCGCCGCTGGGCACGCTCGCTGCCACCGACGATGACCGGCTCAAATCGCTCGCCGCCGGCGCCGCATTCATGGGCGCCTTGGATGCCGCGGAGGCTGATGCGGGCGCGATGCCTGCGCCGCATCCCTTCATCGCTGGGCAAAGTGTTGCGTACTACTGCTCCGAGTACGCGCTCCACGAGAGCCTTGCACAGTATGCGGGTGGCCTTGGCGTCTTGGCGGGCGACCACCTCAAGCAGGCCTCGGACCTGGGGATGCCGCTGTGCGCGGTCGGCCTGCTCTACGGCCACGGCTACTACCGGCAGGAACTGGACGAAGTCGGCCGCACGCGAGTCGGGCTGCCGCACATCGATCGGGCCACGCTCCCCATCCAGCCGACGGGCGTGGTCATCGCGTGCCCCATCGGCCGGCGCCAGGTGCACGCGCAGGTCTGGCGCATGCGAGTGGGGCGAATCAACCTCTACCTGCTTGACGCCGACCTCGCTCGCAATCGTCCCGAAGACCGCGAGCTGACCCTGGGCCTCTACCGCGGCGATCCGCTGCTTCGACTTCGCCAGCAGGTGCTGCTGGGCGTGGGCGGGGCGATGGCGCTGCATGCGCTGGGCGAGCGGCCGACGGTGCACCATCTCAACGAAGGCCACGCTGCGTTCGCATCGATCGAACTCCTTCGCCGAGCCCGCGAGGCCAATCCGGAAGGAACGTGCGACGAATGGCTCGACTCGGTTCGAGCCCAGGTGGTGTTCACCACCCACACACCCGTCCCCGCCGGCCACGACCGCTACCAGCACGCCGATGTGCTCCGCGAGCTTGGCCCCACCACCCGTGCCGCAGGCCTGACCGCGAAGGCGCTGGCCAGCCTCGGCCGCGAGCACTCCGGCAACGCGGAAGAGCCATTCTGCATGACCGTGCTGGCGCTGCGAACCTGCCGCGCCTGCAACGGCGTGGCCGCGCTGCACGGCGAGGTCTCCCGCGAGATGTGGAAGGACATCGAGTGGGGGAACCAGCCGCCGGTCGCGATCTCGTCGATCACCAACGGTGTCCACGTGCCGACCTGGTGCGATCCGGTGGCCTCGGCGTTCTGGCGCGACCAGTGTCGGATCGACACGGCAGCGAACACGGTCGCGGGGCAGGGCTGGGATCGAGCCGAGCAGGTGGATCGAGCCGCACTGTGGTCCCTTCGCTCAATGCTTCGATCCCGCCTGGTGCAGTTCGTCCGCGAGCGCTGCTCCAAGAGTGCCCTCTCGCGCGGGGAGGGTGCGGCGGGAGCACTGCGTGCCAGCCAACTCCTTCGCGACGACGCGCTCACCATCGGCTTCGCTCGGCGCTTCGCCACCTACAAGCGAGCTCCCCTCATCTTCCACGATGTCGATCGGTTGGCCGCCATCCTGACCAGCGCCGACCGCCCCGTCCAGATCATCTTCGCCGGCAAGGCGCACCCTCGAGACCTCGGCGGCCAGGCGTACGCGCAACGAGTCTTTGAGATGACTCGGGACCCTCGCCTGGAGGGTCGAGTCGCACTCCTCGAGGACTACGACATGGAGATCGGCCGCCTGCTCACCAGCGGCGCCGACCTTTGGCTCAACAACCCGATCCGCCCGATGGAGGCCAGCGGCACGAGCGGCATGAAGCCGCCGTTGGCGGGTGGCATGAACCTCTCGATCCTGGACGGCTGGTGGCCGGAGGGGTTCGATGGCCGCAATGGCTGGGCGCCCAGTCCCGCGCCCGAGGGGGCCGACGCGGACGCCACCGACGCGCACGATGCCAACGAGCTCTACCGCCTGCTGGAGTCGGAAATCGTCCCGATGTTCTGGGATCGAACCGGCGGAGGGCTCCCCACCGAGTGGCTGGACCGATCGGCCCACTCGGCAGCCACGGTCCCCCCCCGATTCGGGACGGTGCGGATGCTCGCGGAGTACTCGCGCGTCTACGGAATCCTCGGCGAATGAGCGCCCGGGCGGCGCCTTCGCGGCTATCGTCACGCCAAGCCAATCGCCCCATGAGCACCATTCTCACCACCAAGACTGTCCTCCTCACCGCCGCCGTCTGCGTGGCCGCGGCAGCCGCGCTCCAAGGCGCCGACCACGCCTTCAAGTGGAAGGTCCACGACATGGATCGACCAGCACCCGCCCAGGTGACACCGGGCGACTACTGCTCCCACGGGGCGCCCAGTGACGCGACCGTGCTCTTCGCCGGTTCGTCCACGGAAAACCTCGTCCGGTTCGGAACCGACCAGCCGATCCTGTGGAAGGTCGAAGGCAATGAACTGGTCGTGGCACAGGGTGGGGGCGACATCGCCACGAGGGAATCGTTCGGAGACTGCCAGCTGCACGTCGAATGGATGGTGCCGGCAGACCGTGAGTGCAAGGGACAGGCCGGGTGCAACAGTGGCGTGTTCTTCATGAGCCAGTACGAAGTCCAGATCGTCCAGAGCCTGGACAATCGAACCTACTCCGATGGCACCGCGGGGAGCCTCTACGGACAGCACCCCCCGATGGTGAATCCCTGCACGCCGAAGGGCGAGTGGAACGCGTACGACATTGTCTTCCGCGCGCCGCACTTCAATGCGGATGGTTCGGTGGCCCGCGCCGCGACGGTGACGGTGTTCTTCAACGGCGTGCTCGTGCAGGACAACACCGCGATCCTCGGCTCGACGGCGCACATGCAGCGCGCGAAGTACACGCAGCACGCCGACCGCCTGCCGATCAAGTTCCAGGACCATGGCGACCCCCTGCGCTTCCGCAACATGTGGGTGCGGGAGATCGGCCCCCAGCCCATGGCGCAATGACCGCTCCCGAGGGCCGAGGGCCAGGCGATTGGAGGTCGTTTGACGCCTCTGAACTGGACGTCGTCGATCGATACAAGTACCTGATCGGTGGAATCGTCCCGCGACCGATCGCGGTGGTGGGAACGAGGTCGCGCGACGGCGTCTGCAACGTGGCGCCGTTCTCGTTTTTTGCCGGCGTGGGCAGCACGCCGTGGACGCTGCTCTTTTGCCCGGCGAATCGGGATGCGCCGGGTGGTCCCGAAAAGGACTCGCTGGCCAATGCCAAGTTGGAGTCCGAGGGTGGAACCGGTGTCTTCAGCGTGAGCGTCGCCAGCGAGTCCATCATTCGCCGCGTCGTGGCCGCGTCGGAGGGCTTGGCTCCTGAGGTCGACGAGTTTGCGGCGGTCGGGTTGACCGCCGTGGAGTGCGACCGAATCGCCGCACCGCGAGTCGCCGAGAGCCCGCTCGCTTTCGAGTGCCGGACCCTCTCGGTCACGAGACTCGCCCAGGGCGTGCCCGGCGGCGCCAACATCGTGGTGGGGGAGGTGATTCGAGTCCACGCGCACGCCTCCGCCTGGCGAGACCGGCACCGACTGGATGCCTCGGCTCTCCAGGCCGTCGGACGAATGGGGGGAATGACCTATTGCACGACCACCGGGCTCTTCGACCTTCCGATGGGGCTGGCCGCCATCGAGGCCTGAGTTCGGGGAGGGTCCTTCCCCGGTTATCGGTGGAAATGTGCCCTCCAGGGGCACATTTCCACCGATAACCGGGAGCGGACGTTGGGCTAGAGTTCGCGGAACCACCATGAACGGCTCTCGCCATTTCGATCGTCGTCCCTTCGCGTTTGCAGTGGCTTGTGTCGCCCTCACGAGCGTCGGGTTCCTCGCCAGCGCCCCGCAGCCTGCGCGCCTCCCCGATCCAACCGTGTCCCAAGGAGCGACCGCCGAGTGGGTGGATCTCTTCAATCGCAAGAATCTGGACGGCTGGAAAGTGTTCCCTTCGCCGGCGGATGCCGCGGCCAATCCCTGGACGGTCCACGACGATGTCCTCTCCTGCGCCGGCCAGCCGATCGGTTACATCGAGACCGAGAAGAGCTACGAGAGTTTTGAGCTGGAACTGGAGTGGCGGTTCGATCCCAAGAAGGGCGCTGGCAATTCCGGCGTCCTGCTCCGAGTGGTGGGGGAGGACCAGGTGTGGCCGAAGTCGATGGAGGCGCAGTTGCATTCGGAGAACGCCGGCGACATCTGGAACATCGGTGACTTCACCGCGACGGTCGATGCCTCGCGCACCCAGGGCCGGCGGACGGTCAAGAACTACGACACGAACGAGAAGCCTCTGGGAGGGTGGAACCACTATCGAATCGTCTTCGATGGCCCCACGCTCATGCTCTTCGTCAACGGCACGCTCCAGAATGTGGCCACGCACTGCGAGGCTGTCCCCGGCCGGCTGGCGCTCCAGAGCGAGGGCGCGCACATCCAGTTTCGGAACATCCGGCTGAGGGAGTTGCCGAAGGCTGCGCGCCCGCAGTAGAGGCGACAGGTTTTCAACAGTGAACCCTGGAACGGGGGTTGCAGAATCGCAGTTGCGACAGAGTTGCAACACGCCCGCAAATCTGATATGAATAAGCGGATGCGACGCAGTCTCAATAAAACCACCTATTGGACCCTCTCCTCGCTCTTCCTCGCCCTCGCTGCCTCGTCAGCCCACGCCGACTCCCGCCGGTTCGCCTACCTCTACTCTGCAGGGCTCCCAGCGGCAGGAGTGGTGGAGTTTGAGCAGTGGGTCACCGTCTCCGGTGGCCGGGACTCCAAGCCCGGTCAGACGCAGTTCGACTTCCGCGAAGAAGTGGAGCTCGGGATCACCGAGAAGTTTGCGATCGGGATCTACCTCGCCGACTGGCGCGTGGAGACCGGTGGCGCGCAGCCCACGGAGACAACCTACCGGGACTCGGCCATCGAGCTCCGCTACCAGTTGCTCGACCCGCTCGAGGAGAAGCTCGGCGTGACTCTTTACGGCGAGGTCAAGGTTGGCAACGACTTCCTCAAGCTGGAAGGTGCCACGCTCTTCGAGGTGAAGCTGGACCAACTCACGCTTGGCTACAACATCTTCCTCGAGGCCGAGTGGGAAGGCGAGCACTATGACGAGACCGAGGGCGAACTCAAGAACATCTGGGGCGCCAGCCTGAGCCTGGACGCCGGGTGGGCGGTCGGCGGCGAGATGGTGCTCAAGAATTCGTGGCAGCAGTGGAGCGATGCCAACGATCCGACCCTCCAGCTCGGGCCCAACGTGACCTTCCGCAAGGGCCAATGGTTTGCCACGACGACCTGCCTCTTCCAGGCCACCGATGTCGCCAGTGCCCCGGACTACGAGGTCCGACTCATCACCGGCTGGGAGTTCTGATTCCCCGCGTGTTCGATCTCCTGTGATCCGAAAGTCGCTGGCGGCGACCGGATCATCCAACGACGAGGCAGTCGCATGACCTGCGGCTGCCTTGTCGTTGAAATGGCGGGGATGCTGGCGCTATCGCGCGCCCAGTGGCGCGTTGGCGCGGGCAAAGCTCCGCATGAACTCCGCCAACCGATGCGCGCCCGCCACCGGGAATGGGTTGTACATCGATGCCCGCACTCCACCCGTCTCGCGATGACCTGCCAAGCCGACCAGCCCCGCCAGCGTGGCCTCGCCGAGGAAAGTCTTGTGCAAATCGTCGGTCGGCAGGAAGAAGACCGGATTGAGGTGGCTGCAGCAGCACTGCTTGGCCAACCCTCGATAGAAGCCGTCCGAGGAATCGATCGCGGCATAGACCGCGCCCGATCGCTCCTGGGCGCGCTTCCACATCTCTGCGCTCCCGCCCTGGCTCACCAGCCAGTCGCACATGAGTCCCGTCACGTGGATGCCAAATGTCGCTGGCGTGTTGAGCCTTGAGCCCTCGCGGGCATGCTCCAGATACGAGAGGATCGGCGGCAGGTCGCGACGCGCCGTCTCCAGGAACGACTTGCGCATGATCACCAGCACCGTGCCCGCCACGCCCAGGTTCTTCTGGACACATGCGTAGACGCAATCGACTCGATCCCATGGAATCGGCCGCGAGAACATCTCGCTGCCGGAGTCGCAGATGATCCGCACACCGGACGGCGCCGCCGGCGGTTCAGCGAAGAGCGTGCCGTAGACCGTGTTGTTGGAGCAGTAGTGGAGGAACCGCGCCTCCGCGTTGAATGCGCACTCTTCCGCCGACGGCACATGGTCGTACCCGCAGCTGGCGCCATCGAATGCGCACCGCGCCTCACCGGCAAAGCCGGCCTCGTGCGCCGCACGCGCCTCGTGCAGCGTCTTTCGAGCCCACACGCCGGTGGAGAGGTAATCAGCGCTGGTGCCCGGCGGGCAGAAGTTCATGGGCAGCAGCGCGAAATGCATCGTCGCGCCGCCTTGGACGAACAGGATCTCAAAGTCCTCGGGCACGCGCCCGGCCGCGCGAACGCTGGCGACGCACTCGGCAATTCGTCGATCCCAATAGGCGCCTCGGTGGCTGGTTTCCAGGATGCCGATCCCCGTGCCGGCAACATCCCAGATGTCCGACTGGATTTGCCGAAGGACCTGCTCGGGCATCATCGCCGGGCCGGCACTGAAGTTGAGGAGTGGGCGTTGAAGTGTCGAGGCCATGGGGGGAACCAATCTACGCGCTGCCGTGCCGCGCCCGCGAGTGGCGTCAGGTTCGGGCGTGCAACTTGGCAGCAGCTGCCCGGCTGGTGTTCGGTGCCAGGCACGTGGCTCCCAGCACGCGCGGGTCGGCCACGATCTCGGCCAGGACCGACTCGGGGACCGGATGCTGGAGATGCATCGTCGCGACGCCGGTCTGGCTGCGGGTGAGTCCGTGGTTGTCAACGTCCTCGACGTTGAGCCCCGCCTTCCCCAGCACCCCGAGCGTGTGGGAGAGCACGCCCGGTTCATTTCGGTGGCGGACCAGCAACACATACTGCGCGTCGGCCGAACCAGCACCGTTGAGGAGGCTTGGCGCACGTCCTGTACGGAGGAATCCAGCCAGCACGCGCAGCGCATTGGTCCGGTACGACTCCAGCGCCTCGCTCGAGTCGGCCGCGCTGTTCCGTGTGCACACCGTGCCGGGGAGCGACGCGAACGAGGCGCGTTCGGCGTCGCTGGCGAATCGGTCGCGGCCCACGACGATTGATCGCGTGCGAAGTCGATCCGCCAGCGCACCTTCATCCACCGTGCCGCCGCGGCTGGTATCCACCAGGATGGCGCCGTTTCGCAGGGCCGAAATGAACTTGCCGGCGACCAGGCCCGGTCGCGCATCGCCATCGGGAATGCAGACGGCGACCATGTCGCACAGCCGGGCCACGTTGATCATTGCCTCGCAGGGGTGGATTCCCATCTCCGCGAAGGCTTCGTCGATCGGCGGGTCGTTCCAGGCCAAGACGCGCATGCCGAAGGCGAGGGCGCGTCGAGCGACCTCGCGGCCGACGGCCCCGAAGCCGACGATGCCGATTGATCGACCCTTCAGGCCCGACGCACAGGGTCGCGTCGACTCGTTGACGCCAATCGAGCGGTCGCAGGCCAGCAACAGGGCGATGACGTGCTCAGCCAGGCTCGCCGCGTCCACGCCGGGGCAGTGGGCCACCTGGATACCGCGATCGGTCGCGGCCTTGAGGTCGACGGCGCCAGCTCCCGAACCGCGATGGATGACGAGGCTGAGCGACTTGCCAGCGGACATCACCCGGTCACAGACCGCCACGCCTGCGGTCACGATGGCAATGGGATCAAGGTCGCGCACGGCGTTCTCGAGCGTGTCCTTGTCAAGGTGCGGGTTCGGGATCACGTCGCAGCCCGCCGCCCGCCACTCGTCGATCTCGGGACCGCTCACGGACGCGACGACCAAGACCCTCGGGAGGGTGGGCTCATGCTCCGGCGCCGAGGGGCTGAAATCGTTGGTGTCGGAAGGCATGGTGCCCAGTCTATGGGGCAGTGCGGTCGATCCAAGCCACCAGACCCCCGCGAGGCCACGGAATCGCCGAGTGCGGGGGGCCTGCAATGAGGTGAACCAGGGCCAGCGCATTCGACCCGCCCCGCTCCATGCGCGCGGCCAAGACGGCGTGGCCAGTCGCGACCCGGAGTGGACGGCAGTCGGCGGCCCATTGCATGATGTCCGTGGCGGGCTTCACGGACCACAGCGTGTGCGTGATGCGTTCGGGTCCCATGAAGTGATGGAGCGGCCGTTCACCCAACGCCAGTTCGGCGCTGCGCGGCAGGCGGTCGGTGTGTTCCACGATCACGACGGCGGCATCAAGCTGCGCGCCGTGCACCGTGGCCAGTCGGCACCGAACGCAGTCGGCCGGTGCCGTGGAGGGGACGTCGTGAGACTCCAGTCGTGCACAGAGATCGGACACACGCACCAGCCCGACGAGGCCGATGACGGAGGTTGCGCCCTCGACGATCCGGTAGGCGGCGAAACCCTCGGCCGCGTCCTCAAGCAGCCAGCCCTCCGCGAGCAGGAGGTCGATCTCGCCGATGCCACCCTCGCCCAGCCCCCGAAGGATCCGCGGCCAGCCCTCAGCCGCGCCCCGTTGGCAACCCCATGGGCGCCCCGCTGGGCAGAGCGAGGACGCCAGCGCGGTGAGCGAGGCGAGCCGACTGCCGACCGGCCGGTGGGACTTGAACGGATGGAACTCCACGAACCAAGTTTATTGTCCAGTTTCTCCGGGTCCATTCCCCGCGCACTTCGCCAGTTCGCTCAAGCGACCCATGCCGTGGTTCGATGCAGGATTCCGGAGAGCTTTGTGTCCGCGACCAAGTCAAGAATGCCCCAACGTCAGGTCGATCCCTCTGCCCAGCTGCAGGGGATCGATGCTTCTGCGGGATCCTTCGCGCAACTGCCCGCCCTGCGCAGCCTCATCGAAGCGAAGGGCTGTGGCCTGCTGGGGCATGGCACTCGAGTCGCGGGGATCGCCTGCGCGGTCGGTGCTCGAGCGGGACTCCCAAAGTCTGAGCTGGAACTGCTGGCCACCGCGGCCGAAGTGCACGACATCGGGAAACTTGGGGTCCCGGACCGAATCCTCCTCAAGGCTGGCCGACTGACTGACGCCGAGTACTCGGTCATTCAGCAGCACCCGGAGATCGGGCGCGACCTCCTCCGACTGGCCGGGGTCCGCGGAAACCTGCTGGATGTTGTCCTCTGCCACCACGAGCGTTGGGACGGCGACGGCTACCCATTCCGACGCCGCACCACCGAATCGCCCTTGGCAGCGCGAATCCTCAGTTTGGCTGACACCGTGGATGCCATGGCCAGTGATCGACCCTACCGAGCCAGCCAACCAATGACCCGGATCGTTGGCGAACTGGAACGCTGCTCCGGAACCCAGTTTGACCCAAACGTCGTCGACTTGTTCCTGGGCTTGGCGCGAGGCATCCGAAGCGACGGTTGGGTGGACCGCATCGCCGCGACCGGGGCCACCCAGTTGGCTGCCTGACGCGCCCCGCCCCTCGCCTCCCCAGACCAATACTTTTTGCGATTTCCTTCCATCGGGAGGGAAATGTGTTATCGTCCCTTCAACCTTGTTGCCAAAGGATGGCAGTACAGAGCAGGGGCAAGGTGCATGGAGGCCTTCAGAATGCTGGAGAAAACTGCCCCATTCGTGCGGGAACTTGCAGGAACCCTGAGCCCAGGTGAGCGATTGGTCGTGATGCTTGTGTATGGCGAGCATCTCCCACTTGCGGAAGTCGCCGAGGTGCTCGAAACGTCCAAGGAACACGTGGAGCACGTGCTGGACCAGGTCCAGAATCGATTCCGGCTCGCCCGAGCTTCGCTGATTGACGCGCTGGTCGCGGTCTGATTGGCGGGCGAGTGGTGTGTGGGCCGGGTGGCCTGCCGGGTGGCCAGCCGGGTGGCCAGTCGGGTGGCCAGTCGGGTGGCCGACGGGTGGCCTAGAACTCGTTGCGACACACTCGCGTGCGCAAGGCAGCGCCGTCAGCATCGTTCGCGCGCCAAAAACGCTTGACGGGGGAAAAAACGAGGGGTTTTCACGTCGATTTCTCCCCCAACAAGAGCTTTTGAGCAATCGAACGCTTGCAGTGACATGCAGCGCAAGGGGCTTGCTCCCGGAGTGGCGGAACAAGAGCCTTTGAGCAATCGAACGCTCGCCACGACCGCCCCGGCCACCGCCACGCGTCCGGCTACTGCCACGCACCGAGCAGAATCGCCATGTCCGCGCCGTCGGTCGTGCCGCTGCCGTCAAGATCAGTGTTGCCGCCGTCGCCACCGGGGTTCCCCCAGTTTCCCAAGAGCATGGCCAGGTCAGCACCTTCCACAGTGCCGGAGCAGTCGATGTCAGCGGGTGCGCAGGAATATCCAAGCGTGACCTCCAGGGTCGCCGCGTTGGCAGCTCCCAGAATCACCAGCGGATTCTCCTTGGAATAGAAGGCCGGGTAGTTGCCGCCACCCTGCACCACGAAGGTGAGGCTGGAGGCGATGAGCGGCAGTCGACCCGCCTGCAAGTTGGCAGCGAGGTAGGCCTGCGTTTCCGGAACGCTGCAATCGATCTCAAAGGTCAACACGCTGCCATTGGTGAGGATGTCGCCGGGGACGACGGTTGAACAAGTCGCCACCGCAAGGCTCTGCGCATCTCGATCATCGCGCACATGCGACGAAGCATCTGTCACCTCGCCCTTCAAGTCACTCTCACCCAGGAAGACGTTGCGAACGCCGGGGAGCAGCACGCTGGCGCCGGTCGGCGCGAAGGGGCCGGCCTCCACGAAGGTGGCCGCTGACCAGTCGTTTCGATAGCCGGCGGCGAAGAGTTCGATGGGCTGGCCGGCATCGGCGTCGGCCTGCCAGTCAAGGTCCGCCTCGCCAACGAAGCTCTGCCACGCATCCGGCGTGGGGTCGTACACGGCGACATCGTTCACCACCATGATCGTGACGCGAGCCTTGGCGACTCGAAGATTGGTGCCCATCCAATCACCCGTCGGAATCTGGTCGTCGGTGTCGAACACCATGTAGAACTGCCCGTCGCGGGAATCGAAGAGCGAGTCTCCGGGGGTCGATCCAAAAGTGGAGATCGTCTGCCGCACGCCTGGCGAGGCGTTGAATGGGTAGAACCACCGATCGATCGTGGGACTGGACCAGTCGCCGGACGGTGGGGCAGGGGGACCGGCCAGTCCACGCTGTGCCGTCAAACCCGCCAAGACCAGCGAACCGAGCGCGATTGGGAGCCGAAGGGTGGAGCGGGAGATCGAGCGCATGATCGTGGGGAGAAAGGCCGTCGAAAAATGGCGGACAAGAGTATCCAGAGTTCGCCCGAACGCTCTAGAATAGCCCGATTCCCGACAGAATCCAATGCGATGACGGAGATTGCGTCCAGTTCCACGGTTCCCCCAGCCACGCGTGTCATCAAGCGCGCGGGCCCGCGCGCCGTCCGCGCGTTTTCGCTCGTCGAGCTCCTGGTGGTGGTCGGGTTGCTTGGACTGATCGTTGCCATCGCGGTCCCCACCTACGCCAAGATCCGTGAATACGCCGCACGAAGCCGCGAGATGGCAGCGGCACGATCGCTCGCCGTGGCGTGGACCAGTTACGCCACCGACCAAGGCGGCGCCATCATTCCCGGGTTCAAGCCGGGGCTCACTGCCTTCTACGAGGAAGGCACGCCGATCCCTCCCGACGCATTCGGCGGCGGTCCCACCATCGCCGCGCGCTGGCCGTGGAGGCTTGCTCCATACACCGACTTCAATCTGCAGTCGATGTATGTCGGCGAGCAGGCGAGGCGATTGTCGGAGTTGGAGAATGGCGACCCGAGCGAGTACCTCTACTTCGGGAGCCTCTATCCATCGTTTGGGATGAACACCACATTCATCGGTGGCGACAGCGAACGAAGCGGCTTCCTCCCCGACACGCTCCCCAACGGCCAGCCCAACCCGCTGGGGCGGTTCTACGCATCACGACTCTCGCAGCTCACGCGCCCCGCGGACCTCATCGTGTTCGCCAGCGCGCGCACGCAGGCCACGCCCGATGGCTCGATGTGGCAGGGCTATTTCCGTCTGGAGCCGCCGCGATTTCTGGATCGACAGTGGGCCGCTGAGTATGTGCCGGACGGCGACTCGGTCGATGACACGGATCCTCTCGCGGCGATGAGTTTCGGGAATCTCTCGGCGCGCGTCTTTGGCGGCGGCCGGGACGAGGCGATCACCGCCACGGCCGACGGCAGCGTCAAGTTGGAGAGCGTGCGGACGCTTGAAGACATGCGGCGGTGGGCGCCCGGCGCTGACGCGTGGGACTGGGACTTGGCCTCGGCCTCGGGGTTGGTTCCGTAGCGCGGTGCCGCGGTTCGGCCAGTCCGAGGCTGCGCGTCAGCGTTATCGAATCGGAACCAAGTCGGCCGCTCCAAGGTCCTGCTCTTGATTCTGTTTGATTGAAATCGAGTCGGCCCGTTTGACACGGCCGAAACAACGGATAGGTTCAAACTATTGTCATCTTGCCACGCCACTATGTTCAGGGCGGAGATGGTTCTTGTTCTATCGGGAGCCCCCATGTCTAGTTCATTCATTGCCCGCGCCTCCATATCTCCTGCCTTCACCCCTAGGTGGCCGCGGTCCCTTGCCGCACTGCTCTGTTCGGCGCTGGCTCTCTCCGTGGCCGCTCCAGCTCTTGCCGACGACTGTGACGGAGATGGCGTGGATGACTGTCAGCAGATTGCCGCGGGTGCGGCGGACATGAACGAGAACGGTGTCCTGGATGTTTGCGAAACTGTCCGCGGCGACCTGAACTTGGACGGCATCGTGGATGGGGCGGACCTCTCGCTCCTCTTGAGCGACTGGGGCACGGCAGGTTCCGGCAGCGACATCAATGCCGACCGCATCGTGGATGGCGCGGACTTGGCGCTCCTGTTGACGACGTGGGGGACCCTAGCCCCGGATGGTTGCCCCACCGGCCCGACCGTCCCCGACTGGGCCACGCTTATTGAAGGCGCACCCGATCCGGCGATAGTCCACAACGCGGCGCTGCGGGCGGCCATCGAAACAACCGGCCTCGCTTGGCGCGTGTCAGACACGGCGACGGGGATGGAGTTCGTGCTGATCCCGCCCGGGACCTACGACATGGGGTGCTCGGATAGCCAGTGGTACACGTGCTTCTCCAGCGAAAGCCCCGTTCACTCGGTGACCATCACGCTGGCTTTCTACATGGGTCGGGACGAGGTGACGCAAGCACAATGGCAGGCGGTGATGGGGAGCAACCCGGCGCAGTTCCAGGGTTACCCGGACTCCCCCAGTCGTCCGGTGGAACGGGTCTCATGGTTTGGGGTTCAGGACTTCCTCGGGAGCGCCGGCATGCGGCTGCCGACGGAAGCCGAATGGGAGTACGCCTACCGCGCCGGCACCACGACGGCATTCCACTCGACCCCGACGCATCCCGGCGGCACGGATGTGGACGATCAAGTGGGATCGATAGGGTGGTACGCCAACAACTCAGGAAGCCAAACCCACGCCGTCGGCCAGAAGGCAGGCAATGGCTTCGGTCTTCACGACATGAGCGGGAATGTGTTTGAGTGGGTCAATGACTTCTACTCGTCCAGCTACTACGCCAGCAGCCCCGCGAGCGACCCCGAGGGCCCAACAAGCGGACCTTTCCGTGTGGTTCGTGGCGGCAGCATGCTCTACGACTCCGATTACTGCCGTGCGTCCTACCGCGGCGCGTACTTCCCGCTCGGAGGCTCCTATGACAGCATCGGATTCCGTGCCGTAAGGACTCCGTGATTCCCGCACTTCACGTTGCCTCTCTTCTTTCTTCCAGTTACCTCTTCCGGACGGCTCGCTCGTTCCACCTCAAGCAGATCGACTCAACAATGACGAAGTTCATCTCAACACACTTCCGCGGCGCCGCCGCACTTCTGTGTTCGGCGCTGGCGCTGGCGTTTACGCTGGTCGCTCCCGCCTTCGCCGACGACTGTGACGGCGACGGCGTGGATGACTGTCAGCAGATTGCCGCGGGTGCGGCGGACATGAACGAGAACGGTGTCCTGGATGTTTGCGAAACTGCCCGCGGCGACCTGAACCTGGACGGACTGGTGGACGGGGCCTGACCGGGTCGCTCTCATCGGTCCACCTCTTGTGAGAGTTGGGGGATGGTAGCCACCTCCTCCTTGCCCGGCGGTGCCACAGCGCAGGTGAGCGAAGCGAGCTGAAGCGCAGGTGACGCCGGGCACATCGCCGCGTAGG
>SXGU01157820.1_pt1 | contig 21492 bp, 18 predicted proteins | sample 3174531 | NCBI WGS metagenome assembly SXGU01 (sample SAMN11356863, study PRJNA531348) | freshwater metagenome | isolation source: freshwater sample F1-140 | place: China: Fuxian Lake, Yuxi | collected 2017-12-25 | reverse complement strand
TCCGTGGCTGTATCCGTGGCTGTATCCGTGGCTGTATCCGTGGCTGTATCCGTGGCTGTATCCGTGGCTGTATCCGCGGCTGTATCTGCGGCCGCTATTTCATCCGAACTTCGCCGCTCCCCTTTTCGACAAAACCAATAATCGAAGGATTCTCCCCTGATCGCTTCAACTTCTTCATCATGCTCTGCGCATATTTCGGTCGCGCAATGATCGTGTATCCGATTCCCATATTGAACACGCGAAACATCTCCGCTTCTTCCACGCCACCACATTGCTGAAGAAACGGAAAAATCGCTGGCGGCGTCCACGACGCTTTTTCAATCACCGCGTCGAGATTCTTCGGCAGCGCGCGACAAACATTGCCAGGCAATCCACCGCCGGTAATGTGTGCCATACCACTGATCGATTTCTTTTTGCGAAAACTCTCGACCAATTTGACGATCGACTTGGCATAGATACGCGTTGGCTCGAGCAAAATCTCGCAGAGCGTTCGTTCTCCCAAATCTGCATACTTCGCGTTCAGATCCAATCCCGCATCGCGCACGATTCTGCGAACAAGCGTGTATCCATTTGAATGCACCCCCGAACTTTCCAAGCCAATGATCACATCATTCTTCTTGACGCGCGTCGCGTCGATGATGTTGTCGTATTCCACAACTCCAACGCAGAATCCCGCGATATCGAAGTCGCCTGGCTTATAGATGTCCGGCATTTCCGCGCATTCGCCGCCGAGCAAAGCGCATCCTGCGATTTCGCATCCACGCGCGACTCCAGTGATCATTGCGCTTGTTTCCGCGGGTTGCAATTTGGAAAGCCCCAGATAGTCCAAGAAAAATAGCGGTTCCGCTCCTTGCACGATCAGATCGTTCACATTCATCGCCACACAATCAATTCCAACCGAGTCATACACGCGACGCTCCGCAGCCATCAGAACTTTCGTGCCGACTCCATCGGTGCATGCAACCAGAACAGGTCGCTTGTAATTTCTGCGCATACTCTTCTTGCTGAAGTCCAACTGAAACATTCCGGCGAATGCGCCGTGCCGTCCAAGCACGCGCGAACTGTGCGTGCGCTTCAGAACAGGCTGAATGAGATCAACAACTTCATCGCCCGCGTCGATATTTACTCCTGCATCTCTGTATGTCAGACCTTTGGTGGCTGGGGAAGCGCTCATCCCCCCATTACACCCGATTCCGAGCAAATCGGTCTATGCTCCTCCACCCATATGTCAATTCTCATCGATAGCAATACTCGTGTCCTCTGCCAGGGCATCACCGGAACAGCGGGCGCATTTCATACCAAAGGATGCTTGGAATATGGCACTCAAATGGTTGGCGGGACCACTCCCGGTAAGGGCGGCCAGCGCGACGCGAACGGTTTGCCGATTTTCGAAACGATGCACGATGCGGTCAAGGCGACGGGTGCGACTGCAACAATGATTTTTGTTCCACCGCCATATGCAGGTGATGCAATCATCGAAGCTGCTGATGCGGGAATCGGATTGGTCTGCGCTATCACCGAAGGTATCCCAGTGCAAGACATGATTCGAGTTCGCGAGATGCTGAAGAAATATCCAAAGACAACATTGGTCGGACCGAATTGTCCTGGCGTGATCACTCCTGGCAGAAAAGTCGGCGAGAAAAAATATGAAGGCGGATGCAAGATTGGAATTATGCCTGGATACATCCACATGCACCGCATTGATGCGCCATCACGAAAAGCCGTTGGCATAATCAGTCGCTCAGGAACGTTGACATACGAAGCGGTCTGGCAATGTTCGGCGCGCGGAATCGGTCAGACAACTTGCGTCGGTATCGGCGGCGATCCTGTGAAGGGATTGGATTTCACAGATCTGTTGGAACTTTTCACCGCCGACCCAGACACGAGCGCGATCGTGATGATTGGAGAAATCGGCGGAAGCGCAGAAGTCGATGGCGGAAAATGGTTGCAGGCAAACACAAAGAAACCAGTCATCGCATTTATCGCCGGTCGCACTGCCCCCGCCGGTCGGCGAATGGGACATGCTGGTGCGATCGTCGGCGGCGCGGAAGACACGGCTCAAGCGAAAATCGACGCGCTGAGATCTATGGGAATTCAAGTTGCGGACAGTCCTGCCGATATGGGCGCGATGACGGCAAAAGCGCTTGGGCTGAACTGAAAATTGTTTCTGGTTCCTATTCGATACGATTTTACAAATGATCTTCGGTAGATATTTTCTTCTATCCACTTCACTCGTGGCTTGTATTGCTTTGTCGCTTGGCGCAACAAACGCGACTGATGATGCCGCAAAGCAATCGATCACACCTGCGCCAATCGTTGCTGGGAATCTCTACCAACGCATCGCGGTCGTTGGCGCGAGCGCATCCGATGGATTTGGATTTTCTGTGCGCGCCGATCCGCCACCAGCGGATTCAACCGCGAAAAAACCGATACCGGTTCGGATGAATCTCTCTGATGTTCTGCGATATGCCGCAACTCCCGGCCGCGTGATTATGCATCACTATTCCAGCCGATTTTTCTTTATGAATCCTGGCCCAACTGGCAGAGGCGAAATTGATCGTGCGCTGAAAATCAAGCCAACGCTTGTGCTTGGGCTCGACTTTCTGTTCTGGTATGTCTATGGAACGGTCACTGCTGAAGGCAAGCCGATGACCACCGGCGCTGATCGACTGAGCAATCTTCAACTTGGACTTGATCAACTTGACCGGGTTGTCAACGCAGGGATTCCGCTTGTGATCGCTGATATTGCAAATATGCACGATGCAATTGGCAAGATGCTTTCAGAAAATCAAGTGCCTGATCTCGATACGATCGAGAAAGTCAACAGCCGAATTTTGGAATGGGTCAAAGCAAGACCGCTCGTCAAGATCATGCCACTTTCGCAAATTCTGGAGACTCTCAAGGGTGGCGGCGCCATCGATCTTGCTGGAAAGTCGTGGAATCCTGCGGAATTGGGGGAACTTCTTCAGGATGATCAACTGCATCCAACCTTCGCAGGAACTGTTGTACTCGCCGCTGGCTTGATCGACTTGGCGAAAACCAATGATCCCTCCGCGCCACCGCCGTTTGACTTCGATCCAAAGTTGATCCGACAAAGAGCGTTGGAAAAAGCGGCGGCAAAAAAAGAAGTGAAAGCAGAATCGAAAACTACTGAAGAGTCGACAGCAACTCATTGATGCGCTTGCGCGCCTCATCATTGGTCGTCTTCGCAAGCCAACCACCAACCGCCTCGCGTGCGGCATCCGTGCCTGCGACTCGCTTTATCTCTGGCGCAAGTCGAGAGAGATCGACCGCTGGTCTGACCGAACGAACTTGTTTCGTAAACCAGTCAAGCACTGCACGATCCTTGATCGACGAAAGTTGCTGCGTCCATAATTGCCAGAGCATGTCCTGATCGATCAGCGATGGCGCGGGGATCATGCGATATGCGGCAAGGAACGCATCACTTTGCCGCGAGCGAAAAAGCGGACCAAGCGCGATCGGCGCGCAGACTGTCGCCACCGCATCTCCTTTGCTCACTGCGACCGACCAGAGTTGAGATGCCATCGCGTCGTCGCCAGTCTTGACAACATCACCCAAAGCACGCGCATAATCCGCCGCCGCACCGGATGTTTTTGTAGCAACCAGCGCAGCACGCGCGCTTTCCTTCACATCTGCTTCGCCTTTGGCGGGATCAAGCGCAGTTGGGGCAATTCGCGGCATAGATGGAGTTGATGGCGGCGTAATGACCATCAACGGATCGCCGAACAATGTCACGCGCCACGCAGAATCAATCGGTCCATCGCACCATCGACTTGCGACAAGAAATGGAACCATGTTTGCCATGCGCGTTGCGACCATACTCGGCGGAACAAACGCCACTAAGTATGGCTCGTACACACTGCCGGCATAGGCATAGATTCCATGTTCCAACCAACGCCCACCAACTGTGTCGCGACTCTCTGCGGAAGTCAGGCTCCACGAATGAATCAGATGCATCGCCATCGGATGTTGAAGCATCGGAACATCTTCGGGGTAGCACTGAATCGTCTGCCACATCTTGAAAAAATCCATATTGCCCATCGTGTTCATATAAAGAACATCAGGCTTGAAACCACCCATCAACAAATTGAGCCACGAAACAACCGACGCTTGCGCTCCAGAAAACTCCGTGGTTTCGTATCCCGCACTCTTGAGAACTTCAACACCCTCGGTCATTCCATAGCGACCATATTCGCCCTCGGTTCCATAGGTATTGATCATCCAAACAGATCTGGGCGAAAGATAGAGACTGCACATCGCGATGTACGCGCAGCGCACTTCATCACCAAAGATGTTTGAAGCAATCGCCCATCGATGGCCATCAGGAATTCTGCAAAGTGCATCCGTCACCGCGACGGCTTCCCCAGGCTTTGGATTCGAACCAACCGGTGGCGCCCACTGCGCGCCTGGCGGAACTTCGACTTTCCAGGGCATCGAGCGACAAATTGTGACTGCATCAATTGCATCGCCAAGCGATTTGTATCCCAATCCCGTCTTCTGCGTCCCTTCTTCGATGCGTGTGGAAAGTTCTTGGAATTGCGCTGGACCCATCGTCGAACTTGGAGGATCGAATGGTCCTTCAAGCCAACTCAATACCTGTCCATGTCCGGCGGCCAATGCGACTGCTGCCGTCCATGCAGGATCACTCATACTTGTGAAGACAATTCCAATTGGCTCGAAACGCGCCGATGCGAATGCCTCGGCTGGATTCTGCGGATTCGCATCGCTTCCTGGAACAGTCCACGACTGTGTGATTGCATTCTTTGCCAGCGCATTTTTTTCTCCGCTCGTTGCAGGCATTGCGCCAATCGAAGTGCGACGAATGACCTTGCTCGGCTTGAATGCTCGAACATACATCGGCGCGAATAATTCGTCTTCGATCAGAACTGGCCAACGACCGCGCAAAGTCCATCTGGAAATTTCATCCAAATATGTTGCAGCGTCTGGAACGAGCACCACCTTATCAACGATGGGGATGCGCGTTCGAACTTGATAAGAGCGCAGTCCCATCTGCATCTGCCACGAAACTGGCATTGGCTGTCGAACGACTTTCGCTTGCTGGTCTGTCGGCGCGGGAGCAGATTGCGCAAAGACGGGCACTGCCGCGAATAGAATTAGGCACACGCCGCACAAAGTCTTCATATGCAAAAGATACCGCTTGAAGTGGTTAAACGAGTTGATATCCCTTTGCGATTTGGCGGAAAGCTTCGGCATCTTTCGCAGCCCAAGCATTGTCTCGTCCAAGTTCCTTCGCCAAAATAGCCGCAACTGCATCGGCAGAATCGAACGCTGCTTTCGCATCAAGCAGAAGACTGCGCGTTCGTCGTGCAAGCACATCATCAACTGATCGAGCCATTTCATGGCGTACCGCGTGTGCGACGACTCCAAGCGGATAAGGCAATCGTGCGTGCATCGGCTGACTCCAACTTGAATGTTCGGCGCAGACTGCACGCACCACCGGCGCATCACTGCCATAGACCCGCAACCAATCTTCGCTTGGCATCGCGGCATCGTCGCGTGCGATCCAACCCCGCACGTGCAAAGATTCTGTGCCACAAGGGCGGCGATCAAGTTGACCAACATCAATGACTCTTGTCATTGTGTCCTCGGCCATACGACGATATGTCGTCCACTTGCCACCCATAATCGACACCATTCCGCTTGCACTGACCACAACTTTGTGAGAACGAGAAATCGATTTCGATGGCGAATCAATTCCGCTCTCGTGCACAAGCGGTCGCATCCCCGCATAGACCGCACGAACATCTGCGCGATTTGGGTCGCGTTCCAAATATCGACCAGCATTGCGCAGAATGAATTCGATTTCTTCAGGAAGCGCGCGAGGTTCGATCTCCGCCTTCTTCATCGGCGTGTCGGTTGTTCCGACCACGATTCGATCATGCCACGGAATAACGAAGAGCACGCGCCCATCGTCGGTATGCGGCACCATGATCGCGCGTTGACTCGGCTGCAGAGTGCGATCGAAGACCAAGTGCACTCCTTGCGCGGGTTCGATCATGCGCGGTGTCTTGCCATCATCCAAGAGTCGCAATTCATCGGAGAAAATCCCGCATGCGTTCACGACAACCGTGGCGCGCATTTCCATCATCCGACCGCTTTCGCCATCGAGAGCACGCACTCCATGCACCGCTCCGTGAGAATCTTTCAGCAATTCGCTTACGCGACATTGATTCAGAACCACCGCACCCAAATCTGCCGCTGTGCGCGCGAGGGTCAGCGCCATACGCGCATCATCGAATTGACCATCGTGATATTCCACGCTGCCAAGCAATCCTTCACGGGCGACATTGGGAATCGCTTCGATCGTCTGTGCAGTTGAAAGAAATTTGCTCGGGGCCAAATTTCGTTTGCCTGCGAGCAAGTCATACAGTTTCAGGCCCGCGCCATAGAAAGGTCCTTCCCACCAGGTGTATCGCGGCACAAGAAATGCAAGGTCGTGCACTAGATGCGGAGCGTTCTCATGCATCAATCCGCGTTCGTGCAGAGCTTCCATGACCAACGCGATATCGAGTTGTTCTAAATATCGCACGCCGCCATGCACCAACTTGGTACTGCGGCTTGAAGTGCCTTTTGCGAAATCATGCGCTTCGACCAAGCAGGTGGAATATCCGCGCTGCGCAGCGTCGACCGCGACGCCGAGTCCTGTCGCGCCTCCGCCCACAACAAGCACATCGAAAGATTTTCCATCGGCGCGATCCAACATTTTCGAGCGCAAGAAATCACTCACGACGGCTCCTCCCATCCTCTCGATTTTTCGATTGCCTTGCGCCAACGCTCGCGCATTGCGACTCGTGTGCTCGGGCTCATTATTGGTGCGAAGACTCGGTCGACGTGCCGCAGCGATTCTATTTCTTTCGCAGATGACCAAACACTAGTTGCAAGTCCAGCCAAGTATGCGGCGCCGAGAACGGTCGATTCCAATACCGCGGGTCGCTCGACATGAATTCCAAGCAAATCCGCCTGCATTTGCATCAATAAATCGCTTGCGCATGCGCCGCCGTCCACGCGCATAATTCCAATTGATTGATGTTGATCGGTCGAAGGAATATCCGCGTTCATTGCTTCGAGAACTTCGACCACTTGCATCGCAATTCCTTCAAGAGTTGCGCGTGCAATGTGCGCGGCAGTCGTGCCACGAGTCAATCCAAGTATCGCTCCGCGCGCTGTTGCATCCCAGTGCGGTGCGCCCAATCCAGTGAATGCTGGAACCACAACAACGCCAGCAGAATCTGCGACGCTTGCGGCAAGTTCGTTCACTTCTGGCGCGCTGCGAATGATTCCCAGTCCATCACGCAACCACTGGATCGAAGCACCTCCCATAAAAACGCTTCCTTCGAGCGCATACATCGCGGGTGCGCCTTTCATACGCCATGCAACCGTTGTCAAAAGTCGTGAGCGACTCTGAATCAACTCTGTGCCCGTGTTCGCCAACAAAAAACAACCAGTTCCAAATGTGGTCTTGGACATTCCTGCTTGCGTGCAACTCTGCCCAAAAAGCGCGCACTGTTGATCACCACCAATTCCCGCGATTGGAATTGCTCGGCCAAAGATCGACGGATCTGTCTCGCCGCACACTCCACTGCTGTCAACAATTCTTGGCAGGATGCCTTGCGGAATGTTGAACAACTTCAGAAGCCACTCATCCCACTCAAGCGTCTTCAAGTCCATCAACATTGTTCGCGATGCGTTGGAGACATCGGTCACATGCAATTTTCCGTTGGTCAATTTCCAGATGAGCCACGAATCGATTGTGCCCGCAGCAAGTTCGCCACGCTCTGCTTTTGCCCGCGCGCCATTCACATTGTTCAGAATCCACGCCAACTTGGACGCGCTGAAATATGGATCGAGCAGCAATCCAGTTTTTTCGGTGACCTTTGCTTCGACTCCCTGAGCGCGCAAGCGTTCCAAATCCCCCGCAGTTCGTCGATCTTGCCAGACAAGTGCGTGGTGGATTGGCTGCCCGCTCTTGCGATCCCAAACGACAATTGTCTCTCGTTGATTTGTGATGCCAATTGCCGCGATTTGATTCTCAGAAATTCCGCCAAGTCGAAGCGCTTGCTGCGCGGTCTCCAATTGGGTCGTCCAGATTTCAGAGGCATCATGCTCGACCCAACCAGACTTTGGGAAAAATTGTTTGAACTCTTTTTGCGCAACACTGGCCAATCGACCGTGACGATCAATGATTGCGGTTCTCGAACTGCTAGTTCCCTGATCAAGCGCAAGTATGAGAGATCGATTGGTCACACAAAGAACTCTACTTGATACCAGTCTTGAGCAATTGCTCGGAGTTCAACAAATTTTTCAAGCGCAAAACCAACTTATCACGCGCCGCGTCTCGGGCAAAGGCATATTTTTGAATCTGTTCTATCTGAGCCTGCGCTTTCAATATGGATTGCTGTTGTTCTTCAGGATTTGCGCCGGCTCCTTGCACTGCAGACTCATTTGCAGGGTCAGTCTTCATCTGCTGGATCATGGATTCAACTGCGGTATCGCGTTCAGCATAAAATTCATCTCGAGCAACCGACAATGCGGCGCGCTGTGACTCGGTGAGATCGGTCAGAGAGCATGCTTTCGCCAAACCCTCCGCAACGGATTCGGTCTCGCCATATGCGTGGAAATATGCTTCTCGCAGATATGCGCCCCGAACTGCGTTTCGGGCAGATTGCGCAACGACCTGGATGAGCGTGTCGAATGCATCTCGCTGAATGGCTGCCTTCGACTGGGCGGCTTTCAAGCCGATGGATTTCGCGGATTCTTCGCGCTTTTGCATCGAAAGATAAAAATCTCCCCATCGTGATTGGTCGTTGATCTTCGCAAAATTTGACCAGCCAATCTCGTTGAGGCGCAAGATGCGCCAGTACGCGACGACGGCTTCGTGCATCGTTTGCGCGGACTTCTGTAGATCTACAAATTTCGGCTCCAAAGCCTCCGCAACTTTGGCGCAATCGATGGGTCCGAGCCGAACGCCAGTTGCCGCAAGAATTGCATTGGCATTTTCTTCACCGCCTTCGACGCCATCAAAGACAGAATCCACTCCAGTCCAATGCGTACCACAAATTCGACCAATATGCAGCATCCGCACGATCTTTGCCTGATTTGGTTCTGCGACGACGCTTGCAACATCGATAAAGAATCGGTCTTCGATTTCACGGCGAATCTTTTCTGTGGCGACGGCGCGCGCAACCCAAAGATCAACTTCAGATTCCTCCTTCATTGTGGCGACACCGCCCTCACCTAACGGCGAACCTCTTTTTGTCAGCCCCTCGAATTGATCAACCTCGGGTTTGATTCGCGCATCCCATTCCTTCCAATAATCTTCCTTGAGACTCTGCAAAATTGCGAGAGCACTTGCACTACTCCCAAGAGATACCGCGATGCGCGACATCCAAGCGTCATCCATTCGTCGAGCATTCCACAATCTCAGATCCGATCTCTGCGAGTCCAGTTGACCATCGCTCGAATCAGTCAAGGCAATATCCAGCGCACCAGCTTTTGCACCATCGAGAGCTGTTGGGTCTTCTGAAAGAAAAAGTCCCGCTTCCTCTGGCGTTCCAAGTTTCGCCAACAATTCACCAGAATCCGGTCCAAGGATGGCAAGGACCGCGGCCTGCGCATTTCGAGCTGCATGTGTTCGCTTATAGACATCCGCGGCAATTTCTGTCACCAATCCATCAAGCACGGTGTGATCCTCCGCAGAGTTCTCCTCAAACCACCGCCTATTTTCCTTGACGATAATTTGATCCAGCAACCGATCATCCGCCACCTGCCACTGGTTAAAAATCAATCGAATCGCCTCGCGCTGATCGTCACTGAGTCGCTTCACTCGAAGCGCAGAATTTGCCGACTGCTCGACTCCACTTCCCGAACCATCGTCGAACTGCGGATACGCGGCTGCGAGATATGCACTGCGAAATCGGCGTGCAATTTTTGAATCGTGATGTGCGAGAATATCCCACACAGCGCGATACGCACGGGCGCTGCTTTCACGAAGCGCTTTGCGCAAATCGACAACTGGCTTTCGAACTTTGTTGTATGCCGCTTCAGAAGCGTTCATCAAATCCTTCAACTGTTGTTCGTCCATCTCGCCGACATTCTGCGGATTCACCCGCTCGATTGTGGATAATGACGCCGCCATCTCGACAGCTGCTTTCATCGAAACCGCTACCAATTCTCTAAGAAGTCTCCCCTGACGACCATCAAAGTCGCTCAGCGCACGGTCGCATTCCGCTGCGACTTCTGCCGCAGATGCGACTTTGCTCCAATCCAAGCTTCGCAAAAGGACTGGAACATCAACATCTTCGCCATCAGCAGAATTCAAAATTCCCCCATTTCGCCAAACCGCTCGCTCGCGTGTGGCGCGTGCTTGCGCAAGACCCGCGTGCGTCGTCGGCGGAAGCGCATCTCGTACAGCGTCAAAGAGAATTTGGTCCAGAACCGCACTGCGCTTGATCAGTCCAAGATATGTATCCATTATTTTTTGAGTTTCGTCACGGCTCGGCATCGTCCCAACGCTCGAAAAATCGCGCATCTTTTCTTGAAATCGTTCAATCTGCTGATCGCGCAATTTCAAGCAACTTTCAAGATATATCGCATGGGCCGCTTCAACGACCGCGTATTGATCGCGATACTCAACGCCATTCTTTTTCAGCAAATCTGTGAGCTCGATCAGCCCGATCGGGTCTGCAAATGTCCCGGAAGTTCCTTGGGCATCCGCGTTGGCAGAGAAAAGTGCAAAAGACAAAAAAAAAGTCAACGATGCCACACAACTGATTCGCTTTGACCACCTCACCACATTTGGTGCGGTGAGCGCAATCACATCGCGGACCCCAAGTTCATCACTCGACGCCACGCGCTGATTTGTCCCAAGTGCATTTGATTGTGTGCGAGACACATGAATGCGACCATTGCCCCAACCGTCGGCAACTTGTCCGCCATTTGCGTCATCGGATTCGCTTTTGCGAAAAGGGCATCGTCGACTCCTGGAAGAATGTCAGCGACCTTCGACCAACCCTTGGTGAATTCGGCGATGAGCGCATCCTTCGATGGATACAAGCCAGGACGATCAACGCAAGGCGAGCCGTGTTTGAAAAGTTCGTTATAACCTGCTGGCGCATCGCCGAGATCCTTGTTTCCCAACATCCCCGCAACAACCGGCGCATACAACGCCAGATGTCCTATGCAGAATCCGGCACTATTCAGATCCGCCCGTGGCATATGTGAAAATATTTCCGCGGGAATCGTTTGCACGAGTTTGTCCGCATATCCCAATGTCATCCGAAGTCCTGGCGCGATTAAATTTCCTGCGTGCATATAAATAAGATACCCGCCAGTGTGGATCAGAGTCCGATGTACTGGGTATAAATTCTTCGCGCATCGCTCGGTTCGGGCGAGCCTCGCACGATCGCCCGCCCATCTGCAAACACTGTCAATTCATACAAATCCCCAGTGGATGTTCGCTCGGATCGCAACGCTCCACGCATTCGACCACTCTCGACTGTGAACTCGCCATGCGCCATAAGCCGCAACGCAAGTCCATCCAAGTCAATTGAGGTAGAACCTGCAGGCAATATCTGCACGGCATTTCGTCCGCACAAAGTCGTCGCCTGCGAAGATCGAGCGCCATCAAGAAATTCCAAACGCCCATGCACGCATGCCACGCAATCATTTGCACGAGCCGAAGAACCAAGTTTCGTTCGATGCAATCGACCAGTCGCAAGATCGAAGCTGACAAGATCGCTGTCGTGATCTTCGAAGATTCCCGCGAGATATCGCAGAGCCGATCCAACTGCAAATCCCGCTGCAACTGCAACTGCTGGACCGAAGACACCCGCACGATCACATGTCGGCGCGACGCCAGGACTTGGTGGTTCTGGAAAGATGCATCGCAAGCACGGACCAACCCTCGGCAAAATCGGAAATGTCATTCCCTCATATCCAACAGCGCCGCAGTACATATATGGAACCGCGCGACGAAGCGCGAGATCATTGAGCAAATACCGACCCTCAAAATTATCGAGTCCATCAATGATGATGTCCACGCCTTCTGCATATTGCAGCGCATTTTCCGCGCGAAAGTCATCGACCCAGCCACGCACAGAAATCGAAGGATCAATCGCTCGCACGCGCCTCGCCGCTGCTTCTGCTTTTGGAACGCCACGCCGCGCGTCGTCATCAGTGAAAAGCGATTGCCTCTGAAGATTCGTAGGCTCGACCACATCACGGTCAATGATTGTCAATCGACCGACGCCGGCACGCACAAGCAAATCCACCGACGCGCATCCAAGCGCTCCGCATCCCACAACGAGAGCGTGAGAATTTCCAAGACGCTTTTGCGCTTCAATAGAAAATCTAGGCAGAATGATCTGACGGTGAAAACGACCGAATTGATTCGGCGTATCCACTGCCGCGGCTTACCAGGCGAAGTGAGCGAACGCTTTGTTCGCATCGGCCATACGGTGCGTGTTTTCACGCGTGGTCACCGCTTTGCCTTCGTTCTTCGCTGCGTCGAATAATTCCTTCGCAAGGCGAAGAGCAATTGGCTTGCCCTTTTCCGAACGAATGGCTTCGAGAATCCAGCGGAAGGTGAGGCTCTGCGCGCGACGGCGATTTAACGGCATCGGCACTTGATAATTTGCTCCACCGACGCGCTTCGATCGCACTTCGACGGCAGGTCGAACGTTGTCAATTGCGCGGTGAAAAAGTTCAATAGCGGTCTTCGGCAACGCATCCGACTTTTCCTTGTCGAGGCGATTCTGCACCATTTCGAGGGCGTCATAAACAGCCTTCTGCGCAGTGGCTTTCTTGCCGCCGTACATGAGGCAATTGATGAATTTGGCGACGACGAGATCCTGAAATCGTGGATCAGGCTTGAGTTGAGATTCGCTGGCTGTGAATTGCTTTGGCATAACTGACTCCTATTAGAAAACTGACTCCGAGCGGGGCTTTCACGCGACATTGCGTGTGTATGTTCACCGCGGCGCTGGAGGTTGGACATCTCCGGAGAAATGCGCCGCGATTACTGCCTTACGAGCGGAACGTCCGTCTCGCAACCGGTTTTCGAGGAAACCAGAAAAACCTTTCTATGCCATAAATTTTATGGCTCATTGATTCGTGAAAAACTTATTTCTTCTTCGCTGCGACGGCCTTGCGCTTCACACCGTAAAGCGAACGACCCTTCTTGCGACCGTCAACTCCCAAGCAATCAAGCGTGCCACGCACAACGTGATATCGAACACCGGGGAGATCTCGAACACGACCGCCGCGCACAAGCACGATCGAATGCTCTTGGAGATTGTGGCCTTCGCCACCGATATATGCAGTGATTTCTCGACCATTTGAAAGTCGAACTCGAGCGACCTTGCGGAGAGCAGAATTTGGTTTCTTTGGGGTAACCGTCTTCACCTGCAGGCAAACGCCACGGCGTTGCGGGCACGCTGCGAGGTCATTGACCTTACTCTTGGTGATTGGGTTGCGGCGAGGTTTGCGGACGAGCTGGTTGATTGTTGGCATAAGTGGTCGCTTTGTGGCAGGTTGGGCAATGTACCGAAGATGCGTCCCGAAGGCAACCTCATACTGAACAATCCTTGACAGATTGCATTGGTAGGCTAGACTGACTCCCCGCCCCATACCGGGGTCTTAAGAGGACTAAATCATATGAATCCCGTAATGAAAACATCGCCTGGACGAACGCGCCGGCGCCGAAATCACCAAGCTCTCCGAGCCGCCCACACAGTCACCTGCCCAAATTGCGGTGCAACCAAGCGACCTCACCATGCCTGCTCATCATGCGGCTATGTGCGACCTGGCCTGCAACTCAAGGGATTCCAGGCCAACGCCTGATAGAAACCGATGCGTATTGGCATCGATGTCATGGGCGGAGATAACGCTCCCGATGAGATATTGAAGGGTTGCTTTTCAGCACTTTCCAACCTCGCTGCCGACGATCAACTCGTTCTGATTGGCGACGCTGGTTTGATCAACGAAGCGATCGCAGAGCGCGGCATCAAATCAACACATATTGAAGTTGTTGGAACCACCGAAGTCATCGGTATGGACGAATCCCCCGTCGATGCGGTGCGAGCGAAGAAGGATTCGTCCATCGTGATTATGGGCAGAATGGCATCGCCCAAGTTGCCCAATCGACTGGATGCGATTATTTCTGCGGGCAATACTGGCGCATGCGTCGCAGCTGCGCAACTTCATATGCGACGACTCGAAGGCGTCATCCGACCAGGCATCGCGGTGACCGTGCCAACATTTGCCGGACCGATCGTGTTGATCGATGTTGGCGCGAATATCGAGCCAAAGGCAAGCCATCTTGCGCAATATGGTGTGATGGGTGATATCTATGCGCGCCGCGTTCTGGGAATCGAAAATCCGCGTGTCGCGCTGATGAATGTCGGTGGCGAAGAACAAAAAGGAACGCAAGAAGTTCGCGATGCACGCGATCTTCTTCGCGCAACCGAAGGACTCAATTTCTCTGGATTTGTCGAAGGAAGAGGCGTCTTCAACGGCGAGGCAGATGTCGTGATCACCGATGGAATCGTCGGGAATGTCATGCTGAAAATGGCCGAAGGCCTTTCGTCTGGAATCTTCAAGGCTCTCGCCAAAGAAGTCTTCGCAATCGATCCAACACTCGCATCGCGACTCGAACCAGTGGTCAAGAGTTTGTATGCGAAGTACGACTATCACGAATATGGTGGCGCTCCACTTCTTGGTGTGAATGGCGTCTGCCTCATCTCGCACGGATCAAGCGTTGCACGAACGATCACCAACGCAATCCGACGCGCTCACAACTTTGTCGAACTTGGCGTGAACGAAGAAATCGTCACACGCCTTGCCGCTGCGGCACACCTCATCGCATGAACCACCCTGCTCCGCCCTTTGGCGTCCGCATTCGCGGGACGGGATCTTGTGTTCCCAATCGCATTCTGTCGAATGATGATTTGTCCAAGATTATGGACACCACCGACGAGTGGATTTTTCAGCGCACTGGCATTCGCGAAAGACGCATCTGCGATCCAATGACTGAAGGAACATTCACGATGGCCAGAGATGCGCTCAAGAACGCTCTCGACGCTGCGGAAATGAAAGGCTCTGATCTTGATTTGATCATCGTGGGAACTGTGACCGCGGAAATGACTTGCCCATCTGTTGCCGCGCGAGTCGGCGCAGCTCTTGGCGCTGTTCCTGCGGCGGCTTTCGATCTTTCGGCTGCATGCTGCGGCTTTGTCTACAGCATGAATCTTGCGCAGGCGCTCATTCAATCAGGGCAATTTCGCAGTATTGGCGTGGTCGGCGCAGAAGCGATGAGCTCGATCGTGGACTATCAAGATCGCACCGTATCAATTCTCTTCGGCGACTCCGCGGGCGCGGCGATTTTGACACGCGACCCTGATCCGCGCATCGGATGCTTGTATCAAACGATGGGATCAGATGGCAGCGGATGGAGTTCGCTCTATCTGCCGCGTCGGCCGCAAGAAGTTCCTGCGAGTGACGCCGACAATCCGATTCGTCTTGGCTCGCTTCGCATGAACGGCAAGGAAGTTTTTCGATTTGCCGTCACAAAGTTTCGCGAAGTGATCGAAGATGCAATGGCCAAGACCAACTTGACCGCGGAAAGCGTCGGACAAGTCGTCTGCCATCAATCAAATATTCGCATCATCGAAGCGGCGCGCGAAAAATTGGGGTTGCCCCACGAGAAGGTCTATATCAACATTGATCGATTTGGAAATAGTTCCGCGGGTAGCGTCGGTCTCTGTCTCGATCAACTGTGGAGAGCCGGCAAGATTGAAAAGGAACGACCATTTGTGATGGTCGCTTTCGGTGGCGGGCTGACTTGGGCGAGTGGCGTTTGGCGTATTTGATCTGTAAAACAAGTATTTTTATCCCATCGCGCAATAGTGTTTGAGGAGATTTTTATGGCAAATTCAATTATCGTTCTTTGTCCTGGCCAAGGCGCGCAAACCGTCGGAATGGGTCGTGGATGGAACGACACAAGCACGGCGGCTGCGGCAATTTTCGCACGAGCAGACAAAGCAATCGATCTGACCTCGCTTGGCGCAACGCTATCGAAACTTTCTTTCGATGGTCCTGCGGAAACACTCAATCGAACGGATGTCAGCCAACCTGCTTTATACACCTGTGCAATCGCAAGTTTTCATGCGATGCAAGATCGGCCAGATGCGCCGACGATCTCGGCGTGCGCGGGACTTTCCTTGGGCGAATACACCGCGCTGCATTTGGCGGGAGCGTTTTCATTTGAAGATGGATTGCGACTCGTTGCGACGCGCGGAAAATTGATGCAAGCTGCCGCAGAGGCAAGTCGTGGCGGAATGGTTGCGCTGATTGGCGCGGATGAAACACAAGCCCAAGCAGTGTGCGATGGCGCGGCTCAAGGAGAAGTGTTGGTCTGCGCCAACTTCAATGCTCCTGGACAAATTGTTCTTTCTGGACATGCCTCCGCGTGTGATCGAGCGTTGGAATTTGCATCGACAGTTGGATGCAGAGCGACACGCCTTCAAGTTGCAGGCGCATTTCATTCTCCGCTGATGGCACCCGCGGCAGAATTGATGCAAAAAGCCCTTGAAAACGTGGAATTCAAGCCCATCAAGTATCCGGTTTGGAGCAATGTCACAGCGCAACCACATGATGCGAATAATTCCGCATTGCTGAAAAAACTCCTTGTCGATCAGATTGTTTGTCCCGTAAGATGGAGTCAGAGTATGTTGGCGCTTACTGCGGGGCTTCCCGCTGGCGCCGACCGACCTGCGCTGCACGAACTGGCTCCAGGAAGCGTGCTCAAAGGATTGATGCGTCGGATAGAAAAAAGTTGCGAGATCACAAGTCATGACAAACCTGCAGACAAACCAGCACCCGTTTAAATCCCACACGCATAATTCCTTCGTTGCATTTGCCTGTATTGGCGTCCTTGCATGCGTTGGACTGACATCATGCGGTGAGGAAGAAGCTCCTCCACCTCCACCGATTGTGCGTGTCGCACCGCCGCCACCACCGCCGCCACCACCAACCATCAACTCTGTTGCCGAATTGATGGCGGAATACAAGATTGACGAGCGAGTCAACTTGCCCGAAAAAATGGCGCCAGACACTAACGAAAAGCGCATTGCAGTTCTAAAGTTTTGGAACGCGTTCGCCAAAGGTGATTCCGATTATGTGGGGAAGAACGTGACAAAACTCGACAGCAATGTGCTTGCCGAGCTTGTCAAAAATGGCGGATGGGGAACAACCACATCTAAAATCACTGCCATCGAAGTGCAGTGCAAAGATGATGGCGATGGCTTCGCAACATTTGGACTTGTCACTTCAAACGGTATCGAACAACCGATGCTTTGGGATGCGACAATGTCAAACAACGAAGCAACCTTCACAGCCTTCCCAGGCACGCAAGACATTATGGCGCATCTTTCGGGTGAAGATTCGATCGACGCTTGGAAGACTTATATCAACGGTCTCTTCGAAAAATATGCAAATCTGCCCGATGAAGAAGTCGAAATTCTTCAGGTTGATCTTCAGCTTGCCGAAGGCGATGATCCTGCATCAGGTGGTGGTGGTGGTGGTGGTGGAGAAACTCCAGAGGCACCTTTAGGACCAGGTGGAGGAGGCGGTGGTGGCGCACTGCGCAAGAAACCGCACGCACCGATCAAGTGATTGACCGCGAACTGATTCGCTTCACATCCCGAGTCCGCCGTCAACTGACAACACTTGTCCAGTGACATACCCCGCTTCGTCTGAAGTGATATAAGAAACTGCGGCTGCAATATCGTTGCCCGCGCCGAATCGTTTGAGTGGAATTGCAGGAAGAACCGCCTCGCGAAGAGCTGCGGGGAGTGCGCTCGTCATATCGCTCTCGATAAATCCAGGAGCGATCACATTTGCGGTAAGTCCCTTTCCACCTAATTCTTTGGCGATCGACTTTGTCAGTCCGATCAAGCCTGCCTTCGCTGCGGCATAATTCGCTTGGCCAGCATTGCCCATTATTCCCGAGACAGAACCGATATTCACGATGCGCCCAAATCGACCGCGCATCATCGGCCTTGCCGCAGTACGGCAGGCGACGAATGCGGAACGCAAATTGATTCGCAGAACATCATCGAAATCTTCGTCGCTCATGCGCAAGATCAAACCATCGCGCGTGATGCCCGCGTTGTTGACCATGATGTCCAATCGACCGAGGCGTTCTGCAACTTCCTCGATCGCAGTTGCCAGCGCAGCCCCATCACCCACATCGCATGCTTGCATTTCGCATGATCCGCCAGCTGCGGTGATTTCAACGCGGAGGTCCTCTAACTGTTCGGCATTGCGGGCGAATCCAACAAGATGTCGACCATCCGCCGCTAAACGAATTGCGATTGCTCGGCCGATTCCGCGGCTTGCTCCAGTGACGATTGCGACTCTCTTTTCGATGACAGACTCCTTCTTGGGGTGGGATCATAACCGCCCCAAATCTCATTATGGCATCAACAATGCCAGACCAGACACCTTGCTCGAGCGACATCCGCCCAGAATCCTCAACTGCCGTTATCATCTGAATCATCGGCATTCGCCGATATGTTTGTCCCGTCCGTTTCGGTCATTTCGATCATTTGTCTTTCTATATGAGGAGCTAACCCGTGACAGAAGCAGAGATTCAAGAAAAGGTCATCGCCATCGTCGCCGAACAAATGGGTGTCGACAAGGCTGAAATCAAGCGAGAAACGAGTTTCACGAATGATCTCAATGCAGACAGCCTCGACATTGTCGAGCTTGTCATGGAGTTTGAGGACCAATTCGGAACATCGATTCCAGACGATCAAGGCGACAAGATTCAAACCGTTGGATCAGCCATTGACTACATCAAGGCGAACTTCGGCTCCGGCCCCAAGGGCGATGCTGCGAAGTCCGCAAACTGATTCCGTAGGTTGATTGAAGACCTTGCGGACAATTACGCTGCGAAGAGTTGTGGTTACTGGCATGGGTGCTCTCACCCCTGCTGGTAATTCTGTTGCCCAAACTTGGGACTCAATGGTCAACGGTCGATCGGGAGTTGACTCGATCACACTTTTCGATGCGAATGAAGATTGGGGAGTTCGATTCGCTGGCGAAGTTCGAGGGTTCGATCCAAACACAATTCTGGATGCACGAGAGCAACGACGCTTTGATCGCTTCGCGCTTCTCGCGCTCGCTGCGGCAACCGAAGCTGCGAAAGATTCTGGATTTGATTTTCAAACCGGCGACCCATACCGACATGGTGTTGCGATCGGATCTGGAATCGGCGGCATTGGAACGATCGAGACTGGAGTCAAGGGTTTGAATATCGGTGGAAACAGAAAGATCGGACCTTTCACCGTTCCAAGATTGATGGTGAATGCAGGAGCGGGGCAAGTTTCCATTCGTTTCAATTTGCGCGGAGCGAATATTGCAACCGCGACTGCTTGCGCCACTGGATCGCATGCGATTGGCGCGGCATATCACTTGATTCAGCGCGGCGATGCCGATGTCATGATGGCGGGCGGCGCGGAAGCGGCGGTCACTCCACTTTGCATCGGATCATTTGCCGCAATGAAAGCACTTTCAACGCGCAACCACGAACCGAAGTTGGCATCGCGACCATTCGATAAAGATCGCGATGGATTCGTTCTCTCCGAAGGCGCTGCGGTGATCGTCCTGGAGGAATATGAGCACGCGAAAAAGCGTGGCGCTCATATCTATGCGGAAGTTCTTGGATTCGGATCTTCTGGAGATGCGTTTCATATCGCTGCACCAGAAGCGCAAGGATCTGGTGCGCACCGAGCGATGCTCAACGCGCTGAAAGATGCGGAAGTTTCGGCGGATCAAATTGGATATATCAACGCTCACGGAACAAGCACTCCACTTGGTGATGCGGCCGAAGTTTCCGCTGTCAAGGAACTCTTTGGAAATCATGCAAAAAAGCTTGCGATGAGTTCGACAAAGTCAGTCACTGGTCACGCGCTCGGCGCGGCTGGCGGAATCGAAAGTATCGCGACAATCATGGCGTTGCAGAACGGCGTGCTTCCCCCCACCATCAATCTCGATTGCCCAGATGAGGGATTCGATTTGAACTTCGTCGCACTCACTGCGCAGGAACGCCCGCTTCAGTTCGCGCTCAATAACTCGTTCGGATTCGGCGGCCACAACACTTCGCTGGTTTTCGGCCGATTCAAAGACTGAATCGCGAGCCATGCCGCGCAACCTTCCTGTTGGCAATGGAGAAATGCTCGTCGCATTCGATGATCTCTATCGCGTCCGCGATTTGTATTGGCCGCATGTGGGAATGCCCAATCACACTTGTGGTCACCTGCAACGATTCGGCGTTTGGGCCGACGGTCAATTTGCATGGATCGAAGCACCGAGCTGGACACGCGATCTGAACTATGTCCAAGATTCGCTGGTGACCGAAGTGCGACTGCGCAACGAAAGACTGGGAATCGAATTGGTCTGCCGCGATGCCGTGGACTATTGGAGTCCGGTCTATTTTCGATCGGTCATCGTCACCGATCTGCAAAATCGCCCGCGCGATGTGCGATTGTTCTTTCACCAAGACTTATCGATTGGCGAAAGTGCGATTGGAGATACGGTGAATTACGACCCACAGACCGGGGGATTGATTCATTACAAGGACGACACATATTTTCTTTTCAACGGTTGTGGCGCGAGGTCATACGGAGTCGACACGTGGTCCACTGGACAAAAAAGAATTCGCGATGCGGAGGGAACTTGGCGAGATGCGGAGGATGGACTGCTTTCACGCAACACAATTGCGCAGGGTTCTGTTGATTCGACCGTGGGATTTTCCCTGATGCTCCATCCCGGCGGATCATCGACGGTGACATACTGGATTTGCGCTGGAAAAGATTATGAAGAAGTGAAAGCACTCGACGACAAGGTTCGCACAAAGACTCCACAGCGCATGATGCTTCGAACCGAGGCTTATTGGCGTTTGTGGGCGACGAAGGAAGGATTTGATTTTTCCCCGCTTTCGAAATCCGTGCGAGATCTTTTCATCCGAAGCGAATTGATCGTGCGCACTCAGATTGATCACGATGGCGCGATCATCGCCGCGAACGATTATGACATCACGCGATTTGCTGGCGATACATATTCGTACATGTGGCCGCGCGATGGTGCGCTTGTGTCATATGCATTGGTCTTGGCGGGACAGAGCGAACTTTCGCAGGAGTTTTTTCGCTTCGCTCAGCGCGTGATCGAAAAGAGCGGATACTTCTTGCATAAGTACAACCCGACTGGAACGCTTGCGTCGAGTTGGCATCCTTGGACATTGGACGGCAAGCGCATCCTTCCGATTCAACAGGACGAGACCGCGCTTGTTGTATGGGCGCTTCGCCGACATTTCTGCACATTTCGCGATGTCGAATTCATCCGCGACTTGTACAACCCGCTGATCGTTGATCCCGCAAGTTGGATGCTGCG
>SXGU01170159.1_pt1 | contig 21522 bp, 10 predicted proteins | sample 3174531 | NCBI WGS metagenome assembly SXGU01 (sample SAMN11356863, study PRJNA531348) | freshwater metagenome | isolation source: freshwater sample F1-140 | place: China: Fuxian Lake, Yuxi | collected 2017-12-25 | reverse complement strand
CACGCTCCGGCTCGCTACGCTCACCTCCGCGTGGCTTACCCTGCAGGTGTCTCAACCGAGTGAAACAACGCGCAGCAACAGAGGAAAAAGCAGCTGCTTATCGCCCCCCGATCTTGGTAACATTTTGGAATGAGGCAACGGTGGGGGAAGGGTAATTGTCGTTTTACGCCAGTCCGACGGCGGGGCGGCGATGCGTCAGCGCCATGTCCAGTGCGGCCAGCGGCAGGCTCGTGGCCAGCGTGTCTGCCATGGGTTGTTCATGCGTGGGCTGCCCAGCTCACACACTCACCCGCCGCCTGTCCACCAAATCGGGGCAAGGCCAAAACAGGGAGAATATTTTACAAATGCCGGAAGGAATGTGTAGCTGGGCAAGGCCTTCAAGTTCGCCTCTCTCGTGCTGTGCCATGCTTAGACCCACTGATTTTAGTGGGTTTCCAGCTCAGTGACATGGGCGCGGCTGGGGCGGGCGGGGGGTGGCACACGCCTTGCATAGGGCAGGATGACCGCCCTGACAGGCGGCGATGCTAGGTAGCTAACAAAACCGAACTCCATGAATCAAGATTACACCACGCGCCGTTCCTTTCTCGCCCGCCGTTTGTTGCCCCTCGCGGGGGTGGCGTCGCTGGTGCCGTTTGTGAAGGCTTCCGCCAAATCCGCCCGGCCGGAGTTGCTCACGGACCCCACGAACATGCCGGCCACGCCGTTCCGGTTCACCCCCTTCACGGTGCCGTTGCTCAAGCCGCCCGTCATCCAGCCCACGGCGCTCACGCCGGCGCCCGGCTCGGCGGAGGCGTCCCTGGGCTCGGCGGCGGTGTATCACGGCATCGCGCCGGAGTTCTCCAAGAGCCATCCCGCGCACCGGCCGGATTGGAATGACGCCGCGCTGAAGACCTACAAGGTGGACATCCTGCACACCACCTGCCGCATCCTGCCGAATGTGGAGACGCCGTGCGAGGGCTACAACGCCGTCTGGCCGGGCCCGACCTTCATCTCGAACTTCAACGAGCCGTGCGTGGTGCGCGTGACGAACCACGTGGACACGGAAATGTCCGTGCATCTGCACGGTGGGCACACCCCGGCGCACTCGGATGGGCACCCGAACTTCTACGTCCACCCGACGAAGACGCGGGATTACTATTACCCGAACATCATCCCCCGGGAGCATCCGGGCGGCGCGTTTGACATGAGCGAGGCCCCCTCGACCATGTGGTATCACGACCACGGCAATGACTTCACTGCGATCAACGCGGCCTCGTGCCACGCGGGCTTCCACCTGTTCACGGATGACTTGGAGAAGAAGCTCATCGCGGACAACGTGTTGCCGCCGACGTATGGGGTGACGGATGTGCCGCTGGCCTTCAGCGACCGCCGGCTCAACGCGGATGGCACGCAGTTCTGGGACCCGCTGAACCACGATGGGTATCTGGGCGACCTCATTTGCGTGAATGGTAATGCGTTCCCCGTAATGAAGGTGCAGCGGCGCAAGTATCGCTTCCGCTTCCTAGGCGCCGCACTGGCGCGGGTCTTCCACTTCAAGATGAGCAACAACACGCCGTTCCTGATGATCGGCAATGACTCGTGGCTGCTGCCGCAGGCGGTGGGGGCTACGAGCTTCACGCTCACGCCAGCCAAGCGCGCGGATGTGATCATTGATTTCCGCAACGCGCCCAATGAGGTGTTCCTCCAGAATGCGTTCATCCAGACCAACGGGCGCGGACCGGACAAGATCGACTTGGGCAACGCCAAGCCGGTGATGAAGTTCATCGTGGAAGGCGCGCCCGTGGCCAACGACATCACGGTGAAAGTGGGCACGCGGCTGCGGCCCAACGTGCCGATCCTGGCCAGCGAGATCCAACGGACGCGCACTTTCGTCTTCGAGCGCCGTAATGGCGTCTGGCAGGTGAACAATCAGCTGTGGGACCCCCGCCGCGCCGATGCTCAGCCTCTGCTCAACGGTGCCGAGCGCTGGATCCTGATCAACAAGTCCGGCGGCTGGTGGCACCCCATCCACATTCACCTGGAGGCGCACCAGATCCAGAGCTACAACGGCCGCCGCCCGCCCGCGTTGATCGCCAGCAAGAGCGACACGGCCGTGCTCGAGGGCAACGGCGTGGTGGATTTGTTCATGAAGTTCCGCACCTTCACCGGGCCGATGGTGTTCCACTGCCACAACCTCAACCACGAGGACATGCGCATGATGAAACAGTTCGACCCTCGGCCACCCGGCAGCCCCAGCCCGCTGACGGGCGCGTCCTTTAGCGTGCCGCCCGAGATCTGCGGCATCCCCGCAGAAGAACTGGCTGACCCAAACAACCACCTGTTCCTATGAACCGAGACAGTCTCAGCACCCCCCTGAACCTGCGAAAATTCCTCGGCGGGATGGGGCCGCTCCTGCTCGCCAGCACAGCACAAGCGGGGGAAAACACCGCCCGCCGCTCCGCGCAGGCGGGTTATCCCCGCGCCACTGAGGTGGATCCCTACGTCAAGCACCGGGACAACGGACTCGTCTCTGACCGTTTCCCGGACGCGGTGCTCACCGGGCACGACGGCAAGTCCTACCGGTTCTACAGCGATCTGATCGCCGGGAAGATCGTCTTCATCAACTTTATGTATGCCCGCTGCCGGGGCATCTGCCCCGGCAACACCGAGGCGCTGGCCAAGGTGCATGACGCGCTGGGCCAACGCATGGGCAAGGATGTGTTCATGCTGTCCTTAAGCGTGGACCCGGCGGAAGACACGCCGGAGGACCTGCGCTTCTACATGGAAACCCGCGAGGCGGCCGGCCGCAAAGGCTGGACGTTCGCCGTGGGAACGCCGGCGGACACGGAAGTGATCCGGCGCGTGCTGGGAGCTTATGATTCGGACCCCGTGGCCGACGCGGTGGTGACGAATCACAGCGGGATGGTGACCTTCGGCAATGACCGCAACAACCGGTGGGCCTCGCTGCCTACCAAGAGCAACCTGGGTCAGGTGCTGCACTCTTTCGACAACATCACGCGCACGCCGCGCTCACGGCAGATGTAGCGCCACCGGGCAGCACCCTCCTCCGCTCATGTCGGCCCCACGCACCCGCGCCCTGTGCAATGTCCGGTGGACTTGGTGGCTGCCCCGCTTGGGCTGGCCGGTGGTCGGCGCAGTGGCCATCCTAACCTGGCAACGCGAGGCCCCCCCCGCACTGCCACCCGCGCCCGCCCAACGCGTCCCCGCCCAACCCGGCAGCGGGCATCACCCCGTCCCTGTGGCCGAGGCACATCCTCCGGCCCCCGGTTCCCCCGGCCCGCAGCAACCCACCACGCCCAAGCCGTGGCACTGGAGCGAGCTGGAGAGCTGCGATTACGAAACTTACATCCGTAAACTACGCGCAGCTGGCTGCCCAGAGCAGACCATCGTGGACTTGGTGGTGATGGACGTGGGTCGGATGTATCAGGCCCGGCGCGAACAGCTCGAAGCCGCAGGCGGGGCCGCGCGCAGCGAACCCGATGAGGCGTGGCAGGCACTGGCGAGTGAGCGGGATCAGCTGGTGCGCCACCTGGTGGGCGCGGATTTCAGGGCGGAATTGCAACCGCTGACCGCGGAGTTCAACCCGGGCACGCGCCTGCCCCGGCTGGGCTTCCTACCACTGGCCAAACAGGTGTCCGCCCGCCGGCTGCTGGCCGTGGCGCAGGAGCAGGAAGAACATTTGGTGCAGTCCAGCGGGGGCGTGCTGGAGGAATCCCAAACCGCGGAGCTAAACGCCCTGCGCGAGCGGACCGAACGACAGTTGCAGGCGTTGCTGACGGCGGAGGAATTGGCCACCTACCGGACTCAGGCAGCGGGGCCTTGAGCCGCAGGCCCTTCTCCTCCGTGTCGCTGATGCCACCATCGAAGTTTGTTTGATAGCCTTATTGAGACTCGCGCAATAGGGTGTCTTTATGGCCACAGTTCAGCCTGCACATAGCAGGCGGTCATGATGGTGGCCGGTTTTGGCCGTGGCGCTCGAAGACATGGCCTTCTCCGTCGCTGAGTCGCATGAGTGGGCCGCATTGCCAAGCGTCACCGCTACCAGCAAACCAGCGTGGCAGCCATTGGCGGCGCGGCTGATGGCCGCGCAAAAGCGGGATGGATTTGAAACCGCAGAAAAGGATTCCGGCAAGGCGTTGACGGCACCACGCTTTCGCGAACTAGTCCCGATGCTCGGCTACATCCTGCCTGGCAGCGGTGAAATGGCGGACAACACTAAAACTGCTTGGGTTGAAGTGGGACAATTCGACCGCATGGGCCATGACGAAGGGGCCAAATTGGCCTGGCGCGTGGATGAGGAAATCCGGTCGGTCGCCAACAAGTTCAAGGAGCTCCTGAGCGCGGGTTGGCTGAAAGTGCGGCTGGTCACCGATCACGGTTGGCTGCTGCTGCCGGGCGGATTGCCCAAGGTGGAGCTGCCCAAACATCTCACCGAGTCGCGCTGGGGCCGATGTGCGTTGCCCGAACCGGGTGCTCAACACGGATTTCCCGTCGTTTCCTGGTTCTGGGATGCGACCCAGCCCATCGCTCTTGCGCCGGGGATTAGCTGCTTCTTAAGCGCGAAGGAATACAGCCATGGGGGGTTGTCGCTCCAGGAAACCTTGCTGCCTGCGGTGACGGTCACGAGGCCTGGATCCGCCGGCGGCGGTGCCGGCTTGAAACTCGCCTCGCTCCGCTGGAAGAACCTCCGCCTTGTGGCCTTGGTGGAGGGCGGTGCGGGATTGCGCGCGGACCTCCGAAAACAGGCTGCGGACGCAAAAACCTCGTGGCTCGCCAGCGAATCAAGGCTGCGTCCGGTGGCCGAGAATGGTAGCGTGTCCGTGCTGGTCGAGGATGACGCCCTGCTCGGCCAAGGCGGGCAGTTCGTTCTGGTGAATCAGCAAGGTGAAGTGGTTATTAAGCGCACTGTGGTCGTTGGAAAAAATTGATTATGGAACTCGATGCGATAGATAGATTGGCTGCCAAGGCCTTTGAAGGCGTAATCGTGCGGAAGGATCTGGTCCGGAAATTCAAAGGGCAGTATCCCGTCCCCACGTATGTTGGGGAATTCTTGCTTGGACGCTACTGCTCCAGCACCAGCCCGGAGGAAATCCAGGAAGGCTTGGAGATTGTCCAAAAGCAGCTCGCCAGCCGCACCGTCAGGGCCGGAGAGGAAGAGCTCTTCAAGGCCCGTGCCAAAGAGCAGGGGCGCGTGAAGCTCATCGACATCATTCGCACCCGCTTGGACGCGAAGAACGATTGCTTCATCGCCGAGCTACCAAGCCTGCGCCTCAGCGAAGTCCGCATCGCTGAGGAACTCGTGCACCAGCATGAGCGCATGCTCACCGGCGGGTTCTACGCGGAGATCGAGTTGATTTACGATCCCATCATAGCCGAGGAGAAAAACGGCCGCCCGTTTGGCATCGTGAGCCTGCGGGAGATCCAGCTCTCGCGCCGCGATGTCCTCGAAACCATGGAGAAGGGCCGCGCGCTGTTCACTTTTGACGAATGGCGCCACTTCCTGCTGCGCAGCATCGGTCTGGAGCCAACGGCGCTCACGCCGCGCACCTGCGACGCGATGCTGCTGCGCATGGTCCCATTCGTAGAGAACAATTACAACATGGTCGAGCTCGGTCCGCGGGGCACAGGCAAAAGCCATTTGTTTCAACAAGTGTCTCCCTACGCCCACTTGGTTTCCGGCGGCAAGGCCAGTGTCGCCCGCATGTTTGTGAACAACACCAACGGCCAGCGGGGCCTGGTTTGCCAATACGACGTCGTCTGCTTCGATGAGGTCTCCGGCATCTCCTTCGATCAGAAGGACGGAGTCAACATCATGAAAGGCTACATGGAGTCCGGCGAGTTCAGCCGCGGCAAAGAAAGCATCCGTGGCTTTGGCAGCGTGGTCATGGTCGGCAATTTTGAGGTGGACGTTTCCCACCAACAGCGCATCGGCCACTTGCTCGGACCGCTCCCACCCGAGATGCGCGACGACACCGCCTTCATGGATCGTATCCACGCCTTTCTGCCGGGGTGGGATATCCCTAAAGTGAGTCGCGAGCAGTTGACCGATCACTTTGGAGTGGTTAGTGATTTTCTCTCCTCGTGCTGGAACCATCTGCGAGCGCAAAGCCGCCTGAATCGGCTCCAGGGGCGCATCCAATTTGGCGGTGCGCTCAGCGGTCGGGACACCAATGCCGTGCAGAAAACCATGAGTGGCCTGCTCAAGCTGATGTTCCCGGGAGCGGATTCCACCATTCCAGACGAAGCGATCGAGTGGGCCGCGCGCCTAGCATTGGAGTGCCGATGTCGAGTGAAGGAACAGCAGAAGCGCATCGGGGCGGCAGAGTATCGCAACACGCACTTCAGCTACCAGATGCTGCCGGAAGGCGTGGAGAAGTTCGTCGCGACCCCAGAGTTGCAGAGCGAAGATAGCATCGGCGGCGATCCGTTGCCCCCGGGCCAGGCATGGGTGCTGTCCCCCGGTGGCCAAGATGAACATCCCGGTCTATTTCGCATTGATGTCACAGAAATGCCGGGCTCCGGAGTTAAGGTTCTCAACCAGCCTCCGCCCGCTGCTTTCAAGGAGAGTGTCCGCTGCGCGGAACAAAACCTTTACGCTCGGGCCAGGGAACTCGTGGGCGATCGTGATCCGCGCGCACACGAGTTTTCAGTTCAGATGCGCGCCTTTGACGCTTCCAAGAGTGGCGCAGCCACCGGCGTTGGCACGTTGCTCGCCCTATGCTCTGCCCTACTGCAAAAGAACCTCACCGGCGGCCTCGCGGTGGTCGGGGGCCTCAATTTGGGTGGCTCCATTGAGCCCGTTTACAACGCCGTCAGCATCGTCGAGCTAGCCGCAGACAAGGGTGCCAAGGCCGTGCTCATGCCAATTTCAGCCCGTAAACAGCTTGTGGAACTGCCGGACGAAGTGGCCATGCGTGTCACCGTCCATTTCTACGCCGATGCTCGTGACGCGCTGTTGAAGTCTCTGGTGGAATAGACCGTTTTTCAATTCAGACCCATGCACCACTTTGGCAATCAACGATGCCCGCGCCGAGGCCATGCAACCGGGAAGCCGTATCCAACCCGCACGATCCATCGTGGAGCACCGCCAAACGTCGGGAGGGATAGTTGTCAGCGCAACGGCGGCGATGAGCACGGGTGCCAGCAACGTTCCTATGCCAACTCGCCAATCGCGAGCAGCAGCTTGCGCGTTTCCGCCTCGGAGTCATGCCACCAGTCGGTGGACCAGATGCGGTGGAGCTTCCACCCCAGACCTTCCAGGATTAGCTGGCGAAGCTTGTCCCGGTCGCGCGCCGTGGCGGCCCGATGGTAGGTCGCCCCATCGCATTCCACTCCCAACAGGTAGCGGCCCGGCTTGGCCGGATCGACCACACCCAAATCAACCCTGTAGCCCGAGCAACCCACCTGATGGTGCACCTCGTAACCAGCCGCTCGGATCCGGTCAGCCACCAGCCGTTCGAACTCCGAGTCGGCCTCAGCTTCAGCGGACGCCGTAGTTGCCGCCGCCAGGGCCTGAAAGCCGCGCGCCGCATAGTCGAGGAAGAATTTCAGGTCGCGCACGCCGCGGGCGCGGGTGCGGGTCAGATCGATCTGGTCGGGGAGCAAGCCGCTGAAGACAACGACCTCGTGTTTGGCGCGGGTGATGGCGACGTTGAGGCGGCGCTCGCCGCCGTCGCGGTTGAGCGGACCGAAGTTCATCGAAACGCGGCCTGTTTCGTCGGGGCCGTAGCAGATCGAAAAGAAGATCACGTCGCGTTCGTCGCCCTGCACGCTTTCCAGATTCTTGACGAAGACGGGTTCGCCTTCGACGGGTGGGGCATCCCCAAAGTGAACTTCAATCGCAGGATGCTTGCGGCGCTCCTCATCGAGCAGGTTTTCGATGAGCTGCTGCTGGGCCAGGCTGAAGGTGACCACGCCGTAGGAGCGCTGCGGGCCATCGGTTTGGCGCAGGCGCGCAACTAGTTCCTTCACCAGCACTTCAGCTTCGAGACGGTTGGTGCGCGACTTGCCCTTGTCGTAGCGCGCCCCGGGCAGGTGCTGGAACTTCACCCCGCCAATTCCCGTTTCAGGGCAGGGGAACGTGAGCAGCTCGTTCTCGTAGTAGTGCCGGTTGCTGAAGGCGATCAAGCCTTCGTGACGGCTTCGATAGTGCCACTTCAGGCGCTTGTGTCGCAGCCCATGCGTCATCAGCTCGTCGAGGATGCTTTCAAGATCTTTGTGCTCCTCGGGCGTGAGGTCGTCCTCGTCCTCGCCCGTGCTGTTGAAGAAGTTGGTTGGCGGGAGCTGCTTCGGATCGCCGACCACGATGAGCTGTTTGCCGCGCGCGATGGCTCCGATGGCGTCCCACACAGGGATTTGCGAGGCCTCGTCAAAAATCACCACATCGAAGCCTTCATGCGAAGGGTCGAGATATTGCGCCACCGAGAGCGGGCTCATGAGCACGCACGGCTTTAATCGGGGCAGGAGTTTCTGAATGCTGCCCAGCAGGCGGCGCACCGGGATATGGCGGGTCTTCTTGGCAATTTCGCGACGCAAAAGTCCGATCTCGGCCCGGGGAACATCGTCCTGCACTTGATCGCCTGGGATGAGAGCGGCGAGTCGGGCGCGGATCAATTCCCGGGTCAACGCAGCCACCTTGTCGTCAATCTCCCGGAAGCGTTCAATCCGCTCGTTGTGCTCGCGGCCAAAAAACTCCCGCAACGCTGGCTCGCACTCGATGGTCGCAAACAGCAGCGCGCGGCGGAAGCTGCGTTCAAACAACGTCGCCAAATCAATGGCATGGCCCTCGGTGGATTCGAGCCGGACGATCACCGGCGCGAGCCCAAGCGCGATGCCTTCCTGACGAACCTTTTGCCACGAGCACCATTCTCGAATCTTGCTCCACGCTGTTGGAATGCGCTCGGTCAGCGCCAAGACGGCGGCCAGATGGTCGCGCGGCAAATCAATGCTTTCGGGACGGAGGTAAACCTCGGCGGCGAACGCGTCCAAGGCTGCGGTGAACCGTGAGCGCGCGTCACAAAAGCGCGCTAGGCGATTACCAATCCTGGTGCCAGCCGCGTAGGTTGCCAGCCCCTCGCCGAACAGGCCCGCCAGCAAGTGCCGCAATTGCCCCAGCCACGCCAGATCATCGCCCGCACAGGCCACCAGCCGGGCATGGAGTGTCTGGCCCCAAACTCGCACGCGGCTGAGGGCGTTGACCGACGGCTCTCCTTTCGCCCACAACACGCCCAGGCACGCTTGGGCTGTCGGAGTCGCCGCCGCGAGTTCGACTTTGATCACGCGCATCCGGGGGGCGTTTTGAAGCAGATGGCTGACCGCGGCGGCGACCGCTGCCAAATGATCGGCCGCCTCGTCCAACGGGTCGCGATGCATGACCGCCGCTGTTACAAAGGATTCATACGCGTCGTCGAACTTCGCCAGCGCATCGCGGTAGCGAACGAGTCGTTTGCCGGTCGTGGTGCTTTCATCGTAGCTGGCCGGGCCATCATGGAAAAGTGCGCCGATCAGCTCCCGGAGGTGGACCAACCAATCGGCGTCATCACCGGCAGCTGACATTATGCGCTCATGCAAAGCGGCACCCCAAGCACGGACATAGGTGAGCATTTCGGCCTGTGGTTCACCCCCCGCCCACACCTGTCCGAGCAACAACTCCGCCTTCGGAGAGGCGGCGGCAAGCTCGCCATTGACCGCGCGAAGGCGCAGGGCTGCTCGGAGCACATCGCCCAAGGCGGCGACTTCCGGCCGCACCCGGTCCGGCCGCGCGGACCGAAGTCGCCGCCGGACGCGTCCGATTCGGAGCCACTTGAACAAGAACCGGGCCGACTGGGCCGATTGCCATCTCTGATGCAGCTTGTCGAGGTCAAGCGCGAGCAGCTTGGGCTCCTCGTAGTCGGCTAGGCGGGCGCGAAGTTCGTCACGTTCGCGGACCAGCGTGATCCAGCGGTCAAATTCCGTCACCCACTCCTGCCACGGAGTGGTGGCAAACGGCGCGCCGACGGGCGCGGGCGAAAGCAGGCTGTCCGCCAAGGCGACCAAGTGGGAAAGCGCAACGCGTGACGCTGCACCGCGCGATGGTTGAAGCCATGAGCGCAGATCGCGGGTCGCCTCGATGGCGTTCTTGGTTAAGCTCCCGAGCTCTCGACTCCGCGAAAAAATCTGTTCTGCATCGCCCGACAGCCAGGTCTCGCAGGGCAACGCCACTATGCTCGACGCCTGCGGTTCGTGGAGCCGCGCCAAAATCCTCCGCAACTCGGATCGTTCGCCCGCGAGCGCGATCCATGAATCGAGATCGGTGGCCAACTGGTTCCAGGCCGTGGTCGCGAAGGCTGCACCCACTGGCTCGGGGGCCAGGAGGCTGTCCGCCAGCGCGTGCAAGTTGATTAGATCCGCGCGAGACGTGGCGTCCCCAAGACAGCCCAGCCACTTGCGCAGCTCACGGGTTGCGTCGAGCGCCAGGTGGGTGAGCGCGCCCAGTTCCCGGACGCGGTCGAAGGTGCGCTCCGCCCAAGCTGGCGACCATTCCTGGCAGGCGAATGGCGAAAGCGGATGATCGGCGAGGGGGACAAGGGGACGTGAGCGCTCTTGCAGCAGCCGGGCTACCTCCCGGGCGCGTTCAAGTGTCTGGGCGGATGTGTCGAGGATCGACGGCCAGTGGTCGAAGCGGACAGTGGTCTCGGCCTGTCGGGGCAGCAGATAGTCTAGGCACTGGTAGGCGCTGAGGCCACTGGCGTAGCGATGATGCAGGGCACGGGTGTAGCCATTGAGCGCGGCGCGCAGCCGCTCCAACTCCGCAGTCCGGCGTTCCCAATCAGGGCTGCCAGCGTCGCCGACATATTTCAGGCAAAGGTCAAACTGGGCGAGGACGTCCGCCTTGCCAGTCTTGTTGGAGTGGAGTTCCAAGCAGAACGGTTCCAGGCCTTCCTCGCGTAAGCGGCGGTGGACAACGTCCAAGGCCGCGCGTTTTTCCGCGACGAACAACACCCGTTTTCCATGGGCGATGCAGTGCGCTATGATGTTGGTGATCGTCTGCGACGTGCCCGTGCCGGGCGGGCCTTCCAGCACGAAGTCATGGCCGGCGGCGGCGGCCATGACTGCGGCAAGCTGCGAGGAGTCGGCACTGCGCGGGCAAAAAACATCGCGGGGATGAAACTGGTCGTCGAGCTGGGGTGGATGGATGTCGTCGGGCGGATTGGGGTATTGGGCGCCCGCCTCATTGACGAGATGGCGGACGACCCGGTTGCGGGTGAGCTCATCGAGCCGGTCGGCGAGGTCCTTCCAGAGAAGAAATTTTGTGAAGGAGAACTGCCCCAGCCATATTTCAGTCTTCACCTCCCAGCCCGACAAGTCGCGGACGGCGTCGCGGAAAAGCTGGAAGACGAGCGGGACATTCACCCCACTGGCATCCTCCGGCAACGGGTCGAGGCCGGGAATCTCCTTCTGGAAGTGCTGCCGGAGCATTTCCATGAGCGTGACATTGAGGCGCGTTTCCTCATCGAGACGGCGTAGGGAGAAACCTTCTAGGACGGACTTTCGTTTCAACTCCACTGGCACCAGCAGTATGGGGGCGCGGAGCACCCGGTCGCTGTGTTCGGTCTCTCGCCATTCCAGGAAGCCAACGCCGGCGAAGAGTGTGTTCGTGCCGTTCTCATCCAGCGCTGTGCGCGCGGCCCGGTAGAGTTCCGTGAGCCGGCGGGCGTGTTCGGATTCGTCGAGGCTGGTGTGCAGGCGTCCGTGGCTGAGTTCCTCGCGCAGGTGAGCCGTCAATGCGTCCACCCGCTGTTGCTTGGTGTAGGTTGCGTCGCTTCGAGGATCATCCTCGCCCATCAGCTTGGGGCGAGGCCGAAGTGGGAACTCACGCCGGTCAGCGAGTTCATCCTCCAGGTGCTCAGGGGCCGCGGAGAGAATGTGGATGCTCGCTTTCGTTTCTTTGAAGTTCAGGAGGCGGTTGCGCAGGCTCAGGTCGAGTAGCCGGCTCTTCCAGTGGTCAATCCGCGTGGCCGGTTGCGCTGTCGGCCTCGGTGCCGGATTCAGCAGGTCAACAAACTCGCGGTCGCCGATGCCCGACACCGGGGCTGCATCACGAGCGGTGCCAGGCACCATCGTTGCAGCGGTCTGGCCCGGAATGGGTAGGGGATGAATGCGGGCTACGCGGGCACGGCGGACATCGAGTGCGAGACGGAAGGGCAGCTCCGTTAGCAAGTGGGGCGCAGCGAGCAGCTCAGCGTCGCGGAGCGTGCCGGGTGATTCCCCGGCCACGATGGTTGTCTCGAACACGGTGAGGAGCTCGTCTGTGGCGAGTTTGCGAATCTGCTGGAGATCGTCGTCGGAGGGATCAAGCAAGGTGCGCTCTTCCAGCCAGCAGCCAGCATAAGCATGGCCCTGATGCATCAGGATAAGCGGGTGCAGGCCGACCTGCTCAAGACAGGCTGCAAATAAGAGTGCCAGATCAAGACAGGTGCCAAACTTTTGGCCGAGCATGTCGGACGGAAAGCGCACTTTCTGGCCGGTGTTCTCGAAGCTGGCGGGTGGGCTGATGTAACGGATGCCGAGTTCGCCGACGCTCCTGTAGATCGCGGCGACTTGCTCCCACGCGCGCTTGCGGTTCTTGTCTTGGTAGCCGTTGAAGGCTGAACGCCCGGTGTTTTCGCGAAGCAGTTCTGCGGCGCGTCCGAGGATGGTCATCACCGCTGGGTCATTCGGTAGGACGAACGCGGCGAGGATTTCTGGCAGCGAGACGAGGCCACACCATTCATTGCGAGCGAGCAGGGAAACGGACTCAGTCTGGGAGCCAACGACCTTGTCGCCCTCTTTGACCTCCACCTTCAACCAGCCAGAGACCTTCTCGTTCAGCTCAGCGAGGAAGTCGTGGCTGAGTTTTAGGTCGAGTGGTCCGACGCGAAACTCTCCGTTGGCGTCGAGCACTTGCAAGCGCACTTCCACCGGCGCGGCGAATGCCGGCTCGGTGGTGACATGGATCGTGAGGTCCTTGCGCGGCGCGGCGTCATTCTTAAGCCGCAGCTCGTTTACCACCGGAATCGCGTTCTGCTGAAACGCGTAATTGATCGCACGATCCAAGCTGAGAGCGATTTGGACATCCGTGGTCTTCATGCCGGCTGACTGATAAACGGGCGGCTGTTCGATTTCTGATCCTCAAGTTGAAGCTGCAGCTACAAATGCCGAGCCCCCCCATGGCTGTGATCACATGAGAAAATTCCGGTGCACCACCGCTTCGTAGCGCACCAGGACACGGCGGGCAAGCACTCGCGGAGAAACCAACCGCTGCCATAAGCACCTCTTTGCGCCAAACGGTAGCTATGCCCACCGGTGACGGCGTGCCTGGCTTGCTTCCATTTCCATCGTCGGCGACCGACGACTGCGGCCCGCCACCGTCGCATTCTGTGCTGTGTTCATGGTTTCATTCATAAGCATTCAACCAGAGAGCGCTACGCTGGCGGCACATTCCTTTGTTCTCCACCACCGGGGACTATCCTTGTCAGACCCCCTCCGCTACGCTCGCCCCATCAATGGATCTGCCGACCACATTGAGCACCCGGCTGGCCGCGCTACTGGCGGGCAGCTTTTTCCGGCCGCTGGCGCGGCCATCGGCCCCCATTTACGTCGACTGCGCCGACCGCTTGGCGATGAACGCCGACGAAAGCGGCCAGCTCTCCCAGGCCGACACTCTGGCCCTCATCCGGGATGTCCTCGCGGCGCATCCGCGCGCCAAGCTGGGCGAGGACGAAGGGGCCCACCTCACGGACCTGCGGCAGCGGGCCGCCCAGATTTTCAACAAGCTTTTGGAGGCTGGCTGGCTGCAGGAGCGCACGGTCAGCCTCGACGAACGCTGGGTGCTCCTCACCCCGCGCGTGCGTCCGCTGGTGCGCCTGCTGCGCGAGCTCGCGGAGGACCGGGTGACCGAACTCAAGGACTTCGCGGCCACGCTCCGCTCCATCTGCGCGAGCCTTTTGACCGACGGCTCGCTGGACCCGGCGCGGCTCTCCTCCGAGGAACTGCGCCAGACCGTGAAGGAACTCCTCGACCGGGTGGGCCGGGCCGGCGACCAGATGCACGCGGTCGAAACGCTCATCCTGCGCCACGAGGACCAGCAGCGCACCAGTGCGAACGCGAGCGAGACCCTCAACCGCTTCCTCGTCGACTTCCATGCGGGCGAACACATGGTCTGCTACGACGCCTTGCAGGAGGGCAGTCTGATCCCGCGACTGCGGCAGGCGCGCGCCGTCGTGCAGGAGGCCCTCGCCAATCCGTTCGTCAAGCAGCACCTCGCCGACGGCCTCGCCGCGCACCGCCAACTCGAATCCGGTGATGCTTATGCTCAGGCTGAACGCATGCTCCAGCAGTTGGAGCGCGGACTCGCCGCCATCCCCAACAAGCAGCGCCTCATCGACGGGCGCATGGCCGACTTCAGCCGACTGTCCAGCCAGCGGCACCACTACCAGACCCAGATCCGCGGCCGCCGCCCCGAGCGGGTGAAGGGCTACCTGGCTGCCGTTGACCGCGCACACGCCGGACAATCCTTTGCTGATCTCGCCCGGCTGCCGGGCATGGAGATCCTGTCCCCAGAGGTCGAGTTCCTGTTCGGTCACGACGCGCTGGCGCGGCCACGCCGGGCCAAAGTCCCCGTGGCCTTGGGCGTCGCGGCCCCGCCCGCTGCGGACGACATCTTCGCCGCACAGGACCTCATCCGGCGCGTCAACCTGAACGTCGTCACGCCACAGCGGGCTGGTCGCTTCATTGCGGCGCACCTGCCCAGGCCGGGGTCCGCCGTTCACAGCGACAACCTGCAGTTGCACACCGAGGACGACCTCCTGGACTTGCTCGCCGTGCTCGCCTTCGACCGCGCCAGCGGCGAGACACCGCATCGTCCTATTCGCTGGCAGGTCAACCCGGCGCGCCGTGAGCACGGCCTCGAACCAGACAAGCTTCGCAGCGACGCCCTGGCCGGCCATCGCGTGGAGCACTTCACCTTGGAACGCATCGCATGACTCTGCCCTGGCCCTCATTCTGGTCCCACGTTCGCGAGGACGACCGCGACGCCCTGCGCGAAGTGCTCGCCGAACTACTCTCAACCGGAGTCCTGCTCGGCGACGACGGCCGGGCGCGCCAGCTATACTTGGTCGCCCGCGAATACCAGCGCGAGCTGGCCGAATATCTGGCGCCGCTCAACCTCGACCTCGTTCCCGATCCCGACCGGCCGCTCCTGCAGGCCCGCCCCATTCCCGGCGAATGCGGTCTGACCGGCCGCTTCACCAAGGATGAAACCCTGCTGGTGCTCACGCTCTGGCGCATCTACGACGAGGCCCGCATGGAGAGCACGGCCAGCACCGTCGTGGTGACCGCCGACCTGGTCTTCGCGCGCCTGCGGCTCTACTTCGAGCATGTGGAACCCCCGACCCCGCCGCACTTCGAGCGCATGATCGTCCGGCTGCGCTCCCGGCGGCTGGTGCGCTTTGCGCGCCATGAAGATCCGCTGCGCTTCGGCGAGTCCTCGCTGGAAATCCTGCCAACCCTGGCGCGGGTCATTCCCTTCGAGAACCCCGCCGCTTGGGAGCAGCAGGTGGCCCTGCATCGCAGCGCGCCCGACGAGGGTCCGGAGGAATCCGTATGAGCCAGCGCATTTCCCTGACGCGGATTATCGCTGTCCATTGGTATGGCTTCCGGCAGATCATCGACGTCAGCAACGACACCCTCATCTCGGGCAAGTTCGGCACCGGCAAGTCGGCGTTGCTCGACTTGATGCAGTGCGTGCTGCTCGGCGAACACTGGCGGCCCAACCGCGCGGCGGCGGGCAACGCCCGGGGGCGCACGTTGAGCGGCTACTGCCTGTGTGATACCAACACGTTGCGCGACGGCGAGCCGCATTACACCCGCAGCAGCGCCGTCACGCTCATCGGTCTGGAGTTCTCCTGGCCCTTGGAAAAAGGGCAGGAGGCCCTGCGGCGCGAGACGTGGGGGATGCGTCTCGAATACAGCTCGCCCACGGCTGAGCCCAAGCGCACCTACTTCCTCGTGCCGGAGCGCGTCGAGTGGGCAATGCTTGCCCCGGACGGTCAGATGCTGGACGAGGAGGCGTTTCGCACATGGATCCGGCGCGACTACGGGCGCGACTGCCTCTTTGCCCGCCAGCAGGACTATCTCGCGGAGATGGCGACGCCTCGTCACCTTTATTTCGACCTCGACCAGTTCCATAAAACCTTTCCGAAGGCCATCGCCTTCGAGCCGGAAGAGAACGTCGAAAAGTTCATCCGGGAGTTCATCCTTGAGGAAAACCCGTTGGATGTCCGGGACGTGCGCGCCTCCGTGGCAGCCTACCGGGACACGCTGGCCCGGCTCGAAAAGCAGGAGGACGAGGCTGTTCACCTGCGCCGCATCGTAACGCACCACACCGAATTCGAGCTGGCGCGTCGGGCGGCGGCGCTGGCCGAGCACACCCGCCATACGTTGGAACAGGCGCGCCTCTCGGAGCTGGTGGAGCGGCACCGGACAGACCTCGCCGCACTGGCCGAGCAACATGCCAGCGACAACAAGGTGTTCGAGACCACGCTCAAGGAGCAGGAGACGCTTGGCCGGCAGCTCAAGGAGTTCGCGTTGGATGCGGGCGATGCCGAATTGGAACAGGCGCGGCAAACAAAACTTGAGCTGCAGCGGGAGTTGGGCGTGCTGCGCGACGCTCAAGCGTCCGTGCGCGAGCGTTTGCGCAACCGCGCCTTTGGCTGGCGCGGCTGGCTGAAGAGCGCCGCCGGCCTGCGGTTGGACGGGTTGACGGCACTCCTCGAAATCGACGACACCCTGCTGGCAGCCCTGTCCAGCGAAGCTGAACCTGCCGCACTGGCCGCACTGACGAGCCTGGCGGAGCGTTTCAAGGAGCTCTTTCACCAAGTCGGCAACCTGCTCCTCCCCGTTGCGCAGCAGCTCGAGGGCGAGAACCAGCGTTTACGCCGGCTCGCCGAGGATCTGGACCGTCTGGATCGCAACGAAACGCCCGGCGGCTTCCCGCTCTTCGACACCATCAAGAAACGCCTGACCAACGCGGCCTCCCCGCCGGAGCAACTCTGCCGGCTGGTCGAGGTGAAGCCGGATCAGGAGGAGTGGCGCGATGCCCTGGAGATGATGCTCGGCAGGAATCGGTTCGCCGTCGTGGTGGCACCGGAGGACTATCGGCGCGCCCTGGAGATTCTAAAAACCACCAAGAGTGACTTCGAGTCGCTGGTGCATCCTCGCGAGGCCGCTGAACTGCCCGCCGACGTTCGGCGCGGCTCCCTGGCCGACAAGGTCGAGGTGAAGCATCCGGTGGCCGCCAACTTTGTTCGCCACCTGCTCGGCCGGATCGGTGCCGTGGACCGGGTTGAGCAGTTGGACGCTCACGACCGCGCCATCACCCGTGATGGCATTTTCAAGCAGACGCCCACACGCCGCCGGTTGCGCCCAACTCCAGGTTTCGAGTTCACGCTCGGCACCGAGGGCATCAAGCGCCTGCGGGCTTCCGTCCTGCGCGAGCAAAAGGAACTGATGATCGCCCGCGACACCCGTGAGCGGCTGATCCAAGCTGTCCATCGCTGGCTCGACGAGGGCAAACGGGCGGGGCTGGATGATGCGCGCCTGCCTGATCGCAGCGGTGAGCTGGCCCGTATTCCGGAACTCTCCGCCAGGCTCGATCAAATCAACCAGCGGATTGCTTTCCTCGCCACGGACGAACGGCAGTCCCGTTTGGCAAAGCGCGATCAGATGCAGGCGGATTTCGCCCGCGCCAGCCAGACGTTGGGTGAGTTGCAAAATAACCGGCAGGGCTATCAGCAGAAGCGGAAGGAACTTGGCGAAGCTTTGGATCGAGCACTGGAGGATTTGGCCTCGGCACAATTGGCTGTTCAGGAAAGTCGCCAGAGCCTGCCCAAAGGCGTTCTGGATGCTGAAGCTGAGGCGATGCTCGGTGAAATCATGGCCGCCCATCCGCGCTGGCACGAGCGGGTGAACGCGGCCCAACAGCGCGCCACTACCGCCACTGGACAAGCGGCCGCCGCCCGGGCTGCGCGCAATCTGGCGCGCCAGGAACTGGCCACCAGCCCACGGCATCCCGAATACCGCCACGATTTCCCGGTGATCGATGAGGCCAACGATCCATGGAGCGCCCGGCTCCGGCTGCTTGAAGAGACCCAGCTCCCCACATACCGCTCACTGGCGGCCGAGCGCCGCAAGGATTGGGAGAAACGGCTGCAGGAGAGCGTGCTCGACCGCCTCAACGAGCGGCTCCATGAGGCGGAACGCACGGTCAAGCAGTTGCGCGATTATCTGGACCGCGACATCGGCGCGTATCGCTACCGCATCACGTATCGCCGCGATCCCGCCTTTGGCCCGCTCTGGAAGCTTCTGGACTCCGGCTTTGAGCCGACCGACGAGCTGCTCAAGGCCAGCCGCAGCGACGAGGTCCAAGAAGCGTTGCATCTGCTGATGACCGCCGTGGAAGCCCCGGAGCAGGCGGACGACCGCTCGCGGCGTCTGCTCGATTATCGGCAATACCATCGCTACGATCTGGAAATGGTGCAGGCCAAGCTCCCGGACGCGCCGCCGATCTCGTTAGCTCGCAGCGGGCGGAATCTCTCCGGCGGCGAAAACCAGGCACCATTTTTCATCTCCATGCTGGCCGCGTTCCGGCGCGTATATGATTTAGGCTCCGGCCGCTCCCAGCACATGGGCCTGGTCGTGATGGATGAAGCCTTTTCCAAATTGTCCGGCGACGGCGTTGAGGACTGCCTCGAACTGGCGCGGAACTTCAATCTTCAGTTGATCCTCGCGTTCCCGCCGGAAAAACTCGGGGTCATCTCACCCTACGCCGACACGATCATCATGTGCCGTAAGTCGGAAAAGCGTGACGAGAAGACGGGCTACGTCACCGAGATCGACAACATCCCCATCCGCCTGACCCGCGTTCAAGCGGAGGAGTGCTTCGAGTGAAGCCGTTGAATCCCTCGTTTCGCAAACTGCCCGTGCTTCAGGAACTGCACCGCCAGTGGTTTGCCAACCGCGGCGCGGCAACCGTGAACGAGTATGACCGTCCGTTCTGGCGCAAATGGGAGGACCTGTTGCAGGACGCGGGCTTGAACTCGGCTGAAGAACGGCGCGAAGCCGATCGTGATGCCAGGACCCTGGCCGAAGCTGGGCTCATCGTGATAAAAGCGTCACGACAACGCCGTCAGGTGATTGAACGCGTCGTTATTCCGTTGGAGACTGAACCTGAGCTGCGTGCGCTGTTCCCTGAACTTGAAGCCAGCTCCAAGTCCTCATTTGAATGGGAGACGGTTGCTTGGGAGCTCGAACTCAGCTTCGTCCCGGAGGTCCGCCCTCTAGTTGCCCCGGCGGACTTGCAGAGCATGAATGAGTTCTTTCGCACTGGCGGACGGGAGCGGCCGATGGTCCCCATCAAGGAGCGGTCGTTCCAACTTTTTGGGGACGAGAAGCGGTTGGATGCCCTGCGTGAGTCGGCGCTTTTTCAGTCCGGTCGGCTGTCGCTGGAACTGCTTCGCTGCGAAATCGTGGGCGAACCGTTCGGCTGGAAACGGGGACCGCAGGACACCGGAGTCACGCTGGTCATCGAGAATGCCGCCACCTGGCATTCCTACTGTCGCTGGAACGAGGAACGCCGGCTCTTTAGCGCGGTCGTGTATGGTTGTGGTAACAGGTTCGCGGACAGCACGCGCTACCTGCGGGACATCCTGACAGAACTCGCCACCCCGCAGCGGGTGCTCTACTTCGGGGATCTGGATCCGCAGGGCCTGCGAATACCCATCGAAGCTTCGGCCAAGGCGCTCCGATTGGGCATGCCCCCGGTCGAGCCTGACCTCTGGAGTTACCAACACTTGTTAAGACTGGGGAACGGCCGCGAGACGAACTCGGGCTCTGTCGAGCCTGTTTCCGAGGACGCAGCGGCCTGGCTCGGTAATTTGGCGGAACCTATGCGGCCGCTTTTTGATGGCGGGAAGCGCCTCGCCCAAGAACTCGTTGGTTGGGAGTTTCTGTGTTTACACGAGAAACGGGAGCCGCGCCTGTAAACGAAGGCGATCAATCTTGGAACGGCAAGAGTCACGACCTTGCGAACGACGCTGATTACCCCTTGAACGAAGAGCCCCTGCCGCGTGCCAGTTTCAAACTGTATTGTTCAGTTACAAAGTTTATTGGCTAGTTACAAACTCCATTGTCTCTCTACAGCTCGATCCCTTTCACCGACCGCTTCCAAGCGTTCAGAACAAGCTGGGGTAGGGTCAATGAAGCTTGCGTCGCCCCCTGCGAGGGGCGGGCTTGGCTACCCCAGTTGCTAACTCTATTCCACCTACGCGGACATCCGGAGCTGCTTTAGTTTCCAAATTTATTCCGCGGTTACCGACATTATTACGTGGTTTCCGACTTTATTCCGTGGATACAAAATGAGTGACCCTTGCCCCGCCCTCACTCCACCGTGACGCTTTTGGCGAGGTTGCGGGGCTTGTCAACGTCGCAGCCGCGCGCGACGGCGATGTGGTAGCTGAGGAGTTGCAGCGGGATGACGGCGAGCAGCGGTTGCAACGGCTCCCACGTCGCCGGCAGGTAGATGACGTCTTCGACCTTTTCCTTGATGCGCTCGTTGCCCTCGGTGGCCAGCGCGATGATCGGCCCTTTGCGCGCCTTGATTTCTTCGAGGTTGCTGAAGGTCTTCTCGTAGAGCGCATCGGTGGGCGCGAGGATCACGGTGGGCGTCTTCTCGTCAATCATCGCGATGGGGCCGTGCTTCATCTCGGCGGCGGGGTAGCCTTCCGCGTGGATGTAGGAAATCTCCTTGAGCTTCAGCGCGCCTTCGAGGGCGACGGGGAAGTTGTATTGGCGGCCGAGGAAGAAGAAGTCCTCGGCGTGCGCATACTTGAGGGCGATGCGCTTGATCTCTGCGTTCTGATCAAGGATGCGTTGAATCTGGTCGGGGATGGCTTCGAGGGCCTTGATGATCTGGCTGCCGCGCCGGTTGGACAACATGCGGATGCGGCCCATCATCAAGGCGAACATCGTCAGCACGCTTACCTGGCTGACGAAGGCCTTCGTGGAGGCGACGCCAATCTCGGGGCCGGCGTGGAGGTAGATGCCGCCGTCCGCCTCGCGCGCGATGGTGCTGCCGACGACGTTGCAGATGGAGAGGACCTTGTGACCGCGACGGCGGGATTCGCGCAATCCGGCGAGCGTGTCCGCCGTCTCGCCGGACTGGGTGATTACGAGGCAGAGGGTGTTCTTCTCGATGGGGGCGTTGCGGTAGCGGAACTCGGAGGCGTATTCCACCTCGACGGGGATGTGCGCGAACTCCTCGATGAGATACTCGCCCACCAGCGCCGCGTGCCAGCTCGTGCCGCAGGCAGTGATGACGATTTGGTCCACGGCCCGCAGCTCGGCGGTGGTCATGTTCAGCCCGCCGAATTTCGCGGTGCCATCCTCGGCGTCGAGGCGGCCGCGGATGGCGTTCTGCACGGTCTTGGGCTGCTCGAAGATTTCCTT
>SXGU01002435.1_pt1 | contig 21522 bp, 16 predicted proteins | sample 3174531 | NCBI WGS metagenome assembly SXGU01 (sample SAMN11356863, study PRJNA531348) | freshwater metagenome | isolation source: freshwater sample F1-140 | place: China: Fuxian Lake, Yuxi | collected 2017-12-25 | reverse complement strand
TGAATTACTCGCGAGGCAGATATCAGTTTGGCAAACTGCTGAAGTGTTTGAGGCTCATACCAACCGTCCTGAAGGCGCGACTCAAACGAATTCAATAGATCAGCTGTCGCGTCACTGCCGTACGGGATCAATTCGCGGGCGAGGTAGCCGTCATTAATGAGACCAGGTGTAATAGGGTCGATAGTGCCACCCCAGGTATAGTTCGCAAAGTCAATGCCAGGAAATTCATAAACACGATTGATCTCATTTGATGAGCGGGGTGTCGTGGTGTTGTTAAGAGTGTCGGCAAGTTGAGTCCAATAATTGGGAAGCTGTTCGGAACGAGCAATAGAGTTCGTCATCGCTTGGCCTGTGAACCATGGAAAAAAGTTGACGAGACAAAGTATCGCCACAACATAGGGCGCAAATGCGAACTGACGCACAAACCGTTGTTGGTACGCGGCACGTAATTGGTCATATCCAAACGCCAATCCAAGGGAGATCGCCAGAATGACCATTGGCGCTGCTCGCGGGGTTGAGCGCAGGGCGAATCCTGATTCGTTTCGTACGAGGCGAAGGAAAAAATGACCGTATGTACTAGGGCCACCAATCGGTGCCGCACCAACGGCAACCCCAAGTCCGATCAGGAGCATCAACCCAAGGTGAATCCTGCAGTGGTGACGGATCAACAATATGGCGCACAGACCAAATCCGACGACCGACCAACTAACAATTAACACTATTGGATTGGTTAGATATGAGGCGCTTGGACCAACCCATCGACCAAGTTTGTCGCCACCATAAAAAAACCAATAACCAAGGCCACGCACGATTTCTTGAACAGATGATGCCTTGGCGACGGTCTCATAAGTCTCTGTGTAACGCAAAATTGGAAGTCCAAATTTGCCCTGAATGAGGAGTCCGTTGATCCACCATACGCAAACGCCAAAGCACAGTAATCCAGCTCGCCACGAAAAACGGAGCGTATCCCGCCACGCTGTGACTCGGGATAATGCATCAACACACAACCACACCACGACACCCAGTCCAGACATGATGAGAGCTGTCGCATTCACCGTTCCGACGGTTCCAACGATAAGGGCAAAGAGAGCGGGCCATCGCCACGAAGAATCCGCACGAGCACGTACAGCACACCAGATTAGAAATGGCAATCCTGCCCATGGCAACAAGAGACCTGAAAGTCGGGCAAAATATTGTAAAAAATACGGGCTGAAACCGTAGGCCAAGCCAGCCAGCATCGAGCCAGAAAGCGACGCACCAAGTGAAGTCGCCAAGAGTCGTGCCCCGATTGCGGCAACAAAAATCAACAAACCCCACCAAACTCTTTGTGCGACCCAATCTGGGATTTGCAGTGCATCCATGATGTAGTAATAAGGACCCATCGGCCAGAGGTAACCAAGCATCTGATGTGTGACCGTTCCAGCACCAATCTTTGGATTCCAAAGATTGATTGATTCACTCAAGAGCTTTGCTGGATTGAGATAAAGGTAAGACTTTGTATCAGCGCTTACTTCCCCGACACGAGTATAAAAAGCCGGCAGAAAAGCGCAGATTGCGTATAAAAAAAGATGACTACGGCGATGCTGCATCATCCCGTTTGTTTTTCCCTACGCTTATTTATGAATCGTGAAACCGGTTCTTCGAATAGATAATAACTAAGTGCAGCGATGACAAAGGTGGCACTCGTTGTTATTAGTACACGGGATAAAACCTCGGTGTCAAAGAATTGATAGGGCATCCATCGTTGCGACCAATCACCACTGATGAAAAGTTGGTGCCACAGGTAAACGCCGTATGAGACGATGCCGGCCCAAGCAAGCCATTTTTGACCAAAAAAACGATGAGAACGGGTATGTGGCCCAGGCAGAGCAAATGGAGCAACAAGAAATAATCCAATCAGACCATAAAAAAATTGACGAATTGTCTCTCGTGCAAACCCAGATGTCTCTAGTCCAAGGGCGAGTGAAAACTGTGTCGACACAGTCCAAAAAAGAGTTACGGCCAAAAGCACGCAAACTGCAGCCCATCTACTTACAAATGAACAAAAAGTTTCTGCCCACCCATATATCGGAGAGAGCTCAGCAAGGATTGCCAAAGCCATCCCCAATGCAAAGATGTCTATTAAAGATGGCAACCAAAAAGGAATTACTTTTAAGAACGATGGATCAAGTAGGTGGGCAGTCAATCGAAAAAAAATGCTTGTCGCATAAAGCCCTGCAGTAAAACAGAGTGCAATCACGCCTCGATTTGGCAGTGGAATGATTTTGGTAAGACGAAGCAGCAGATATGCGAGTACTGGTAGTAGGAGATAAAAACTCAATTCTGTAGCAAGACTCCAGGATTGAGTGATGCCAGAGATCAAGTGCGTTGGAGAATAGATGTTGATCAGTAAAGCCGAGAAAAAAAATCCCTCAGTACCATTCACTTCTACTGCGCCTATCGCCAGCATGACAACTAGAGCCAACCAATAGGCGGGCAGGATTCTTGTTAACCGTTTGCGCCAGAAGGCATAGGCCGATGGAAGTGTTTGTTGGGTTAAGATTGCTCGGGCATAGGGACGAAACAGCAAAAACCCGCTGAGGATGAAAAATATCGGGACTCCAATATCAAAACGACCAGTAAATCGACCCCATGCTTGATAGGAGTTGTTGGAGGTGATTCCTGCGGCAAACGTGATGTGATGAAGAACAATCAGATAAGCAGCTATCGCCCTGACACCATCAAGTGGCAGGTTGTGGTTGGCAAATACAGAATTCGCTGTGGGGATCTGTTTTTTCACCCCAGAACCTCCTCGCACGGTGTTAAGACTAATTGCTCGGGTGTCGATGGGTAGTGAGTGTCACAAGAACAGCAAAAATTATGAGTGAATTTAAAAGAAGATAATGGCTTGATGCCGTGACGCTCGGCCAATCAAATCGGGGAGCAAAGTCGGACTCCGTTATCTTGGTGTAGGCGCCCCATATGCGATAGATCGGTAATGCTGCGGCAATCGCAATTACGAGGGGACGCCAGGGAACAATCAGAAGGACGATTCCCAAGACTAATAGACTGCTCCAGGATGGTCTCGTGGAGACCAATTCTGCCACTAGTGCACAGAGAATCAGCGCAACAATGCGGGCGCGAAGTGACATCGTTTGTTGCTCCTGCAATGGGCTATCGATCTGAGCATCATTGACGAATGGGACTTTTTTGCGCCAAACGAGGAACAGACAGAATAAGACTGTCAGCAGGGTTATTAATTGTGCCAGCCGAGCAGTGCGTTGGGGTGCAAATGTAAGCGTTACTTTTGCTGGTGTCTCGTGGGGCGCAATGAACCAGGCGTTGAATCCGCCATCTGCTCGGATGTGATCAAGGCTCTGCCCATTGTCAATTGATGCATTCCACCCCGAAGAAAATCCCTCACCAAAAACAAACCACTGTGGTGTGGAACTTGCAGGCAAGACAGTTGTGCGTTGCGTCGGAGAGCCCTTTAGTGCCAGTTTTGTGACCGTGGCAACTGGTGCTTTTTGTTTGTTGATGAAAGCAATGTTGTTGATTGAGATGGGTGAGGTGTTGTATGAGTCTGTCGTAACGGTATGACCGCCGGCCTGGAGTGAAAGTTCGTCTTCAGGCCGCACTGATACGACTGGCTTTGATGCTGTTCCGGCAAGAGTGGCAATAACTTGGACTGCTGAATTGTCAATTGTAATTTGAACAGGAATTGGCTTGTCGGGGACTCGGGGAACAAGTGGCGTGATGCCTGCACCAGTGATTTCAAAAATTTCCAACGGGTAGAGCATCAACTTGTCGAAGCGAGAATCACGAAAAACTCTTCCCGTGGCCTTGGTTGCGGTGATTGTCCAGCGACCAAGGCCTAGGACACTTGTATCAATTTCTTGGGAATTTCCCGAATCTGCAAGCGCGGCATTTACTGTGTTCGTTCCGTCTGAAATTGCAACGCCCGTAATTGTGTTGCATTCCGGAAGAGAACATTGAGTCAGGGTCAGTCTGGGTGTTGCGGCCCTGACATCAAAAGATATTGACGATGATGTCGTGTAGCCGACTCGACTGCGCCAAGACGTGCCTAAGTCGTCATCGGTGGCAAACCATCCGGCATTTTGTAGGGATCCGTGGGTGTGCTGGGAGGCAGTCGTGGTCACTCCAAGAATTTCTGCAGTGAGTTGTTCTGGCGCGTCTGCGTGCAAGGATGCCGTTACTTCAAGATTGTAATTCTGCCGAGAAGACAACTGAAAAGAGCGATTGATAGATAATTCTGGATCGCTTCGCCACCATCTTTGGGGGGAGGCTTGTTCTCTAGACAGGACAACCGAGATTGGTGTCGTCACGCTGGCAGCATTGACTGCATCCGTTGGTAGGCGAACTACTTCAGTAGTGAAAGGCTGGTTAGCCAGCACTTCAGAAAACCCGACACCATCCAGGCTTTGCTGATCGGTGCCTTTGACCCACTCCAGACCAATGAGCGAGATGCGCACTTCACGGGAGGGATACGCCAAAGTAACAACTTGACCTACTGTTCTGGATTCAGAAGTCAATTTTAGATCGGACCAGGTTTTCCCATCCAAAGAGATGACCACCAAATTAAGCCAACGATTTAGATTCCCTTGAGGCTGCAACAAACGAAGTTGTGTTAGGGGTTCTTTGGCCTTGAGGTGCAAAGTTGCGCCGTAGGGGTCTGCGTAGGCACCCGCAGTCCAAGCTGTAAGCGGGTCACCATCGACGGCAAAAAATGCTCTGGCTTCTGGCCAATATGACAAGGGGGTGCCGTAGGAAGTTGCGGTGGCAGTCACCCCTCCGATTTGGATAGCCAGAGAGTTGGTTTGTGAGTCTTGAGTCTCAAAGATGGGGAGGCGCTGGTCTGATCCGACGGCGATAAATTCGTCGTTCGTCTCGGAGCCATCTTGGGCGCGACCGAGAGTGTCAATTGAGGATCTCCAGTGTCTTGTTTGAATCCGATTTGAATCGGTCAAAATGAGTGGACTCGTTTCAAGGACACGAGACAAACCTTGAGCGGTCATGTCCGCGCTGTAACGCAACAATGAATCATTTACCAGGCCATATCGAGCTGCATTAATAAGACCAGATCCTGAGCCTGACAAAATTACCATCTGGTCTGTTGTGCGGGCAACTGATGATTCAGCAATTTTGCCAACTGATGTGCTTGAGTTCCCATCAGAAATTGTTGTCATACCTGAAATCTCGAGTCGGTCAAGAAAAGAAGTTGGTTCAGCCGTCAGATATCGGGAAGTATCAATATCCAATGGAACAAATAGCGAACTTACTCCAAGTTTTTTTGCTGCTGTCGAAAGTGCCCGAGCGTTGAGTGTTGCGTTCTGCGCCGCATCGTCGAGACCGAATGCAAGATCCATCACTTGAGGTTCACCGAGGGGCAGCAAGTCTCGCGTAATTAAAGGGGTTTCGGTCACCGTCGGTAGAGCCGGATCAACTGTATTTCCCCACTTATATGCACCAAACTCCTGACCAGGTAACTGCAGTACCCGCGAGGACGAGCCGGAAGTCTTGTCGATAATAGAACCTGCCTTTTGCCATGCGGCTGGTGCTGATTGTCGCCGAGCAAGGCTTGAGTCTGTCGTTCCTGTTGTCCATAATGATGGCATCGATCCAAGAACAAGCAAAGAAACAGCCGACACGATGCCAAATTGAAAAATTGGCTGATTGAGAAATACTGACGAGAGACATATCTTTTGAATTAAAGCCCCAACACCAATTGCAATCCCCAGTAAGAGGACAGGGTAGGCACGTGTACTGCTGCGCAGCGCTAGAGCAAGGAATGACGTGGGGTTATTAGCGAGTGGAGACATTAGCGGTGAGGCAGATGACAGCGGGTAGACCCCAATAGCCATGACCCCGCCAACTAAAACAAGCCAAGAAGCGACTCGACGCACCGTAAGACGGGTCAGGGCAATGCCGAGAATCCCGAGGGCGGGAATCAAAAGGCTTAAAAAAATTGTAAGCGGTGAGGTCATGTAACGAACTGCAGTCGTAGTTGTTGAACCACTTGGCGACACAACATAATTCAGCCAGTATCCAAGTCCTCGCAAAACTTCAACGGAGGTACTTGTTGAAGAAACCGATTCAAGGGTTTCTGAATAAGAAAGGACTCGTGATCCGTAGCGACCTTGAATTGCAATCATTGCGATCCACCAAAGGGAAACACCAATGCACAAAACACCTATTTGCCCAACCAGAGCACAGGCACTTTTGAAGCGATGCCGATGCTCAAAAACTGCGTTCACAATAAACAATGCGGGTGCAGGTGCAATCATGATCAGAGCAGTTGCATTGATTCCACCAACAGAGAAAACAATGAGAGCAATGAGAGCCGGATATCTCCATCCACGTTTGTCAATTCCTAGTAAAGTAATAAAGCAGATCCACCCGAGTCCCGCCCATGGCAATAGCAGCACTGAGGTGCGGGATTGATACGCCAGCACAAAGGGAGTTACTTGATATGCGAGCGCCGCAACAAAGGATCCAGATCGCTGCAGTCCCAAATGCTTGGCACATTTGTAGACCCCAATTCCTGCAAGAAAGAAAAGACCTCCAACCCAGAGTCGTTGAATCAGCCATGGTGGAATTTGTAAATGATGAAGAAGTAGGTAAAAGGGTCCGCTTGGCCAGAGATAACCAACGGCCTGATGCGGAACGTATCCACCAAACTGTGATGGGTCCCATGCGTATTGCGCCTGTTTGAGCAACTTCCAAGGACTGCTTGTGAGATATAACTTAGTGTCCGCGTTGGTCGTACCCATTGACAAAAAGATCGTTGGGATAAAGGCGACTAAGGCGAGCAGGACATACTCAACACGACGCAATATCAATACAAGAAAAGTTGACTTCACGGAATTGCGCCGTAAACCCCATAGAGGGCAGAAATAAACACAAGCCCCGCGCTCAGTGACGCCACGAGTAACGTCCAATATCTATCTTTTTCATCTCTCAACACAATCGCAACTGATATGAAAAGTGGAAACGCAGTATAAATAAATCGTGGACGCGCAGTAACTGTCGCAGGTATCACCATTAGTGCCAGTATTCCCACGGAATACCAAAAATACAAACTTGGCAATTTTCGTTTACGGGCCGCGTACAAAAGAAACAAGGCACAAATTATTGATGCGGCTGTAACAAGGCTTGTCGGAGAAGAAAAGGGTGACCTGAAAAAATCAAAAGTCCTGACGACTGCGGTTCCTCCAAAACTAGTGCTTTCATTCCATGCTTCGTTTTGAACTCGGAACCATGCCCACGGTTCATTCGTGTGATGACGCAGGAACAGCATGAAACCGATATAACCCCATGGGGCTAGAAAAGGAGCCAATAGGGACTTGTAGTCGCGACTATCCCTGAGTGCTGCGAAGCAAGCAATGGCGCAGGCCAGACCCAAAGCGATGCCGTTCGGGCGAGCCAAGCCACCTAACAGAGCAAACGAGCCTGCATATATCCAAGCTTGACTTGAAAGGGCGAGCAAACATAGAGCAGCAAGGCAAAGCATGAGTGCTTCTGAATATGCAAAAGACAAAACAAAGCTTCCTGGAAACAAACACAGCAAAACCATGGTTCGTTCGGCAACCTTGGCATCAAATAATCTGAGGGCGATACGTCCTGCCAGATAAATAAAAACTGCTCCAAGTGCAAAGTTGACCAAAAGTGAAACTGAGACGGGACCACCCGGAATTAGAAAATCAACGAAATTGACCAGTTGGGGATAGAGAGGGAAGAATGCGGCACGCGCGTCGGAAACAAAGTAGGTCACATCAGGCTGGATAAAACGGGGGTAACCATTGCGCACAACCTCCAGATACCAGTGACCATCCCACATGTCAAGATATTCCAGCAACATATTAAAACCATTTTTGACGGGCTTACCTTTTTCTTTATCTTGCAGTGCCCATGTGGTGACGGCAACTCCACCACCAGCGAAGACAAAGAGTCGAGAAACCAAATAAGCGACAAGGGCGTAAAGTCTTGCTCTTTTCCAGTCAAAGGAACGTGTATCAGGGTCGCGGGTTATCTGGCGAGGGAATCTCAGCGCACTATTTAAGACCGTCATGGGGCGACTTTTTAAACTTGAGGACATGCAGTCCCAAGAATAGGTGAAATCACAAGTTGATTATCGGTATTAACCTGTTGCGACGCTGACCGCGACTGGCATGCTTGCTTCCCAGCCAGGATGATGACAGGCAACAAAATGGCCGTCATCAATTTCTCTTAGTAAAGGTTCCTCGGTGCGACAGCGGTCGGTTGCAGAAGGGCAACGCGGATTGAATCGGCAACCAGGGGGTGGAAGCACCGGAGATGGAGGCTCGCCAACGGTGCCTAAATTTTTTACAGCAACTGTTGGATCTGGCACTGGGATGCTGTTGAGGAGGATCTGAGTGTACGGATGCGAGGGATGTGCATAGAGGTCGTCGGATTTGGCGATTTCACACATTTTACCGAGATACATGACGGCCACACGATCGCTAATATTTTTTACCACCGCAAGATCATGCGCAATGAAAATTAAAGTTAGCCCGTAATCTTTTTTTAGGTCCTCAAGTAAATTCAGAACCTGCGCTTGAACAGATACATCCAACGCCGAGACAGGTTCGTCGCAAATGATGAGTTTTGGACTAAGCACCAAGGCACGAGCAATTGAGATGCGTTGACATTGTCCACCTGAAAATTGATGAGGTTGACTCTCAGCGGCGCGCTGGGGATCAATACCCACGTCCTCTAGAACCTTGTCCACCCGAGCAAGGCGCTCTTCTTTCGTTCCACGTTTCCAAATAGCGAGGGGCTCCAAAACGATATCTCGAACCTTGCGGCGCGGGTTCAAACTTGAGATTGGGTCTTGAAAAATCATCTGAATACTGGTTCGAGCCTCCCGCATCTCATTGCCCTTGAGTGTCGTTAACTCTTCTCCCGCAAACGAGACTTTTCCAGAGATCGGGCGGGGCAACTGCATTATGGCTCGTCCAGTAGTACTTTTGCCGCAACCACTTTCACCGACAATTCCAAGAGTCTCACCAGTTTTAATATCAAAACTTATCCCCGAGACGGCATTGACCTTGAGGCCGGTGCGACCAACAGGAAATTCAACTACCAAGTCTTCAACACTTAGGAGGACTTCTTCGGTGTCCCTTAAATGTGCCTTGCCGCTCCCTGCCATGCCACTACTTTCCTTTTTCTAGGGACTCTTGACCCAACTCTCCAAATCATACACCGCATTCGCTGAGGAGATAAATTTGATGAAAATAAGTTCTGATTGTCGTTGGGAGACTAGTTTATCACTGTGGAAAATCGAGAAATAATGACATGGGACAGTTTTGGTTTAGCGAGCAGGGAACTTGCGGTATTGGTTGCCAAAGATCATTACGAACCAGACCTAATTTTGGCTATAGCAAGGGGAGGATTACTCGCCGCCGGAGCATTGGGATACGCCCTTGCCGTTAAGAACGTTTACACGATGAATGTTGAGTTTTACACTGGCGTCGATGCCCGCCTGCCTGTGCCAATGATTTTGCCACCCGTTCCTGACCTAGTTGAACTGAGATTCGCGCGAATCCTAATTGTTGATGATGTGGCAGACACTGGACACACGCTCAAAATTGTTCAGGAGTTTTTTCAGGGTCGTGTTAAGGAAGTGCGATCAGCAGTTCTCTACGAAAAGAGTCATTCAGTTGTGCGGTGCGATTACGTCTGGAAGCACACCGACCAGTGGATAAATTTTCCTTGGTCTGACAAAGATCCCGTCGTAGAACGAGCCGGAATAGTGAGGGATGCCTAATCAGCACGACTAGGTGCGTCAACACAGAATTCGTTGTTGACGACACTCGTTAGATCCTCGGCAACTTCGATTCCTCGTTTGATGAAAAGTTCTCGGAGGATTGCTGCCATCGAAGTGACCCGTGCATTGTCGAAGGAACAATAAGTTCCATCGCTGCTATTAGCCGCCATTTTATTCAATTCTAAAATCTTTATTCCTGCGGCATTTAGTTCAGGTGAAGTCTTCCAAAAAGTGTCATATTGATCATTAATTGTTGTTATCAGATCGGTAATCGGGGTCGGCTCTTCGAGGTAATCGATCCATGCCTGCTGCATTTTAGGAATCAGTAGTTTCAGGCAGGGCCTCAATGTTTCTAATTTATCGGCGCGGACAGAAAGCATTGCAGGATAATTACGGAATCCCCAATCACTAAGCAATGCATACTCAACTGGTGCGGGTGCACCATTCTTCCATTTATACACATTTTCATATTTGTAAATCTCATTCGTAGCGAATCCCTGTTGGATGATGTCACCTTCCTGGCTGATCCAGTCGCTTGGTGCGCCCGTATAACTTGGATTGCTTTGCGCGTCGGTCATATAGCCTTGCGATATAAACCAATCAATATAGGTCATCCCATCAAAATGGTTTACAGTCTTTGAACTTTTCTTCAAGTCTTCTGGACCCGAAATTTTCGTCTGAGTGGGATCCCAATATAAAACTTGCGGATCAATTTCAAGTGTTTTAGCAACTCCCACGACAGGAGAAGAAGCCGAGACCCTCATGGCGCCACTGAGCGTTACATAAGCAAAGGTAATGCTCTCGTCTGTTTTTATTACATTGGTTACGGACGTGCCAATTGCATCGCCTCCTGCACGAATTTCGACTGTTTCTACCCCGCCGATTGCATATTGAGGTTGAATGGCACCCTCATAACGAAATGTTGCTTTGTTGATTGTGCCCTTTGTCCCGACGAGCTGGTAGGTGCCACCATGCTCAAGTTCTGGCCACCAATCCGTCTGCACGACAATGTTCTTAGGACAAATTGCCTCGCTCGTATCAGGATAGGGTAAAGACGAGTCAGAACCGTTGCCACAGGCTGGTAACAAAATACCAACTAGTGAACATACAAAAAATGTATTACGCAGGGGGTGTTTGACTTTAAGCATTCCGTCAAAGTACTCGCTCAGTGGTCTCGTGCCAATGTTTGAGCACAACTTTTGATAAAAAACTAAAGCCAACAAAGATCATGACGCCGAAAAGTGAGGACACAATCGCTGCCGCAAAAAGTTCCGTTGTTCGTCCTTCTTTTTGATAATTATCTATCAGGCGACCAATACCAATCGCGCCCTGTCGAAAGAAAAAATCCCCGACAATCGCTCCGATAACGCTTCCTCCTGCAGCGATCCGAAGACCTGTGAAGATCGAAGGCATCGCCGAGGGAATTTCAAGCTTCCGTAAGCGTGTGAACCTACTGACTTTATGCAAAGAAAATAACTCGTGAAGTGATTTGTCCGTTGATTGGAGACCAAATAGTGCGTTTGTGATTATTGGGAAAATAGCGACAAGAACGCAAGCGACTGTGCGTGATGTCAGATTGGAACCGAACCATATTTTAATAATTGGCACCAAAGCCAAGATTGGAAGAGTTTGAACAATCACCGCATATGGATACAAGGACCATTCAAGTGGTTTGGCGATATTCATCACTACCGCAATTGCAAAGCCCAAAACTGCGGCAACAATGAGCCCGATCAGAGCAACCCTTCCAGTGATGAGCATTGCCCGCAAGATTGGCTGTAGACCCCTATTTTGCTCCCAAGTGAGAAACCCGTGCTGGAGCACATCATGGGGGGCGGGTAAGGCGACACTTCGACGATTTGCATTCATCACAAAGTATGAAATGAAATACCAAACCGACAGCGCCATACCGAACGTAATGATGGGGCTGACAACACGGATGACATGACTTCGACTTACTTTCATATTTGAGTTTCTCGCAACGATTGAGAGACCTCCAAGGCGACCGAGGCAAATAACGGGTCGTATCGCAAATCTGGGTCACGCGGATAAGCAAAAGGTACTTTGATTCGTTTTTTGATTTCGCCCGGAGGGGCCGACATCACAATTATCTCAGAAGATAGATAGACGGCCTCGGCGACTGAGTGAGTAACAAAAAGGACACCAAATTGCTCTTGAACAAAGATTTGCAAAATCTCGTCATTTAGCCGCTGGCGATTTATTTCATCAAGAGCGCTGAAGGGTTCATCAAGGAGGAAAAGTTGTGGCCGCAAAACCAGCGAACGAGCCAATGAGACACGCATTCGCATTCCGCCCGAGAGTTGGCGAGGATATTTCTCTTGATGTTCCCGCAGGCCAACCAACTCAACCACATCATCGACACGGTCTTTGACAACAAGCTTGTCAATCAGTTGCAGTTCTGCAAAAAGATTGATATTGCTCCGAGCATTTCGCCATGGCAACAGTGTCGGGTCTTGAAAGACATAACCAATGCTGTTGTTGTCGACGCCACAGATTCCTTCAGTTGGCTTCTCTAGTCCAGCGGCGATTCTCAAAAGTGTTGACTTCCCGCAGCCGGAAGGACCGACAATTGAAAGAAATTGACCCCGCGCAACGGTGAGGCTGATATCGCTAATGATCGGCGGCCCATCAGTGAAAGCCTTTGACACACGATTAAAATCCAAGACTATTGATGGATCAGTTGTCATGTTGCTAACCATTCTCCGCGCTGCGACAAAATGTCCCGCAGGACTCTCGTATCATCCGTCATTATTCCGTCTACACCCAGATCTAGAAGTCTTGTTATTTCAAGGGGATCGTCAATCGTCCAAACATGGACCTTAATTCCAAGACTGTGACAAGTTTGGATGAAGCGACTCGTCACAATTGGCAAACCTAACTGGGCGACAGGTACCTGGGCTGCGAGTGCTCCTTTGGGGCGCGCAAAACTGCGATGTAGAACAGAGGCGGTCAACATTCTTGCAACCCCAAGAGGTCCAAGTGACGAGCACAGATTAGCGCCAAAAGCATGACGCAATTTTTTTAGCCTTGAATCACTGAAGGATCCCAGGCACACGCGATCTAGGGAGTTAGTTCGGCGAATCGCTGCAATCAGTGGTTCAAGCGCAGAGTCCGTCTTGCAATCAATATTGACGCGCAACGATGGCCAGTTCCCCAAAATGTCTTCTAAAAGGGGTATTGGCTCGCTGCCAGACACACGTGCCTTGGAAACGGTCGACCACGGTAATTCTGCGATTTTCCCGACAGTGGCACAGGTGCGCGAAAGATCGTTGTCATGAAAAGCAACGAGAACACCATCGGAAGTCGCATGCACGTCAGTCTCAACATGGGAGTATCCAAGGGCAACCGCATCAGCAAAGGCGGCCAAAGTATTCTCTGGGGCCGCCGAGGCGCCACCGCGATGAGCAAAAGCAATCGGAAATTTTGCGTCGAGGAAAGGATGCACTGTTATAGCGAATCGCTAAATGGAGCGACCAGCCGCTTTCCAGTACTCGTCTTTCAAGAGACGTTTATAAAGTTTTCCAGTCGGATGGCGCGGGAGTTCTTCCCTGAAATCAATCGTTCGTGGACATTTGATGTCGGCAAGTTGACCTCGACAAAAATTGATTAATTCTTGAGCAAGAAGTCGTGCCTCTTCGTCTGTCGTCGGCATGGTCACAGGTTGAACCACCCCTTTTACTTCCTCGCCAAAGTCCTCATTAGGCACACCAAAAACTGCCACATCGATAACTTTCGGATGATTTATTATAATATTTTCTGATTCTTGTGGGTAGATGTTCACTCCACCAGAAATAATCATGAATGACTTGCGGTCTGTCAAGTATAAAAAATTATCGGCATCTTGGTAACCGACGTCTCCAAGAGTCGACCATCCGCGACCAAGTGAATCCCTAGAACTTGCTGTTTTTTCAGAATCATTGTGATATTCAAAAGTTCCACCACCTTCAAAAAAGATGGTACCTGACTCGCCATTGGCAACTTCGTTCCCTTCGTCATCACAGATGTGAACGATTCCTTGCAGGGCTAGACCAACTGTCCCAGGGTGGGCCAACCACTGTTCACTATTGCAATAGACAAAACCGTTTCCTTCCGTCCCGGCGTAATACTCATGGATTACGGGCCCCCACCAGGCGATCATTTGACGTTTGACTTCGATAGGACAAGGTGCAGCGGCGTGAACTGCGTGCGTGATTGACGTGCAGTCATACTTGGAGCGAATCAGCGGATCTAATTTGAGCATTCGAATAAACATCGTGGGTACAACTTGTGTTTGAGTCACCCTATATTTAGCCGTAAGACGCAAGAAATCTTCTGCATCAAAATTTTCCATAACGATGGTCGTTGCGCCGATGGTGTGAATTGTCATATTGAAGCGCAATGGTGCGGCGTGATAAAGGGGTGCTGGGGACAAATACATGGTGTTTTCAGTGAACCCAAACAATAAATTCGTCAACATCCCTAGACCAACCGAGTTGCCTATTGGCGTCATCGGTAAAGGTTTCTCGACGCCTTTTGGCATTCCTGTGGTTCCACTGGAATACAACATGTCCGTGCCATCCACCATGTCTTGGAGCATCGTCGTGGAAGCAGCCGCCATCGTGTGTTCAAATGAGTCGTAGCCGTCAATCGTTCCATCAAGCATTAGTCGGAGGTGAACGTCAGGGATCAAATCATGGATGTCAAGTGCTTGGTCAGCCTTGTGGTGAGAAGTAATAAAGGCTCGAGCTGCGCAGTCATTGAGGATGTAGGTCAATTCTTTACTTGTAAGTCTGCTTGAACATGCGGTGTAGACGAGTCCGGCGTAGTGACACCCCCACAGAATTTCTAGGTACCGCGGGTGATTTTCTAGACACAACGCGACATGGTCTCCGGGTTTTAACCCTGCATTTCGCAGGACATTGCTGAGCCGAATTGCCGCTTCGTCTAGCTGACGGTATGTGATTATTTCACCCGTTGTGCCCATGATGATGGCTGGCTTGTCAGGAGTCGCAACGGCAAAAACATGTGGATACATGCCTAAGAACATAGTGAAGGTACGGTTGCGGAGTGAACTCAGCGCCTCAGGACAAACATCTAAAGGCCTTCATTACGCTTCTTGCGAATGAACAAATTGATCCGGATTTAGAGGAAATTGCATTAGTTTTGTGCCAAGTCTTGGATATCGAGTGCCAGGAGAGCCTGTTTCGCGAAGAACTTGATTTATTGGCAAATACTGTTGTCGACAGAACGCCCGAGGGCTTGATAGCCGTTCTCTTTCGGTCTGGATTGCTTGCCGGCGACAGAGTCCAATATGACCATCCGCATAATTCTTTGCCGCATAAAGCACTGTCTTCGGGCCGTGGTCTTCCGATTACCTTGTGCATTTTGGCTCTGCTTGTCAGTCGTCGTTGCAACATCGAACTATGGGGAGTCGGTTTGCCGGGACACTTTGTAGTTGGAGCAAAAACTGAAAACGGGACTGAGTTTTTTGACCCATTCAACGGCGGAATCAGGTTATCCCGCGATCAGTGCATCGCGATTGCGTCAATAACAGGAGTGATAACTGACTCTGAGGGTCTTTTCCGGCCAATAAGCACACGCTCCATAGTGATCAGAATCCTCAACAACCTGACGCAGTCATACCGCAGACGTTCAGACTGGGTCGGTCTGCGGGCCGTAGTTAGTCTTCGACTAGCCGTCCCTGAATTGCGTAAAACAGATCTGAATGCAACATTGGCCTTGGTGCGTGAACTAAATTGATGGGGAGGTGTAGGCGCATCGTCAATCGAATCGCTAAATTTGAGTTTGTATTTGTCATCAAGAAAGAGGTTCCATGTCCGTACTCGTATCTCAATTGAGCGTCGAAGAGCAACAAGTCGTTGACCTTACCGAAGAACTCCTATTGCAGTTTCCGCCCAAAACGACCGCTCCTGCAGTCTTTTTGGGTGCCCAATATGACAAAGGTCTGGCTTGGGTTCATTTCCCACTCGGTTGTGGTGGGTTGGGTGTTTCACCCAAGTATCAAAAGCTTGTAAACGAGCGTGTGTTTGCACAGGGCGCCCCAAGTGCTCAGGCTCGAAATCCGATAGGTCAAGGAATGTGTGGGCCAACCGTCGTGGAGTGGGGAACTGAAGCTCAGAAAAAAAGATACTTGCGCCCTTTGTTCACGGGAGAAGAGATCTGGTGCCAACTTTTTTCCGAGCCAGGTTCAGGCTCTGATTTCGCTGGCTTGTCGTCAAAAGGCGTCAGGGACGGGGATGAGTGGATCGTCAACGGTCAAAAAGTGTGGACGACTCTTGCCCATCTTTCACGTTTTGGATTGCTGGTTGTGAGAACCGATACAGAGGCAGTGAAACACGCAGGCTTGACCGCTTTCATCGTTGACATGCAAGCGCCAGGAGTGGAGGTCAGGCCGCTGCGCCAGATGACTGGTGAAGCTGAGTTCAACGAGGTCTATTTCACAGATACGAGAATTGCAGAAAGTGAGATGCTCGGGAAACCGGGGGAGGGGTGGCGTGTGTCGCTCACCACATTGATGAACGAGAGAGTGTCCATTGGGGGAAGTATTCCGGCACGAGGCTCAGGCCCGATTGGTCAGGCGGTCAAAGTCTGGAAGTCGTTGGAAGAAACCCAACGGGATGGTGCCACGAGAGACCACCTCATGAAACTTTGGTCGAGAGCCGAAGTCTTGAGGCTTACAAACATTCGGGCATCTCAAAGTCGCAAAATGGGCGTACCAGGACCAGAAGGTTCCATTGGCAAGATGGCAAGCGCTGATATCAATAAGGATGTTTTTGAATTTGTTATCGATCTGATGGGTGCAGAGGGAATGTTGTACGGCAGCTACGCCATGGTTCGGCCGGAATCTGCAATGGGCTTTGATTCATGGCAGAAAGCCTTTTTGCGGGCACGTGCCAACAGTATTGAGGGTGGTACGACTGAGGTCATGAAAAATATTCTTGGAGAGCGCGTTCTTGGCTTGCCAGGCGATGTAAGAGTTGACAGAGATATTGCCTGGAGTAAAGTTCCGCGCAATTGATTCAATAGCTCATACTGAGCATCGCCCCCGAGTTGATCACCGCGGGGCCAAAGATTCAAGAACGGTGCTCGCAGCAAGCGAACGATCTTCCATGTCTGGAGTCGACAGGAGATTTCCGCCGAGCAAGATAGTGGAAGCGGTTTCAAAGACGGACTGCAATTCCCGAATATTTCGGGGCGGAGGAAAGTATTCGTCCTCGTCGGTCACTCGAACTTCTTCAACACCGTCATGGGGGTTGAGTTTGGACAATACGCGGTCTACTAATTCCTCTGGGGCAGATGCTCCGGCGGTGACGCCGACGACGCCAGTCAAATCATCGGGAAGTTCATGGTCATCATTGATTCGAAGAACCCTGTTGCATCCAGCCTCAATTGCCAATTGCTGAAGCGCAACTGTATTTGAACTGTTCGCTGAACCGATGACAATCAGGGCATTACAACGTTGTGCAATCTCCATCAACGCTGACTGGCGGTTTGTCGTTGCAAAGCACAAATCACTGCGACCAGGGGTCCAAACATCTGGAAATTTTTGTCGAACACTGACAGCCACTTCATGCCATTCACGATGAGACAGAGTTGTCTGTGCCAATAATGCAACGGGCTTACTAAAAACTGGCAAGGCTTTGACCTGAGAGACAGAGTCAACACGAGAAATTGAATCCGGGGCAACAGCCATCGTGCCAACGGCTTCTTCGTGACCTTCGTGTCCGATGTACACGATGTGATATCCACGATCAGCGCGTGTCCTTACTTCGTGGTGCACCTTAGTAACAAGTGGACATACTGCATCAACGACATAACTACCCCTCTGACGGGCTGTTGCCACGACCTCAGGAGCAGATCCATGAGCAGAGAGCATGATGGGTCGACCCAGTGGTACCTCGCTTATGTCATCAACAAAAATAACACCCTGTTCTTTAAAACGGTCAACGACTATTTTGTTGTGAACAATCTCGTGGTAGCAATAGACGGGCGCGTCAAATGATCGAACCATCCATGCGAGCGCCTTGATAGCCATCTCAACACCGGCACAGAAACCGCGAGGCGACGCAAGAAGAACCTTTTGAACATCCATACGACAGCCTTCAGGATACAGACATCACACGGCGGTAGCCTTGCCAAGCGTGTCAGCAACTATTGAGTCCCTGCCCGAAATTTATTCGGTCGTACCTGGCAGCGCATGCGCACGTGCTGGAGTACAAGTTGGGGACCTTGTTTGTGCTGTGAATGGTGTTGCGCCGCGAGATGTGTTGGAATGGCAGTCTCTAACGGCGCAGGATGTTGTGGAGTTAGAAATCTTGCGGGGCCGTCTTGAGACGCGACTTGTGGTTGATATTGCCCCAGGGGAGCAGTTTGGTGCCTCGGTGTCGAGTGCACTGTTTGACCGTATTCATACCTGTGATAACCACTGTGAATTTTGTTTCATATATCAATTACCAAAGGGAATGCGCAAGAGCCTCTATCTCAAGGATGATGATTATCGGCTCAGTTTCCTGTACGGAAATTTTACGACACTCACTCGCTTTACTGAAGCAGATTTTGAAAGAGTTGCAGATCAAAGACTCTCGCCCCTGTATGTCAGTATCCATGCAACGGATGCCCCAAAGCGTGCAGAGATGTTGAGAAATCAGCGGGGTGGAATGAGTTTGAGATGGATGACCGAGTTGATGAAAGTTGGCATTGAAATCAGAGGACAGATCGTGTTGTGTCCAGGAGTCAATGATGGCGAAGTCCTGGAAAATACGCTCTTAGACACGATCGAGAAGTTTGAGAAACTATCGGCAATTGCAATTGTTCCCTTGGGCCTCAGCAAGCACAATACCGAGTCACGCATGCGGGTGCATACGGCCGCAGAGAGCCGTGATGTCATCAATGTTGTTGAGCGCTGGCAGGAAGTATTTCTCCGTGTGGTTGGAAGGCCGACAGTCTTTGCGGCGGATGAATTCTATGTACTGGCTGGGCATGATCTGCCGTCGGCTGACTCATACGGAGAATTTGGGATGCTTGAGGACGGCATAGGTATCGGGCGGCGATTCATTGATGATTTTTTCCGTGTCGCTGACGAAACTGCCGCTGCGTCCAATTTGCAAGAAGCTTCTCTTGGCTTTTTTTCATCAGTGGATGTTGCAAATCCAACCTCTTACACCTCGGCTAATCCCGCTGTTGACACTTCGCTACGTGCAGTGCCGGTTGCACTTGGCAAGCCTCGCCCAAAACGAGCGACTTCCTCAATAGGAATTCTTACTGGAACCTACGGCTTCAAGATCATCTCGCCCCTCATCACTTCACTCCACGAGCCAAGGGCATTTGTGCATGAAGTTAAGAATTCCTTCTTCGGTGGCAATACCGCGGTGTCGGGCCTGATGACAGGTGTCGACATTGCCGAGACCCTCGCAGATTTGCCAACAGACCGTTTGTATCTCATCCCCGATGTTTGTCTGAACGGCGACAGGTTTTTGGACGGGATTACATTGGACGAAATCAATAAAACTCATTATGTCGAAGCAATTCCGACAAACGGATCGGCATTGCGAGAGGCCATCGAGAGTTTTTCGCAAGGTTGTGTCCAATGAGTCTTCCTATTGTGGTCATCGTTGGTCGCCCAAATGTTGGCAAGAGCACTTGGTTCAACAGAGTGGTAGGGGAACAAGCAGCGATCGTTGAAGATAAGCCCGGAATCACTCGTGATCGTTTTACGCGTCCAGCATCCTGGCTGGGTATTGAGTTTGAACTTGTTGATACGGGTGGCTGGCTACCGAGTGGATCAGAACTAGAGGAAAAAGTCAGCCGTCAGGTCGAAGTCGCTGTGCGCCAAGCGAATTTGGTGATATTCATGGTTGATGCGTCGGTTGGGGTCACAGATGCCGATGAGCGCATCGCATCATGGCTGCGCCGATCCGGAGTGACGGTGGTTTTGGCAGCCAACAAGGCAGACAATGAAAGACGAGAACTTGATAGGTGGAGTTTTTTGTCGCTAGGACTCGGAGAACCATTTCCTGTTTCGGCACTTCACGGTAGGAGATCAGGAGATTTTCTAGATGAGATTGTGGCGAGACTTCCTGCGCCGGTAATTGAACCAGGAACTCCAAAAGAAGTTCTAGCCACAGATGGTGTTCCGCGGGTGGCATTGGTGGGGCGACCAAATGTTGGCAAGAGTACGCTCTTTAATCGGCTAGTGGGTGAAGATCGCGCAGTTGTGCATGACATGCCCGGCACCACGCGCGATGCGATTGACACTTTGGTGGAGACGCCAGATGGTCCACTTATTTTTATTGATACTGCTGGAATGCGCCGTCGGAGCAGGATCGATAACTCAGCGGAGTATTATTCCCTGGTTCGCGCCTTGCAGGCAATCGATGGCGCCGATATCGCCATGCTCATAATTGATGCCCAAGAAAATGTCACGAGCCAAGACCAGCGCCTCGCCGAACGCATTGACGCGGCAGGGTGTCCGATCTTAGTGGTGCTGAACAAATGGGAACTTTTAGACGCAGAAGCGAAAAAATATATTGAATCCGAAGTCTCTCGAAAGCTATATTTTCTCGGTGATTCACCCGTGATCAAAATAAGTGCACTAACCGGAAAAGGCGTTCACAAGTTGCGACCGGTTTTGCAGGAAACAATCGAGCAATATCACCGAAGGGTGCCGACACGAGACGTAAATAGAATCATCGCCGAGGCACAGCAAAAAGCACCCGCAGGCGGAGGCGCAAAAGTGCTGTACGCAATTCAGGGTGCGACAGATCCTCCAACCTTCACTCTTTTTGTTAATCGTGAACTTCCCGCAACTTATTTGCGATATCTAGAGCGCAGTATCAGGGAAGGCTTCAACTTCGGATCGGTTCCGCTGAAACTCAGAATACGAAATCGCTCGGAGCGCTGACATGCCGTGGTGCGAGCCCTGTGCCAAATATTTTGCCCCGTCGGCTCTTACCAATACAGGTCAATGTCCTCAGTGCGGTGTCTCCCCAACAGTTGCCGACATACATGGGCGTGTTGACTCAAGTAATTTGAATTTGCGAATTCTTGCTACGCGCGGTACTTCTGATGAATCTGGCGATGATGAAAAAGCACCTTGGCATTTTAAATTATTGGTAACAATGCTCGTCATCTATCTCTCATGGAGATTTGTACAGATATTTGTGTAGTTGTATTTCCCGTGGGGGCGTTTGAGCGGTTGACGGTAGTGTGGGTTCAGCGGGCTGTAGCGCAGCTTGGTTAGCGCGCTTGTCTGGGGGACAAGAGGTCGTGGGTTCAAATCCCGCCAGCCCGACTGCTGTTTTATGCACTGCTCAGAATGGCGTACCTCACATTGCAATAATAGACTCGGCAGATGTGTGGGCGTTTTGTAAGTAATTTTTCAACTTCAGAGTTGGTTGCGTTTCTTCAGGATTCAACTCAACAAAAGGTCGTATTCAACGTTGCAGACCAACAAACACTGTTCAATGCCGCACCCTCTCAGATGCTGCCTGTTGTGATTGCACGAAACGGATGTCTTGACGTCCAACTCTTACAGTGGGGCTTATCTCGTTCATGGGCATCTAAAAATGCTTCCAACACGCCAATGATCAATGCTCGCGCTGAGACAGTTCATGAAAAGCCATCGTTCCGTGATCTAGTTGCTAAGAATCGTTGCATTGTACCGATGCGCGGGTTTTTTGAATGGGGAACCACTCCTGAAAAATTCAAGCGACCTT
>SXGU01266295.1_pt1 | contig 21531 bp, 21 predicted proteins | sample 3174531 | NCBI WGS metagenome assembly SXGU01 (sample SAMN11356863, study PRJNA531348) | freshwater metagenome | isolation source: freshwater sample F1-140 | place: China: Fuxian Lake, Yuxi | collected 2017-12-25 | reverse complement strand
GATAGATGTCGTACAGCAGGCGCACGCACGCCGCGCCCGCCAGCCTGCAAACCTGCAACCCCCAGTCCGTGCGGTCCGCCTGGTAGCCGGGATGGTCCACGCGGCTGTTGAGCAGCTCGAGCACCAGCGTTACGCCGGCTGCCGTTGCTGCGCCTGAAACACGCGCGAGGCCAGCTGCCGTGATGTGCGCCGCCTCCGCATCCGTTGCACTGTGGCGGCTGCCGCTGAAGCAAACCAGATTTGGAATGCCCCACTGCGTGGCCAGCGCAATGTTTGCGCCCAGCTCCTGCTCGATGCGTGCGGCATCCGCGATCGGGCTGTCTCACAATCGCGCTGTACGGATAATTTTCCGAACCTTTGCAAGGCCTTCCTGTAGCTGATCGCGTGTGATAACAATGGGTGGCACCAGCATCAGGCATTCACCATTCATGCCGCCACCATAGAGCAGCAGTCCTTGCTTCAAACCGGCGCGCTGAATCCCGGCGCATCTTTCGGAGTCACCCATATCAATTGCCATTTGCGCACCGCAGACCCGCGCAGTGACTATTCCCGCAAGTTCACTCGCAAGTGCCTTGAAAGCAGGTTCAATCACGGTCCTAACATGCTCGAGCAATTTTTCTGACTTGATCGTTTCAATAACCGCGCTTGCCATGGCGCACGCCAGAGGATTTCCCTGGAATGTCGATGTGTGCATGCCCGGCGGCCACGCTTTAAGCACTTCCGCCCGGCTTGCCACACACGAAAGCGGCAATGACGATGACAAGGCCTTACCCATCACCACCATGTCTGGTACTATGTCATGGTGCTCAAAGCCAAACCAAGTGCCGCAGCGGCCAAAGCCGTTCCAGATTTCATCAACAATCATTAACACGCCATGGACCGTACAAAGCCGCCGAAGCTCCACAAAAAGTCCCTTTGGCCGCATGCGAACGCCACTCACGCCTTGCACGGCCGCGACAATCAGCGCGGCAGGCTTGAGTTCCTTTATCATGCCTTCCATCTCAGGAAGTGCTTCATCTTCAAACGGCAGGAAGCGCACCAGCTCATTGCGCACTGAGAAGGGATCGCGGATGCGTCTTTCCGATGTGACTGACAGTGCCCCAAGCGTGCGACCATGGTAGCCACCTTCGAAAGAGATGAGACCATGGCGCCCAGTCACAAACTGTGCAGCCTTGATGGCTGCCTCAACAGCCTCCGCGCCTGAGTTTACGAGTTGAAAACAATCAAGCCCATTGGGAAGGATCTTGCTGAGATCGCGATACAGTCCAACCCGGAATGGTGATGGCAAGCGTGTCCCAGTGTGGAAAATTCCGGAGCTCGCAGCGCGCGCGAGTGCCGCATGATGCGCTGGATGACCATAGCCCAAGGCCGCTGTGCTGGACCCCGCGACAAAGTCCAAAAACTCCTCGCCAGCATCCGTCTTGAGAACCGCGCCTGACCCCGAGACAAACACGGGTGGGTTGTCAGTAATACGAAAGGTGTTTGCAGCGGCACTTTCGTGCAACCGTGTCATGTCAACTACGGGGTTCCCCCTCATGACGACAACGCCCCGAGATGTTCGGCATCCCTATGAACCCGAAGCTCAGTCCCTTTCTTCAATGCAAGCGCGGCTGCACTGCGCTCGGCCAGGAAACATCCGCCGCCTCGCCCTAACCTAGTGGTGCGCACACGGTCACCTGCAAACCCAAGATCAATAATCCTAATCAGAGTGCTGTTGATGCTCTGGTTAAACTTTCCACCAAAGGAGATACGCGAAGGTCGAAGCGCCAGCACAATTTCCTGACCATGCCCCAAACTTTCGTAACCCATGAAGAAATCGTGCGTCACACATAGTATGGTTACCTGTAGAAAGCAAATACCATCACGGGGGCACATATTCTGAATCATCATGACCGAGCTATTGCCGCCTCCAGCAATAATAATGGTTCCTAGATTAGGCAAGAGCAATGACACCCACTTCGACAATGGCATCTTCGCCAATTGCCGAAACTTCAACAAGATTGCGGGCTGGCGGACTTGACCCGAACACTTCAGCAAATACCTTGTTGACCGCGGGTTTGTGTGACAGATCCGTCATATACACGATGGCGAGCATAACTTTTTCTGGTCCCGAGCCAGCTTCGCGCAAGATGCTTATGCAATGCTCCAGCGAAAGCCTAGCTTGTACCTCCGCCCCTTCAACAATCTTTCCCGTCGCAAAGTCACGCGGCATCTGTCCGCCAACAAAGACAAACCCACCGCCCTTAGTAGCTTGCGCAACGGGCGAGGTCGATGGAAGCGCCTTTTTATCAGTGATGATCTCTTTCACGCCGGTGCCCCCATTCGAATATTGACTGTAGTCAGGAACTCGCGCAGCCCCCAAGAACCTCCCTCCCGGCCAACGCCCGCTTCACCAAATCCACCTGTCGGCACATCCGGGCCTTGAATTGCGGTTGAGTTGATGCCAATGGAGCCAAACCGCAGCTTTTCGAGCTTAGGGAGCAAGGCTTCCGGGTCAGGACCGTAGAAGTACGCAACGAGCGCGTGACGTTCCCTACTGAGTCGGACAAGCAGATCATCAAAACTATCAAAGCGTGTGATTGGCAAGAGCGGACCAAATGTTTCATGATGATCAAAGAGAGATGACTGTCCGGTCTCCAAAAGCGTGAACGGGAAAACAATGGGTGTACCTTCGGCCGCCGCCTTACCTGGCCCAGCCAATCTTTTTGCGCCATCATTGACCGCTTGGCTTGTCCATGACTCCAGTTGCCCGGCAAGCTGCCTAGTCCTGACTGGCCCAACATCTGCACCAGATGTCGATGGACCTGACGACAATGCATCAACGCGCGCCGCTAGCACATCCCGGAACTTCACAAGAATTGAACGATGCACATAAGCACGATTGACCGAAGAGCACGCCTGCCCGGCAGCACGCGCTTTGCGGGCGACTAGATCATTAATCGCCTTCTCCATATTCGCGCCGGGTAGTACTACGAAGGGCACGTTCCCACCCAATTCCAGAACAGCACGTTTGTAGTTTTGCGCAGCCACAAGTGATACAAGGCCGCCAATACGAGTCGATCCAGTAAAACTCACGACGCCTACTCTGGGATCCGCGATAAGCTTCCCTATAGCGTTAGGATCGTCAAGCGCGACTAAGCCCGTGAAATCTGAGAGTCCTGCACGATCCAGAGTTTTTTCAATAAACTTGGCAGTCAACATACCGAGCGGCGCAGGTTTGACGAGCACGGGCGCACCAGCGGCAATTGCAGGAGCAATCTTGCGGATAATGCCCGCCACAGGGTCGTTGTAAGGTGTGATCAGCAGTGCAACGCCCGGGGTCACTTCACGAATTTTTTTTCCAGCCGACGGTTCCCAGACAAACACATGATGCTGAGCCTGGGTCTGGCAGTATTCAAGAAACGAAAGAGCATAGTCGAACTCTGCAGCAGCTTCTTCCGGCTTCTTACCGACTTCTTCGACTGTCAGGCGTTCAATTTCTGTGCGTCCTGCCTTAAGCGCATCATGGACTCCCTGAAGTACATCGCAGCGGCTAGCAATATCTGAAGCAAGGCAACTTCTGTTCCTGTCCAAGCGCACAAGTGCGGACTCAATCTTGTCTGCTGAATCCGGTTGCCAACTCCCATAAGGCTGGCCGGTGTTCGGGGAGATAACTGTTGTCCTTTGCATCAGCTGAGCCTAGCCAGCATTGGACGCACTGCCAAGTGCGGAAAGCATTTCTTCCAATTCGGCAAGAGGTTTTCCGAAACAGAAACGGACATGATCAACATACGAAGAGCCGAAAGCTGTACCCACTAGGACATAAATGCAATGCGCCCTCGCGGCATCCACGAAGGCAGCGACGTCAGCCAACCTAGGAAAGATGTAAAACGTTCCTTGCGGCGCTGTAAAAGACCATCCAGAACGCTCTGCAAAGCTGATAGCAAGCTCCCTTTGCTGACAATACTCAGGAATACGCGGCCCATGTCTCTTGAAATACTGTATTGCGAGGTGCTGGCTTGCGCTTGGTGCCGAGCTCACGATTGCTTGATGGACAGTGACGATCTTGTCAAGTAAGGTAGGCTTGGCTAACATGCTGCCGAGGCGAAGTCCCTGCAGGTGAAAGTTCTTCGAGAATGAATTGATGATGACAGCCTGCTCAAGATCGCCTAGCACCGCCGATTGCCAAGTCCGCATGTCAAAATTGATTTTGGAAAAGCTCTCATCAATAACGAGGGCTGCACCTGAGTGCCGGGCAACCTCGTGGAGGGTTGTTATCTCCGCAGCAGAATATATGCGTCCCGTAGGATTGTTGGGGCTAGTAACGATGATGACCCGAGGTTTATGGACTTTCATGGCACACTTCAAGGCATCAGTTTCGATGCAAAAGTCACTTGCGGCATCCGTTTCCAACATGATAGGAACAGCGCCCGCAGCGTGGCAGATGTCCTCATAGCTCGGCCAAGCGGGTGCTACGATAAGAACGCGGTCTCCGGGTTTTGTAACCGCACGCAAAACTGAAAAACAAGCAGCTTTTGCGCCCGCGGTTATTGCAACGTAACCGCCAAGCCCCTTCCATTTGTCAAAAAATTCCGCTTCTGCGATTTCCCGCAACTCACTAAGCCCCGCAGCGGGCGTCAGCCGCAAGCTCACACCCTCAGGCAGGACCAACGCGTCAGCGGCGCTGCCAAAAGTCGGCGTTGAAAAGGAAACCGCGCGTTCGCCACGCTGCAGCGCATCCTGCACGCGCTGCGCCAACTCCAACGTGGGTGAAGGCTTTATTATCGCGTTCGCTCCCGAAGGAAGAGAAGCTGGGGCAAAAAATCCGGAAGGAGCGAACAATAAGACAAGAATGTGACAATAGCGTTGAGAGCTGGATCGTAACCTGTGATGAGCGATGTCCAGGCCTTGAGTGGCTTTGTGATCGAGAATTTCGCGGGGAAGTATGCCATCACGAATTCATCGAACACAGAGGTAAAAATTAGCATCAGCGTCGTTAGCAATACTAATTGGCAAAAGGGGAAGAACGATTTGAAAAGCGACCGTGCCAGCGATGCTCCAGGTGCCCATGCCGCCGCCTCCGGTGACTTCTTTATCTGCGCCGACCGGATGCGCAAATTGGCGATAGCAAGCAGCAGGTCATAGATGGCCTGCCACCATGACGCGACCCGCAGCTCAGGAACAGCAGCGCTCCAGCTGTTGCCCGTGGCGCTGCGCGGAAACCGCATTACCACTTCACGGCAACCACACGCATGGGAGCTCCGTCCACGCAAGTCATCTTCAAGGGAATTGCAAGGATGTAGGGCGTATTGGTTGCGACCTCACCAAGATCCCTGAGATCTTCAATGAAGGGGATTCCTTTTCCAAAAAAGGCGTGATGCGCCACGAACTCTTCATTCCTCACGTGGCGATAGGGCATTTGACGCGCTACATAATCTTGCGGAAAGTCGAGGCAAACAGCCGAAACACCTTGCTCTGCAAGCCACTGCGCAGCAGCTTCTTCAATATTTGGGGCCTTGAGATGCCATTCACGGCTGGGATATCCGTATTTGTTGGTAAGGTCGGAGCGCAGGATGACATGCTCGCCCTCTTTCACGTGTTTGCAGGTATCCGCCATCATTTCCTTCGTGATAGCCTGAGGCAGGTCAAGCTTTGAAAAATCGGCAAGATGAGCGTCGCGGCAAAAGATATCAAGACCGCGGTTTGGCATCTGATGAATGGTAGCGCCCTGCCGCTCCATATGGCGCGGAGCATCGCAATGTGTGAACCCATGCCCACCCAGAAGGAAATGCTGCTCCTCCCGTTCGTCGCCACGCACAAGCGATTGTCCATGCCAGACGTCAAGCTTCCAACGCCAGTGGTTGAGGAACGGCGTCGAGACATCCCAAAGTTTCGGCGCATCGCTGCGCCATTCGGTAAACGCGACGGGGCGGCACGGCGCGGAGCCCGTTGCTGACATGGCAATGGGCAGCGCCACAAAGAACACCTCCTCCTGAAGAATATTTGAAAGATTTTCGCAATTCTCCGTGAGACAAATCCCCTGAGCATGCACTTCGCGTCGGAAAGTTTCGTTGAAATTGTGGACGGATCCTTCGCCATTAGGGCGGAGAGCCACTACACTGTCGCACGGGAAATCCACTGCGATGTGCTTGAATCCCTTGGCAGCCAAAAGACGTGCGCAGTCCGGCGTGATTTGCGGAGCGGCTTTCCAGTAGCTGAGGTGCCGATTATAGGTTCGGTCGGCATGCCCAGTTTTGATCACGGCAATTTTGCGCGCAGGCCGGGACTCCAGGCACGCCAAAATTGCATCGCGCGTGATAGCACCAGCGACATCCGAAACATCAATGACAGTGGCGACACCTGCAAAGCAATCAAGCGGGATCTGATCGAGCGTCTTGCCACCCTTCAGCTTCCAGCCCGGCGATGTAGTTGTATTGAAACCAAACCCGTACCACCTGAGGCCGAATTCCTGGAACTCATCCCCCCGATCATAGGATTGCGAAACAAATGGTGCACAGTCCCACTTCCAGTGGGGTTCTATGATCTGGGCGCAGTCAATAATGGCCATATAATCTTATAATTTTTACACGATACTATTAAGTATTCCGTGTCGCTCGTCTAATTCTGCTGCAAAGCACTTTGCGAATATTGCGTAAAAAATTACATGAGGTTCGATTCGCATGCGCTTATTGCCAGTGCACATAGCACCAGAGTTCTAGTGGGTGTTGGTAAACCACTTTTTTCAGACATTTCTCTCGGATAAATTAATTTACTTTCGAACTGACAACTAATATAAAAATATATTGCGACTGACGTTCCACCGGCATTGAAGATATAACATATTACTCCCCGCATTGTCAAGGTCAGTCTGCACTGACCTCCACCCGACTATCATCTTGGAGCCAGAGACTACAATTGCTAAAATATAAAAGTATTGATCAGCCTCACAAATAAGATGCGCAGCTCTATGCGCAGAGCGCACTGAGTGAAGTATACCATTCAATAACTTCTATACACCGGCATTGGCAGACAACAACTCAGACCGCACTTTGGCAGCACCCGAACCGCATGCCCCACGATTCGCCAACTGTGCCATTTAAGCAGCTCAGGTTGACAACCCCGCAGCCCGCTCTGTTTGCCAGCGTTGAAAAACCGTGGCGTGCATCACTCAGTAACTATGGGCGGCGATTGCCCGCGGCAGACCCGCGTTGCGGCTCATAATCAAGGCATGAACCGAAATTCCAACATCTGGGCGCGATCCTCAGAAATTACAACCGTCTCCGCTTCGGTAGTAGCGTTCAGCTGGGCCAACAGCGAGTACATGCTCACCCAAACTGCGTAGCTGTCCGCGTTAAGGTTGTTGTTCGTGATTGATGCTAACGGGATGTCCAAGATAAAGCTGGCGAGCCTCAAGGCTGTCACAATGAGCTTTCCATCCACTAGGGCTATGTAGCCCCTAATGTTATTGTCTGGGCCGATTTCTGCGGGAAAGGATTTGGGGATGCGCAGGGCCCGACTGTTTCTAAATATTGACACTTTGGTCGACAAGCGGTTATCCTATGAATACAAATGAACCCTACCTTGCGCCGCCTGACCCAAACCGAAAGCCCCGCCTGATGCGTCTGCTAATCATCCACGCCCACCCGGTTCCCGAAAGCCTCAACACCGCTCTCTGCACCGCCGCTGTGAAAGCGGCGAGGGCCAAAGGCCATGACGTGCGCCTGATCGACCTTTGCACCGAGGACTTCAACCCGGTGATGAGCACGCAGGAACGTCGGGGCTATACTGACGACGCGCCCATTCCGCCCGATCTCGTGCCGCATGTAGAGGCGCTGCAATGGGCTGAAGGTCTGATACTCGTCTATCCGACGTGGTGGTATTCGCAGCCCGCAATCCTGAAGGGCTGGATAGACCGGGTCTGGCGCCCCGGCATCGCCTTTACCTTACATCACGAAGGCCAGCGTCTTCGGCCTGCTCTGGCCAACATCCGCCTGATCGGGGTGATCACCAGCTTCGGCTCGCCCTGGTGGTTCTGGACCTTCCTGATGGGTGCGCCCGGCCGCAAGATCATCCTGCGTGGCCTGCGCTTCTGTACCAACCGCCGCACGAAGACCTTCTGGCTGGCCCTGCACGCGATCGACGACCAGACCAGCCAAACCCGACAGTACTTCATCGACAAGGTGCGGGCCTCAATTTCGCGTATTCCACTCTAGTGGGCTTCCGTGGGCCATATTTGATACTGGGCCAATCCGACCGCACCCGACTTCGCCACACTTGACTGGGCAAATGCGGTGGCGATCCTTCTCATCGGCGTCGTAGAGCATCACGGGCCGCATTTGCCCCTATCGGTCGATCGTGATCTGACCTTGGCAGTTCTGACGCGCGCTCTGCAGCTGATCCCGCCCGATCTGATAAATATGACTAGCAGGATAGCGGCGTTGATACCGCCGCCGCGCAAGCATTGGCACCGCTACTTTGTGGTACCGCGCCGAACTCGCCGTGGCGGGCGCTGGTGACGGTGCAAGCAGCGGACGGCTATCGCTAGCGGCCTTGGCGGATGCATCGCCGCAGCTGGGCGATCCCTCCTTTGTTTAACCCATGCTGGCGGTAGAAGAGGACGAGAAAGGGGGCGAGGGACTAGCTGGCTGCTAAGTAGAGAAGGTGGAAAATTTTTGACAGACAGCAGTTCGATAAGGGAGGAGAGTCGTTTCAGGCAGGCCGTAGTTTCACTCCATTCTCTACGATGCGTTGGGCCGTGGACGCCACCTGACCCCGAAGAATTACGAACTGCTTTTCCGCCTGAAATTGAATGGCCGAATGCCAGTCAGGCGCGTCCAGAACCAGCAGATTGGCCGCGCCGCCCACAGATAGCCCGTAATCGTGTAGTCCCAGCATCCGGGCTGGGGTAGATGTTACCATCGGCAGTACCTGGTCCACCTCTCTGTTCCACGCGAAGCGCCCGTTGTGGGCCATAAACTGGGCTACTTCCAGCAGGTCGTTACGGCCAAATGGGTAGAACCAATTGTCTATGTCGTCCTGACCGCAGGCCACAGGCACGCCGGCCTCCAGCAGTTCGCGGATGCGGGTGGTGCATCGCGGCCAGGGCTGGCGAACCGAGAATTCCGTGGCTATGAGGGAGACGTGGCTGTTGCTGAGAATTGTGATCCTCGCCTCGGCCAACAGCCGGATCACCTTCCCGGCGTAGGCGTCGTCGTAGAAGGCCAGAGCAGTGCATTGAGTGGCGGCTACCCGCCCCTGCCAGCCGCGGATGAGCGCTTGCCGGGCCACCATTTCGAGAGTGCGGGAGGCCGGGTCCGCGATGTCGTCGCAGACGAAGTGGAGGTCTCGGTCGTATTCGGCGGCCAGGGCATAGCAGCGTTCCGTGTGGTGCTGCTGAGCCCCACTCCCTGCCTCAATCCACGGAATGCCCCCCACCAGATCCGCGCCCATCTCCAACGCCTGACGCATCAGTTTTTCCGTCTCCGGAGTGGCGAAACCGTCCTGGGGGAAGGCGACCACCTGCACGGTCAGCCACTCCCGGTACTTCTCCCGCAAGAGCAGAAGGGCTTCCACCGGGGCCAGCCCGCCGTCTCCGTCCACATCGGCGAATAGGCGGATGGCGCAACTGCCGTGGCGGATGGCCAGTTGCATCACTTCGTCTACCCGATGGAAGATTTCATCGGCAGTGTAGAGGCTTTTCACGTGGGCCGCGGCTTCAAAGGGGGGCAACGCCTGCACTTCAGGCGGCAGTTGGGTCAGCAGCCGCCGCCAGAAGGATTTGCAGGCGTGGAGTTGGCCGTTTACAAAAGCAGGGATAGTCAGCCGCCCGCCCGCGTCGATTTCAGTCTGGCTGCTAGCCGCAATGTAGGGTTCGATAGCCGCGATTTTGCCGCCGTCGATGGCGATGTCCACCCGCGAGCCATTATGCAATTGAGCATTGTGAACGATTAGGCTTGCACTGGGCTTGTCGAAAGTGTCCATACCCGCTCCATGTGTGTGCGGACGACCAACCGTCCGTTTTTGAAAGTTGCCAACCGGGGCGGAGGCGCGGTGACTGCCTCCTGAGGGTCGAAGGTGTCCAGTACGACCAGATCCGCGTGCGCGCCCATCTGCAGCCCATAGCCATCCAATCCCAGCGCGGTCCCAGCCCAGCCCGTCACCATTTTCCGGCAAGCGTCCAATTCGTCTTCGCTGGTCATATGCGCTATGTGGGCGGCGAGTTGGGCCGATTGCAGCGGGTCGTAGCTGCCGAAGGGGTTGAAGGGGTCCTGCGCATTGTCGGACCCAGCGCAGACATTGACACCCGCGGCCAGCAGTTCCTTCACACGGGTCATACCGCGAGGGGGCGGATGCATCCCGCGGCCCATCAGCACCAGATTGCAGGAGGGAAGGGTGACGATACTAATACCCGCCGCGGCCACCCGTTCGATGACCCGGCACGCTTCTGCTTCTTCCATAAAAGCCAGGGAACAGCAGTGGCCGGCGGTCACTAATCCCTGCATCCCAGTCGCGATTGTCATTTCGGCCAGAACGGAAAGCGTGCAGCCGGCCGGCTCTTCGGTCTCGTCGATGTGCAGGTCAATGGGTTTGCCTGTGCGCTCAGCCAGGGCAAAGATTGTCGCCAGACTGGCTGCCGGGTGCGGGACCAGTGCGGGCGCGCCGCCAACCGAATCTGCGCCCATCGCCATGGCAGCGGCCATCACCCTATCAACGACGGGCGATGTGCCTGCAAAGCCCAAGGCGACGATCTGCAGGTCGATGGCGTGACGAAACTCCTCCCGCACTTCCAAAATTGCGGCGAGGGTTTCCAGATCGCACGGTTCCTCTGTGTCCACGTGGGAGCGCATAGCGGTGACACCGTGGGCGATGGCCGCGCGAAGTGCTCGGCGCACAGCCGTCTGCACATCTGCCCGGCTGCGCTGCTTCTTGGCCGCCCGCCAGACATCAATTGCTTCCAGCAGTGTTCCACTGTGGTTGGGAAAGTGGCCCCTGCTGTTCAGGTAGGTTTTGTCTAAGTGTACGTGGGGTTCCACCAGGCCGGGCAGGACAACCCGTCCGCCCCCATCCCATCGCCGGATCGCAGGCCAGGGGAGAGCCGGGCCGATGTCTGCGATATGTCCGGCGGCGATGGCGATGGCCACTTCTCCGCTCTGGTTGGGGATACGGGCGTTCGTTATAAGCCAGTCCACAGGCTATGTCTCACAAAGAAAAAGGGGAATAATTTATCGAGCTGTCTCAAAAGTGCTGATGACCCGAAGCAGATCCGCCAGGCGTACACCGGAAGCGGCAATAAGGGCGTCGCCCTTCTCGGCTGTTCCCAGGGTGGCGTCGCCGAAGATGCCGTTCTCGCTCCAGTCCCTGCTGAGCCAGGCCGAGGCTGCCGCCCCAAAAAAGAAGAGAGGCGTATAAGTTTCAGGGAAATTCGCATAGTGGCGAACGGCTTTTTCGAGATCCACCAGTTTTGGGGCAATTGTCAGCAGCAAAGATGTCTCCAATTCGCCCCCGTGGAAGCCCAGCCGCCGCTCTTCATCGGAAATAGTAAATGGCGGTTCCATAAAGAGCGCAGGTTGCAGGCAGAAGCAGAGCAGGCCAGTAGAGGCGCGAATCTCCCGGGCCATCATTTCAAGTAGGGCGTTGTTGCCGCCGTGTCCGTTGAGAAAAGCCAGTCGGCGGAAACCAGCACCGGCCAGGCTGCGGGCGATATCGTGAAGGACGTTCATCAGCGTCTGGGCGGAGAGGCTGATTGTGCCTGGGAAGCCCGTGTGCTCGTTGCTATTGCCGTAGGGAAGGGTGGGCAATGCCCACGCGGCCACCTCATCGGGCAGGGCGTCCAGAGCGGCGTCCAACATCCGGTTGACGATCAGCGTATCGGTGAGCAGGGGCAGGTGATGGCCGTGCTGCTCCACCGCGCCGATGGCCAGAATGACAACGCCCTTGGTCTTGTCTAGGGCGGCAACTGTGCTCCAAGTGTGGTGGGTCAATTGGCGATTGACGTTCATTTATTATCTTAATTCTCTACCGCGGGTAGGCCGGAACAAAAGCAGTTTTATACACGAATAGTAATGAAACCGAAATACATATGCATTCGTCTGTGTTATTCGACATCAGTGTCTACAAAAGACGCTGTAAACTCTTCATCTCTCCAGTGAGCGCAGGTGGCCTGGATTGAGCAGGCCATAGGGATCCAAGCGCTGTCGGGCGTCGAGGATCGGCTGGCCGTTCCAGCGCACGTCATCGTCCAGATAGTGGGTGTGGGGATTAGCCAGCCAAATGCCGATGGATTCGCAATAGTCCATCAATTCCTGCAAGCGCTCCGGCGAGCGAAAGCGCACCAGCGTCATTCCTTGGGGATACATCCGCCCCCGGAACTTCCAAAATTCGATGTGATTCAGGAGTTCGTCGGGGTACCGCTCCCGACGCTGGCGCAACTGCTCGTATACCCGCTCCGGGTCGAACTGGTCCTGCAGATAGGTGATCGTCGGATCAGTCTTCATCGCCCAGAGGGTTGTGTGGTTCCAAGAAAAATCGGACAACTGCCAGCCGGTGGTCAGATAGGCGCGGTGGGGACTGTGCCACGTGATGCGCCCACCGAAGGGCGCAAGACGTTCAGCAAGTTCGCCATCGTCCACTGTCAGATGGAGCAGGGCAATGGCTTTGCCCTCCGGGCAGGCGTTGTCCCTCACCAGTTGGCGGAAGAAGCTGGGGATAGGCCACTCCAGAATCGTCACCAGCCGCTTGGCCGTGGCGTCGTCGTAGGCCAGGAATTCGCCAAAGCGTAGGCCTTCTTCAAAGCTGTCAAAAGCGGCCACGTACTGCTGCCAGGGCTGGGCGGGGGCCAAGGCAAGTGTCAGGTCGGCAATGATGCAGGTCAGGCCGCAACTGTGGATAACGCCTTGCATCTCTTCCGGGTTGGTGACAGTGAGGATGCGGGGTGTCTCCTCGACGGTCAGGACTGTCACAGCTAGCACATTGCCGGGGTCCCAGATCGAGCCCCAGGTGACAGACCCAATGCCCCCCGCCCCGCCAGCTAGGAAGCCCCCCGCGGTAGCAGTCATTAGCGTGCTTGGGAAGAAGCGCAACTCGCCGCCGATCTGCCGAGCTGCGGTCTCGATATTTTTGAGGACGACGCCTGCTTCAACCCGTGCCGATTTGGATGTCAGTTCCAGAATACGGGTCATCTGGCGGGTGGTGATGATCACCCCGCCCTGCATAGGAATTCCCTGTCCATAGTTACCCGTGGCCGCGCCCTGGGGGGTAATGGGAACCCGTTCGGCCACAGCTGCGGCTACGACCTGCACCAGTTGCTCGACGGTGCGGGGCCGCACAATTAGTTCCGCAGCTTTGTCGTCCAGTAGGGGCTTGAGGATGGGTGAATACCAGTAGCAGTCCCGGGAGTTGTGCTGCAAATAAGGAGGAGCGGAGTCGATTTGCTCCGGGCCGAGGATTGAGCGGAGTTGATCGACGAAGGTGGAAGATAGGGGCATTGGGACTAGCTGGCTATGAAACGAAACGTTCTAAGCGGTGTCGTGGCGCGCCGGATAGAGACAGCGGGTACGTAGAAAAATGTAATCCCCGGCTTTGTGGATGCTCACAGGCCGGGAATAAGGAGCGTTGTCGGGCATCCAGGCCATCCCTTCGGTGTAGCTGGGACGAAAGCGCTCTGGGCTGCGCCCCACGAATATCGGACAGTAGGTCAGGAATTCCTCGTCTACCAGTCCCGCGTTCAGCAGATTGGCAAAGACCCGTGCCCCGCCTTCGCAGAGTAGATGGCGCACTCTGTACTCGCTGTACAGCAAGCGGGCCAACTGGTGTAAGTCCACTGAACTTTCCCCCAGCGTCAATACATCCACCGTCGCCTTGCACTGGCCGGCTAGATCGACTGCGGCTGCGTGGGCCGCGCCTTTCTCCGTTGTAGCGAGAATAATATGCAGCTCCGAGTTCTGGAAACGTTCTTCCCTGAAGTCCAGATTGCCGTCGTAAGAGAGGATGACCAGTTTTGGGATGGGGTCGTAGCCCTCGACAAGGCGCAGGTCATTGAAGGCTTCAGCTTCGGGCGGGTATATGAAATCGGCGGTCCAGATATGGCCCGGTTCCAGACGCACAGTAGCGTCCCCGACCAGGACAGCGTGAGCCCGCACCCGCAGCAAGCCCATCAGCCAACGGTCGTGAGAATCGCGCTTTGTGACGTGGCTGGCGTCGGTAGCGCCTGGCTCATTAAAAGAGATGCGCCCGTCCCGGCTAGCGGCAAAATTCGTATAGATATAGGGGCGGTCTGGGTGACTCTGCATCGGCCAGTCGCCGGGGTAGAGCGCGCGATAGACAGGAGGCAAAGAGTGGGGCGCGGTCGCCGAGGTATAGAGCAGGTCAAAGGGGCGGTCAAGGCCGGTCGGCGAAATCATTGATGAGTCTCCAGAGTAAAGAAGAACAGGGATTGCAAGTATGGGCTGGATTTACGTAAATTTAATCAGTGAAAAATGCGTTCCAAATCTTTCCGGAGCAAATCAATCTCTTTGGTCACAGATTCAGGCTTCCTATGTGATGCGCCCGCATTCCGGGTAAATGGTTTTCAAAAAACTGGCGTCAATCGTTTCAGCCACGCTCATCCGGCGCGGCACGATCCCGAAACGTGCGTATGTTTCCAGGTTCTGTTCCCAGCGCTCCAAGTCGAGCATGCCGTAGCAATCCATCCCGACTGGCCCTGCCAGAAAGGCTTGAATGGTATCAATAATGTGGCGTTCCATGTCTGCGTCTGTGCCCGCGCCAGCCAAGCGGGTTACAGTCCGAGCTGCATCATCGCGATGCTGCATAGCCTGTCGCCATCCCTCAAAGGATGTTCTCAAAAAAGATTCCATGTGAGTTTGCCGCCTTTCAATAATGCTCCGGGCAGCAAAAAACACCTGTGCGTACGGATGGAGTCGGTGATGGCGCACCGCAATAGTACGCACATCTACGCCCATTGCCTTGAGTTCAAGCGGCTCAGTTGTGGCGTATCCTTGGACGGCATCAAAATCACTTTTCAAAAGGCGGTCAAGCTCAAAGGGCTGTTCTTCGATATGGATCTCTGATTGATCAATGCCCTCCAATGCTAAAACGCCCTCCAAGATGCGTATACCATCACAGTGCATTGCCACCTTTTTGCCTACCAGGTCAGCAAGAGCGCGGATGTTGCTCGACCGGCGCGTCATCAGAACAAGGGGGGACGTGTGTAGCATGGTTCCAAGCGCACGTAGCGGTTGGCCGGCAGCACAGGCTGTGATAATGAGGTTGTCTTCCGAGCATCCCGCACACAGCCCCGGGTACTGAAGGACACGTTCAGTGATTGAGCGCCCATCATTTGTCCAGGGTACAAGTTCAACTGCCAGGCCGGCGTCTCGGTAAAGTCCTTTCTCAAGAGCCCAGCACAAACCTGTGAACTGACCGCCAATCCGAAAGTCCAGAAAAAAAGTAAACGTCTGCATTTGATGTTTGCTTTTGACTGCTCTAAAAGGTGATGAACGCATCCGGGTCGCCAGCGTCGATGTATTCAACGCGCAGATCGGGACGACGCTTGACAAGCCATTCGTAAAAAGCACGCATCCCTGGTGTTTCGGTGCCGTGGTGACCGCCGAGGATCAGGGCGATCCCTACGTCGCGGGCGAACTCCACATCGCGCCATTCAGTCACTTCGCCAGTGATAGCAGCGTCAGTCCCGTACGTCAGGCCGCGGGTCAACAATTCAATTGCGCCCGGACTACCCCAATCCAGCGAAACTCGTTTGATAATCTTGTCAGCTTCCCCGACAAAGCGGATGCCGCTCTTTCCGAGTTTTTTTCCGACATCTTGAGCCAGGTCTCTTAAGGGCGTTGGCGGGATGTCGTAGATCCAGGCGTTTTGTGTGATGCGTTTTCCCTGCCAACCCAGCACTTTTTCAAATGGAAGGCCCATGCCGCGGTCAGGAAAATCATTCCAAGCATCGTGGAGGCGGTAGGATACTAGGCCGTGCTTTTTGATGACTTGCTGTTTGGCCAGGCCAGGCGGAGAACCCATTTTCTGCTGCAGGTCGTCAGTAGGCATCAAGATCTTGTAATCGTCGCCTTTTGGGTAATCCCATGGGTGGTGATAGAAAACCGGCTCGTGTCCGATCACAAAATTCAGGGCGCGCCGAGATGCTTCCTGCAGGACAAACAGGTTGGGTAAAAAGGTGATTGCTATACCACGCACCTCAGTCTGGGGGTCGCCGGCAAAGATGCCGTCCACTCCATCCTCGGGAACCGGATTAGGTAGTTGTTGTTCAATCCAATGCTGAAGTTCGATTGCTTTCACAGGATTCTCCTGGTTGAGTTGGTTTTTATGGTGATGGCTGGCATTATCGCTTCAATTACTCGTGCCCTCCCGCAGCAAATCCCGCGATAAGGTATTTCTGTAAAATCAGGAAAATAAGCAGAATGGGCAGAGTCGTCACCGTGCTTCCTGCCATTAGCAGGCCAAAATTGATATTCTGCCCTCCGCCGACCAGTGAGGCAAGCGTGACGGGTATAGTTTTCATATTATCGACGGTAAGTAAAACCATTGGTAAAAGATACTCGCCCCAGCAGAGGATGATTACAAAAATACCAGTTGAGACAAGACCTGGCATAGCTTGCGGCACAACAACATAGAGAAATGCACCAAAACGGTTGGTGCCATCGATCAAGGCTGCTTCTTCCATTATCTTTGGAATGGTTGCAAAGTAGGATCGCATCATCCAGACTGCAAACGGCAGCGTGATTGTCAGGTAGCTGATGACCAGTCCGAAATGGCTGTTGACCAGGCCAAGCGTTTTCATGGCCAAATAAAGCGGCAGAAGGAGTACGATGGAAGGCACCATGTAAGTAAAAAGAGTCAGCCGGGCGATGAATTCCCCCGCAACGATGTCATAGCGCGTGATAGCATAACCGGCCATGCTGGCTAGTATTAGCGTTATCAGTGTGGCGGCAACACTGGTTATGATTGAGTTCTTGAGATGTACCACGATCTGGGTTTGCTCAAAGAGCCCGTAATAGTGGGTGAAATTGATGTTGCGAGGCACCAGTGAGGCCTCCATTAGGAGCTCCTTAAAAGGCTTGACGGACGCGGTCACCATCCAGTAAAAGGGGAACATGGTGATTATAAAGATAATTAGTGCGGATGGATAAACAATAAGCAAGCGATATTTCTGTCTCATGGTTGAATCCCGGTTGCACTTGGTTCCTTGGAAGAGGTGAGATTGCTGGTCATTGCATAGACTCGGAAATAGATCATGGCCAACGCGGCCAGGAAAATGAACAGGGCGGTCGCCACGGCGCTGGCATAACCCAGGCGGAAGGTGCTGAAGGCTGCCTTGTATGCCAGAAGGGGCAGTACCATGGTGGTGTCTACCGGCCCACCCCCAGTCAGCAGATAGATCAAATCGAAATTTCGGGCAGCCCAGATGAAGCGAAGAATGACCATAACCGAAATGACCGGCGACAGCAAGGGTACTGTGATATGCCTAAAACTCTCCAATCCTGAAGCGCCGTCAATTGCAGCCGCTTCGTAGACATCCTGCGGAATACCTTGTAAACCGGCCAGAAAATTGATCGCTGAAAAAGGAAACCAGACCCAGGATGAGATCAGGATAGCGGTGATCATAGCATAACGAGAATCACCTAGCCAGGGAATATATTCAGTGATGATACCCAGATCGGACAAAATGACATTGATGATGCCACGGCTGTTGATGAGGAATTTCCATATAAACAGGGCGACAATGGGCGGCACAATGTATGGAAAAATGACGATCGCGCGTAGAATTGACCGGCCTTTAAAATTTTGGTTCAGCACCATCGCCACAAACATCCCAAATACTATTGAGAAAAACGTCGATCCCCCAGAGTAAATTATCCCATTTTTGAAAGACAACCAGAACTGGGGATCCTTCAGAAGGGCCTCGAAATTGTCTAGGCCGGCAAAAGCGAAAGGGCCGACCAATAAGTTTTTATAAAAAAAGCTTGTTACTAGGGTGAATACAATTGGAAAAATTAGCAAGATGAGCACAATCAGCGCAGTTGGTACAAAAGACACCCAGAAGAAAGTGCGGTCATCCGCAAAACGTAAGGTCTGCCGTATATTTCTGCGCACTTTCTTGATCCTTTCTGCTGTTTGAGATATGGCATGGGGAAACAAACCCATGCCATATCAATAGCTTGACTTTAGTGAATTACTTACTGAACACTGCCTGCATCGACATCCTTGATCATCTTGATCATTTCAGCTTGCGCCCATTCGGTGGCCGAGTTGATGTCTTCATCTTTCAGAAGAATCTTTTGAATCATTTCTACCAGAATGGAAGAATTATTCAGCGCACCGGCATAGGGATTCGGCGGGTGGTTAGGCGATTCCCAACCCAGACTGCGCCCGTACCGCGCGGCATCGTACACCATTTCCATGTCTTCCAAGTGTGACTGGATAAGGGGGTGAGACATGAAGGCTTCGCTGCGTTGCATCGATTTTAGCGGCGGAGTCAAGTGAACGGGCACAGTGTGCAGGAGGGGGACAAGAAATTCGTCCGTCATCATCAACTCAATAAACTCTTTTGCCAGGTCCTTATTGGGAGAGCTTGCCATGATGACATGGGATTTGCGGCTGATCGGGTGGGCGCGGGTGTCGATCATAGGCTGCATCATCACTCGAGTAGCGGGTGCCAGTTCGGGGTTATCGCGTGCGGTGTGTACCAGCAAGCGTCCACCGTACATCGACATTGCAACCTGCTCAGTGAGGAAAGCCGTGATCGAATCCCACCATTCCCAAGTAGCCGATTCAGGCGGCGAATACTTGTAGAGTTCCTTCAGGTAGGCCAGCGCCTCCCTAGATTCCGTGGAAGTTACCGCTGGCTTTAGTTCGGTATCGAAGACAAAGCCGCCATTTGCCCACAACAGGATCTCATAGTGCCATGCGGTCCACTCGCTAGGACCCGCTGCAATGCCTATCCCGTAGAAGTTTTTGGCTGGATTATTGAAATACTTGGCGGCTGCAAGGTAATTCTCTATTGTATCAGGTCGGGCGATACCAGCTTTTTCGAACAGGTCCTGTCGATACCACCACATCTCATAAGTGAGTGCGTAGGGAATTGCCCATTGTTTTCCGTTATATGGAACAGAGGCATTTTCAACCACGTCATCGCCGTGCACATCAAACCACCAATCAGCCGGCTCGATCAGGCCCTGGTCTGCATAGTAGAGCTGCGCTTCAAGCTGCATGGTGGCTATATCCGGCGCCGCGCCGGCCGCAATTCGAATCGGCAGAGATTCACCAAATTTTGGGGGGAAGTCGAGGATAACCGCCACACCTGGATGCGAGGCTTCAAAGGCGGCTGCCACAGATCGGTAGAAGGCCTGGCTTTCTGGTGAAATTTCTTCGGTCATCACCGAGAGAACTCGATTGTCACCTTGTCCGGGCGCCGATTGTTCAGGGTCGGGGGTGGCTGTAACCACCTTCTCGACTACTTTCTCGACTACTTTCTCGACTACTTTTTCAACGGTTTCCACAATGGGTTCGGGCGCTGGGGCTGGTTGGCAGGCCGAAAACCCAATGCTTAGAAGCATGATGCTCAAGATATAGTTTGTTGTAGCTTTCACAAGGTCTCCTAGTTTACTAATAAGAATCTCATATGATCAATAATCAAATCTGCGGACGCAGTATATACTGGCAGTGAGTTTCTACATACTTGAGCCTCCCTCTTCTTGCATAGTTCCTCTTACTTCGATACTGTGAGCTTCTTCATGCCCACTATTGTACGTATAGTTTTAGGCCTGTCAAGTTCGGCATCAAGTTCGAAGTGCAACGAGTTGATGATGATCCTGACAAAAGTCGCAGGAGTCAGGCATAAGCAGTTCTACAGCGAGCATCCCTGCTCAAGGCTCAACTGAATTAGCGTGCATTATTCACAGTTCAAGTGTTTTAGTTCGTGCCCATGGCAACACATTATCTCCAGATAAGTGTTGCTCTTCATATTTGAGGCCACCTTATACAAAGTTGGGGGCGCGACCGCCTAATTTATACCTTGGCACCACTTTTTTCAAATAACACAAAGTACAAAGGGGCAATCTAAGTAGAAATCTCGACAAACTCAACAAGTGTTTGCATAAGACTTTAAAAAGGTTTTAACACCCTTGTAAGTCACCGCAACCCTGCCGACTAGGCGCAGATCGGCTCTTCCCCCGTCCACCGATTGACCTTGTCTGGCGCCTCGGCGACCATGCGAGTGCGTGCCGCTCGCCAGAGATCGGCGTAGACGCGCGGGTCGGAAATGGCGCTGGCGGGATCGCGGCGGCTGCGGGCGACGAAGCCAGGCGACCACGGGCGGCCAGTTGCCTGGCCGACTGGGTGGTAGCGCAGGTCGAAGCTCCAACGGATGCCGTCGCTTATGTTCGAAAGCGACGAGTGCTGACAGAGGTGATGCATGAGCAGCACGCCGCCCCGGCGGAAAGGTACGGGTGTCTCGAGACCAATCCGCAGGTCGGCTGGGATGGAGTTGCCTTTGTTCGCGCAGTGCGTCACAAGCCCGTTCAGGTGGCTTCCGGGGATCACACGGAGGCAGCCGTTTTCGACCGGTGCATCGGTGACCGGCAGCCAGACGGTCAGTATGTCGGTCTGGTCGGCCTCCGGCAAGTGCACGCCCCGATCCTGGTGCCAGTCGGTCTGGCCCATCAGCGAGCCCTTACGCAGTTCCTCGGGAACCTCGCGTTCTGGTGGCTTGATGCGGGCGTGCTGAATCGGGTTGGAGTAGATTTCCGGCCCGACGATCTGCTCGACGGCGTCCAGCAGGCGGCGATTGCTTAGAAGGCCGAACGCCCCCGGACCAAGGTGGATCGGCGTCTGTTTGGTGACGCCCTTGTCCGGCAGAGATATCGAAGTGCGACATCACGTTCAAGTCCTTGGCTTCCTGCTCAATCCGCGCGAATCGCTGTGGGAAGGGCAGGTCGGCGAAGGTCTCCGGTAGCTTGCCTTCGGACTTCCAGCGGGTGCTCAGGTCGTCGAGGAGTTGCCCGTATTCCTGAATGACCGGGACCAGATCGCTCTCCGGGTCGAGGACGTCCTCAACGACGAGATAGCCGACCTGATTGAAGCGATCAAGATCGAGGCGCTGCGCAACTGCCATTAGCTACCCTCTCCCGCATCTATAACACATAAGAAAATCAGGCTCCTTAACACCTCCACAAAATACAGCCTCCCGCCCCTTTTCTCAAGCTTATCAAGCACCAATTTCCACTACCCCCCAACCATTGTCTTACAGTCAGAGCCTATATTTTCTTTATTTTTGACAGAATTGACCGGCATAGCATGTGGATTCTGCAGAACCTACGTGTTGGCCAATCGCAACGACCAACAAACAACGGTCTGCAGAAAGTTCGAGTGATCAGGCGGGCAGTTCGGTTTCAAGCGCCTGCGCACTCTCGGCGAACGTGCGCTGCAGTGCCTGGCGCGGATCCCCCTTGGGGATGAACTCATGCGCCACAAAACCAACAAAGCCGGTGCGGGCAATGGCAGCCAGAATTGCCGGATAGCACAGCTCCT